>JADHED010000574.1_pt1 | contig 41473 bp, 38 predicted proteins | sample 8952041 | NCBI WGS metagenome assembly JADHED01 (sample SAMN16124423, study PRJNA663239) | bioreactor sludge metagenome | isolation source: sludge (control) | place: India:Bengaluru | collected 2018-09-08 | reverse complement strand
GTTCTTGGGGAAGCGAGATTGAGTTAGAAGCAAGATTTTCTTGGGCCTACTTAGCGCCTACCTTCTTCACGTATTCGATCCTGCTTCACCGCTCGCCAAGAATGACCCTGGGGTGCTTGCGAAAAATGGTCCAGGGGTAGGCGCTCAGCGCTTAGGCTCGGGATGCCGCATCCTCTGTCAATGAGGCGGGGGGCAAGGACAGCGCGAACACGGTGCACAGAGTGCCGGAAGTGGTTCCGTGCGCACAGATCGGCAGAAATGAGACAGAGAACGTGCTCGGCGGAGTGCCGGGAGAAGCGGCGGCGCGCGCAGGCGGCAAAGCGGCGGCGATCGGATCTGGAAAAGAACCGGCAGCTGGAGCGAAAACGGCAACGGAAGCGGCGGGCACGAGTGAAAGCGGAATCCGGCTTTACGGCCGCGCCGGAATCGGGGGTCGTGTCACGCGCCGGGGTGGTGCTGGAAACGGCTGAAGTGAAGCGGTTTGTCGGGGAAATGCTGGACGAACTCGTGGTGATGTCACGCGCCAGGCTGGAGCGGAAACTGCGCATTCTGAGCGGGGCGAGAGGGGAAAAGCGGAGACAAGGTGGGACAGAAAAGGGGGCTTGTCACGCGCCAGGCTAAAAAACCTGGCCCAGATCTGGAGCGGGTTCAAGAGGGCAAACCTGGGACGAAGTGTCACGCGCACGGCTGGTTTTGAGGAAGGAAGAAGTCCATCGTTCGCGGTCGACGATGAGCGTTATGGACTTGGAAATTGGACGGCTGGATTTGCGGTACGCAGGACTCTGTGCGCGGCAGAAACGGCTGGAAGCGGACGTGCTGTTGAGGATGAGCGAGGCGGGTCAGCAGACGCCGGTGGTGGTTGTCGTCGAGGCCGGGCAGTGGGTCGTGATCGACGGATTCAAGCAGGTTCGTGGCGTCGGGACCCCTGGCCGAACTGGCGGAAACGAGCCGGCGAGCGTGCGAGAAGGTGGCAGAAGCGGTCGCGGGGACGGGCATCTCGACCAAAGAGGCACGTGAACTGGTGAAGGCGTACCAGCGGGGCACGGAAGCTGTGCGGGAACGGATCGTGAAGGACCCGGCGCTTTTCCTGAATGCGCGGCGCCAAGCCTTGGAGCACGACCGTTCGTGCGGAAAGAGAAGCCGAAGGTGCCGACGGAAAGATCGGTCGAGATCGACGAGGGGAAGAGAACGGTCGTGCACGAGCGGATTCCGTTCCCGCAAGACGGGCGCGTCCAGCTTCCTGAACACCGCTTTCCGAGGGGGGAGAGAGCCAAGAAGCATCGCAATCCTGTCGAGGAGCAACAACTCGAACTCATCGTGCCGGGGATCGGCGAGTTCGTGGCCGCCCTGAAGAAAAACGGCAAGAAGGCCCCGGTGCTCTTGCTCAGGCGCCTCCTGCGCATGGCCCGCGAGTATCCCGAAGGCCCACTCAAAAAGGCCCTCGAAGATGCCGCTCACTACGGCCTCTGCGACCTCGATCGCGTGGAACGGATGGTTCTCAAACGCATTGACAACGACTACTTCCCTTGCCGAGGTGACCATGAATGAAGAACTCGATCAACTCCTCGTGAACCTCCATCTGAAGAAGATCCGCAGCCTGTTGCCAGAGGTTCTCATGAAAGCTCGAGCCGAGCAGCCCGACTATCAGGACTTCCTCCTCCCTCTCGTGAGGGCACAGTGGCACGATCAGCAGGAGAAGGCGCTTGCCTGGCGCATCAAGAACGCGGCCATCCCCGAGGCCTTCGCCCTGGAGACGTTCCCCTTCTCTCTGCAGCCTGGTGTCAACCGCCGGCAGGTCAAGGCCTTCGCATCCCTCGGCTTCATCCCAAAGGCCGAGAACATCGTCTTCATCGGCAAGACCGGCGTCGGAAAGACCGGACTCGCCTCCGGCCTCCTTCTCAAGGCCATCGAAAACGGTTACCGAGACGTTAGAAGACGCAGCGCGGGGTACGCGCAAAACTAGACCGCGGTGAAGCTCCAGGCTGTCCGCCGTGGGGTTACCTGAACGCAAAGGAGAGCAAGAAGCACGGCATCATCCTCCCCGACGAGAAGGCGTGGCCCTATGTTCGGCGCGTCTGGGACATGGTGTGAGTTCGAGCGTCGGCTTCTCCACCTTCGGGAGCCGGATCTCCTTCTTGATCGGGAACTCGGGGATCTCCTCGCGCTCGACGGCGGCACGCAGTACCCGGAGGACCACATGGGCGTACTCCCGCGCTGTGGTAGACGACTTCCCGGCCTTCCTGAGCGCGACGGCGAGGTCGCTGATCCTCGTTGCGGTGAAGGTATCGAGCCGCACGTCCCCGACGAGTGGGAGCACCGTCGCCAGGGCGTACCGGCAGTACCTCCGCGAGCTTTCTCGAAGCTGCGCCGTTTCGCAGGCGAGCACCCAGCCCGTCTCCACGAACTCGCGGAAGGTCGGGACCTTCGGCGGCTCTGGTGTCGGGCCTGGAGTCGGTGTCGCGAGTGTCCTAGTGAAGTCCCAGTAGCGCTCGGTGGCGTCGGCGATCGTCCTGGCCGAGCCGTTCCAGGTCCTCGCGGCTTTTCCGCCTTTACCTGGGACGTAGACCTTGAAGCGGAACCTCTTCGTTACCTTGTTCCAACGACCGCCTTTACCAATCGTGACCCACGGGTTCGCTCCGCGAGGAATCGCTCGACGTCGGCTCTCCGGTAGAGGTACACCGTCCCCGAGAGGCGGTGCGATGGCTCTGGTGGCTTTCCGAACTGACGCCACTTCGCCAGCGTCGACACCGCTATTCTCAGCATCGCTGCCACCTCGACCTGCGTGAGGTACGAGTCCTTTTCCGCTGGGTCCTCGTCCATGGCAATCCTCCATGGACGCCATTTTCGAGACGTCGCGTGCTATTCGATCCCAACCGGGATCAAGTTGGTTTTCGTCGGATTTCCTGTTACTAGGACTCGTACTAGGACACGGTGGGGGTGGTGCCCCGCGGTCAGGTGAGTGGTAAGTCCTTGGCGCCGCTTGGAATAGGATGGTGGAGCTGAACGGGATCGAACCGTCGACCTCTTGAATGCCATTTCCGTGCCACCACCGAAGCCCTCCTCGACGATCCTACGACACGCCATTGGAGGCCTCCTTTGCGGCACCTAGGATATCGCAAGATCGGCTCTTTGCGGGAGACAGCACCAAGAACAACACCAGGAAGGATTCGGTTAGCTGATTGCGTCAAAACGGCTGCGACCGAGCCAGCGCATATATCCGCGCCGCTCGTAGAAAATCTGGCCCCGAAGCCTAATACAGGCGCCCAGAAGACCTGGATCCGAGTTTCGTCCATTGACAAGCCCAGCGTACCTGATCTGGCCGAGGGCGAGCGCGCTTTCCACGTCAAGGAACTCTGCCACGGGAAGGAAGGGAAATTCGTTTTCTGGGTCTGGTTCAACTTGGATTGAGACCCACCGGCACGAATCCAGGCACGCTAGCAGGAGCATCCAGAGTATTCGGCACCTCATAATCCTTGGGAAGAAGAGCGGGAGGGGTGGCGCTGAGAGAACTCGCGGGATATCTCGAGTCCGCTTTTTCACGAGCCAGCGCGCTCCCGGAAAGCGATCGAGCTCCGAATTACTCAAATTGATCCACTCGATCACATCAGGGTGATGTACCCGGCCGGTACGAAAAGCCTCCCCGTGAGTCTCGTGGGCGAGTCGCAGCTGACGGACTACCTCTTCGGCGTCACTCCCGGCAATCATCTTCGCTATCTTCTCAACGTCCGGGGAGATAATTTCTGTGTCCGCTCTGCCCATGTCCATGTGTCTTGCCGCTTTCATTACATCGCTCTCTACGGTCTTTAGCCGGGTCAATGAATGGCTCAGGAATCGGTGTTTGACTCCTGAGCCATTACGGACTCAATCGAGAAACCCGCGCGGGGAATTGTCACGTTCGGGAACGTGCTCCTCTACAGGGCGAGGAAGAGGGCGTCCATTCAACCCGAGAACCGGAACCGCGTAAACACTGTTGACGATGCGCGTTGTCTCGCGGTCGAACTGTAGTGGGACCAGACCAGCATTCGGATACTCTTCGCAATAGCTGTCTTGGACGCTTTGCAACTTACGAAAGCACCTATCTACTTCACGTCTCCGAGCTTTGAGTTGTCTCGCAGCGTGAAGGACGCCCCTTTCTAGAGGGCGCATAAGGACAGCAAAAACAATGTAGTTCGCCGCTTCCGTGGTGAATTGAGACACGTAGATAAGCGTCATGTGAAGGGTGAAAGACACCACCGGAAAGAAGAAGAGATGTGCTAGCGCATCGAGACCCAGCAGCGTGCCGCCCATTGCCCCATAGACGGCGCTCACTGTCGCCACCGAGCAGACGGGCATCGTCAGAGCTAACAAGACACAGGCGCTACGCAGCCAGTTCTTGAGCGGCTGAATAAGTCCCAGGAGCTCTTCGCGTGTTGTTTCGCGCCAGTACGCGGAACCCACGGCAAGCTCGAGGCATGCGACGAAGCACGGGAGGGCGAACCTGCCCAATGAGGCTGCGAGAAGGACGTCGGGGAACGCAGCTCCTACAAAGAACGCCGAAGTCGGTGAGAGAATTGTCGCGTCAAATCCAATTGCTAGAAACAACACAATAGTCACTATGAGAAGGGCACGAAGTCGACTCGGCGCCTCAGCAAAGCGATCGCCAACAACTGAGCGGAGTCTCCCGTGCCAAGCCACAAGAAACTGCAGCCAGGATTCCGCATGTCCAGCTTTGAGGGCCGCGTCGGCGAGTCTCTCCGCGAGTGCGTTGATTACGACACGGTATTCGGACTTCCGTACTTGCTTCATTCCGCACCTCGTTCGGCCTCAAGGAAGCGTATGGCTCCATCAATGTTCTCGAACCTGATTGGTTTGAAGACCGACAGGATACCGATGGTCCGCGTCCCGGAAACGGCGATGACCGAGGTACCCGGAGGGAAGGGGTCGAGGCGGACCGGAGTCCGATGGCCGTCAAGGCCGTCCGTTATGAACACGACTATCGGGTGGTGCGGTACGTCGGGCTCTTCCAAGAACAGGCGCCCGCGGTTGACTGCCGCGACGACATCAGTCGATCGCGCCTTCATGACATTGCGCAAGAGCTGGATCGCCTGGGCGTGGAACCGCGCCCTTTCACTCTCGACCTCAGCCTGCCATTGTTCCTTCGCCCGCGTCAGCGCCTTCGTCTTGGCGCTCGCAATGAATATGTTCGTCCTCTGAGCGGAGGGGGTTTCTGGTGTGGCCGGAACGAAGAAACGGATGAGCGAGCGATTCGATTCGTCTCGTATGGCTCCGAGGGCGACCTCGCCTCCGCGCGCGATGACGAGCTGCTCGATACGACGGAGATGGGCTTCGGTCAAAACCGGGACCCTGTTTTGATCCACGCTTTCGGTTTGGTCTTGGAAGACAGCGATCTTCACCCTCGCCCTCTCCTTCAAGCGCACTGAGGTGGCGGAGCCCGTTCCGAATTTGCCCTCGCTCTCCTGAGCGATTGCCGCTCTTTCGTCGATGAAGCCGGCGCAGCCCATGAAAAAGTAGATGAGAGTGAGCCATGCCGTGCCGATCGCGCATACTTTGCCGGGTCGGTTGCTCGTCCGAGGGAGACGGAGTACCTTGAAATCGCCTCCTTTGACTTTGGGGGTTGGTTTTCTCGGGGTGGGCGGGTCGGATCCGCCCGCCTTTTCTTTCGGTGAAGTTCGCATAGGCATTTCTCCTTGCATTTCCCTTAGGACGTACGAACGGCCGAAAAATGAGAAAAAAGAAATACGGTGCTTTTGGCATCCGCCATCCCGAACCAGCCCTTGTCAATCAAGAACGCGTTGACGTACCTTGGTGGAGGATGGGACGGAAGGTTTTCGTAGGCGTCCAAGACGCACCTCCCGAGAACAGAGAAGGCTCCGTGCAAGAACTAACCTCGGAGCAATTCTCGGAGTACGTCGTCCTGCTGTATGAGGAACTTGCCTGGCTACTCTACCTTCAGGCGAGGAGAGATCTTGATGATGAGGAAGAAGCCAAGGACGTGGTGCAGTGGGTCTTCTTAAGCTTGGCTGGAATGAAACACAGGGAAGGCTTGGTCATTCATAAACCCTCTGCCTGGCTCTCGACGATTACCCGAAATCGTTGCCGCGATCTGCTCAGGAAAAGACGATCGTCTTCCTTCCCGGGACCGGGCCCAAACGATCACAGCGTCGGAGGCGACGTAGAAGGTGATGTGGCTTCACGCGACGTCACCAGGAAGTTCCTCGCCACACTGCCACCTTTCCAGCGGAGTGTTCTTGAATGCGGCCTCGACGGCATGGGCCCGACAGACACCGCTAGACACCTCGACGTAAAGGTTCATAAGGTTCGTTATGCGATGTTAAAAATCCGAAAGGCCTTCATACGGCAATTCGGCAAGCCGAGAACGACCGCGAGGCGACGGAAGAAACGGGGCTCAAAATGAAATTAAGACGACGTGGCAGTAAGAGTCTCCCGCCCTTTCCGAGCCGAGAGTTCGATCGTCTTATGGTGGGACGAATCCGGAAGCTCGCAAACGCAGCATCGTGCAGATCGCTGGCGCTCTGGACGCCCGATGGAACTGTATTCTCATGGGCCCAGCTTCGTGCCGTGATCCCAATCTACACGTGTTCGCAACCACAGTATGCGCCAATGGACCCCCTTTCTGCGCCGCTAGATGACCGTACCCGGCCCGAACCCACCCTTAGGAAGCTGCAAGACGTTGTCCTCTGGTTCGGGCGTCACGAACTTGTGATACCCGCGTTCGCAGTGCGCGCCAACCTGTCAATCTTGGCCCCCGGCATCCGTGAGGATGCCAGTGTTGGTGCTCTCTTTCACGCGCTTGCTGTGAACGCGACGAACATTGTCGACATTCTCGATTCGTTTGGTGTAGAGGTTCGCCCCGATACCCTGGGACTCAGCGGTGTCGCGGGCAACCTTCGAGATGCATCCTTTCCGCCCACAGCACCTATAAGCCCTTCTTATCTTTCGAGTTTCTCATTGCGGATCCGCCACGAAGGTGGTTCGGACGCGATGCTGGCTGCAAATCTGATGCAAGAAGTGGTTAGCAGGCTCGCGCGTCGGTACAGTGATGCCCCACTCCCAAGATCATCTCAACAGTTGGCATTGACGCCATCCGGGCTGTCTACTGAACTGGCCTCGGTCGCCAACGCATTCTTGGAGGCGCCAATGCCGCAGGCTCGCCGACTATTTCGAGCGGCATGCCTAGCAGACCGAACTCTCGCTCCAATTCAGAACACGCATTTGACGAGTCCGGTATTCGATCTGTTTGGCTCTCTGGCAGCGCATAGAGGTTGGAAGCGCTCTGCCTGGCTTTTGCTTCTCAGGAGCTTGCGCCCTCGTCTAGTTATAGGGTTAGAAAAAACACCGGCGACCTACAACATAGTGACCCTCTCCCTGCTAAGGGAGCTGGCGATAGAGGCAGGCATCATATCTCTCGGAGACGTCTTTGCTGACTGGATCAGCGCTCTGGCAGCCGATGGACCTGACGACGCGCACGATTTGTCGATGATGCCCGATCTGACGGACGGCAGCGGAAAGCGTCCGGCCCACAAGAAATTCGAAATCTCATAGCTGGTTGCGTTGACTCGTTTAATGCCTGTGGACTACGCGGTACTTTCCAAGATCCATACGGTTACGCAAAAGGAGGCGCCCTCTTATCGAATTGTCGGCGCGGATTGCCGCGGGAGCGGCCCGGTTGGCTGCGCTAGCAGGGCGCTCCAAACCACACAATCGAAAAAGGATGCCGGGACAAGAAGTATGTTCGGCATCCTCTTCGAAAAGGAAATGATGAACGAGCCCTCAGGCGCCTCAAACGCTCGACGGCGTGAGAGGAGCCTGAAATCTCCGAGTGTTCAGGATGTTCGTGATCAAGCAGCCCGGCCCGTCTGATCCCCCGGATTCGCGCCTCTTTTCCCCGCTTTCAGAATCGTGTCTGCGGCACGGAAGATCCGTTGTGCTGAGCGATCTGGCAGCGGGTGTCCGGTCCCGTACCACGCCTGGATGTAGCCGCGGGCATAGTCGGCGCCGGGGAGGCTGAGAGCCTCGAGACACAGCAGGGCCACGGATTCTGCCTCTGCCTCCGTGAGCGTTTTGGGCAGGTCGGGGCTATCAGCACCTCGTTCTGCGGTGTGGTTGAGAAGCACGTGTCCGAGCTCGTGGAAGAGCGTCTTCGCGGGGAGTGCCGCAAGGGGGCTGACCGAAACTGAACGGCCGTTGGCGTAGCCCTGAACGTTCCCGTCGGTGAGGTTGAATGGCACGCGGGTGATATTCAAGTTCGCCAGGGCCTGGATTTCGTCCCATTCCGGCAGTTCGACGGTGGAGCTGAACTCGGCGCCGTCTGTCTGCTGCAGCACGAACCAGCGAGCTTTCCAGACGAAGACGGTCTTGAGACGCGGGACGCCGCCCAGAGATCCCTCGTCGTGCTCGCGGACCGTCACGGGCATGCACAGGACGATGGCTTTCTCTCCCGGATTTACGTGCCTTCCGAGCTGGTTCCAACGCTGAATGGTAGCGATCGGGCCGGGTGTCATGCCGCGGACACGACACTGGAACAGCGCTGCGAGCTGGTTCCCGAGACTGTACCCATGAAAGGCGCTGTAAGCCTCGAGGATTCGGCCTGGTTGCTTCACGGCGTCGGCCAGGAGTTCCGCCCATCGGGGTGTGATCTGAGATGACATTGTTCCCTCCTTTTCGCAGCGCAGATCTGGCACAAGCGGCCTGATCGTGACAGCGGAGTTGTGTTCGGTTGATTACGGCGAGACGGAATTAGTGCTTGAGGTACACCACCGTCAGTTCGGGTTCGTCCCAGCAACGGCGACAGAAGCCGCACGACGGTGGATGACGAAGGAACTTCGGACAGGTCGCTCGAGCGACTTCCTTTGTTACCGAGGTTCCAGAGGCGAGCCCCGGGACAACGGGAGGCTCGCCATCGATGAGCAATACGCTTGGACGCACGGTGACATTCGAGAGTTGAGCAAGCTTGCGAAGTGAAATCAGGAGCGGGTCCTTGTCTTGTCTGGCCTGGCCCTGCAGCGCCCAGCTCCGGGTGGGAGCCCAGAACGAGACGCTCGGCAGTGCGAGGGCGATCTCCCTCCAGGCTTGGACGTATTGCGGCGAGAAGAAGTCACCGGAATCGTGGATGCGGAAATAGCGTTCGCTGGTCGCGCCGATTCCGTCGACAAGTACGGAAACAAAGCGGCCTGCTTCAAGTGCTTCGAATGTCCACCGCAGCCGACGCTCTTGCGCCGTGCGGACGCCATCGAAGCGGTAGCGGTTGCGACCATCTGCGTAGCAGGAGGTACAAACAGCGTCTGGTGCGAAGAATGCCCCAGGGCAGGTGCGGCGTGCCGGGAGACTGAATGACCGCCCGGGCATTGCGGACGTTTGGGTGAACAGACACATGGGATCCTCTCCGCGTCGGGTCTTCTGGGCGTCTCGGCGCCCTCGTGGGACCGACGTCGAGCGGTCGGAGGCCCCAGGCAATGGGACGGGCCATTTCGACAGCGCCCGACGCCAGCCCCATGAGAGCGGCGAGGGCGGAAGGAGCACCCACGGGCGTGAGAGGGGCAAACGGCAGGTGAGATGGGAAGGAGCTTCGACCGCGTCGACGCCCGAAGGGGACCACATTCGCGTCCTGACTTAGAGAGGTCACGAGCGCGATGTGCGAGGGGTGCACGCGTGACAGAACTACATCGTGACGGAGCCGGCTGGTTCGGTGCGTGCGCGGCACGCACAGACGGTTCCGAGCCTTATGGCCGGGCAGAGCAGCGTGTGGCGCAGAGACGGATCCTGAACTCCGGCTGCCGGACGAGGTCTCACCACGAACGGGTCGTCTGCTCGGCACCAGACGGTTCCTGCCGGCCACGCGTTAGCCCATCCGGCGAGCGTGAGAAATGCCTCACGATCCGCCCCGACATTCCTGAGAAGGCGAGCCAGGAGGATCAAGCGCTCCAGCGGCTTTCGGTGTAGTCGATAGTTCTCGACCGTTATCGCGAGGCGGAATGTAGCGAATCCCATGAGGCGCATCAGCAGTTCCGGTCGAACTGCAAGTTCGGCATAGCGCTCGGCCTTCGCCTGGATGAAGTGAGCGGGAGACTCCATCCCGCGGTCGTGCTCGAGGAAAATGAGTTCAGGGCCGGCTGAGCCCGGGAGGATGAGAACGCCGTCGGGTTGCGGTAGCGGTCCTGGAGCGGCCTTCTGGGGGAGCGGCCGGTCCCATGCGGAATACCAGATGGCGCCGTGAGCCTTAGCGAGATGGACGAGGAGTGTCGCCGTTTCCTGCTGGTGTCGAAGGAAGGAGGGGGCAAGGCGTGGCCTGAGCTCCAGCGGCCGGGTACGAGCTGACGGCATCATCGCTGAAACCACCTGCTTTGTGCAGGTTCCCCTGGACGCGTCACTCACGATCTCGAGTCCGGCCTTCCGTCCCGCTGCTGTGGAGTAGAGCCACGTCGGCCGGCCCCCGAACTCTCTCGGCTCGTTCCAAGTCCGAAGCCAGCCGCGGCGCTCCATCCGCCTCACGAACCTGCCTGTGATCTGCCGGGAGACGCCAGCGAAGAGCGATTCGTGAACGAGACCCAGAGGGACCAGTCGAAGGCGCGTCACGAGTTCCAACACGGCACGCTCACGGGGAGAGTCTGGGAGTGTTCCTTCGTTCTCTGCCTCAGTTTTCTGGGTGTTGCGAACCCTGTTGCACGTAAGGGCAACAGGGTCGCCGTCACGGATCGCGGGCACAAGCCCTCGGAACAGTACTTCCGGCGCGCGATCACGCTGCGCCGGTGCGTCTCCGGTCTCGCGTGTGATCGCTTCGACAGCCGTGGCATTGTGGTGCAGGGGCATACAGTTGACAGTGATGCAACAAGAGAGTAATGGGTTGGGCGCCTCGCAAGAGATGCTCTGAACAAACCTTGTGCGATTCGCGCACCGGTCTGGGGAGCTTCTGTGTGGTCAGCCTCGGACTCGCCGGGTGCGGGAAACGCACAACGCAGCGGATACCTCTCCCCCAGCTGCCCGTTTTTCATGACCATGTGGGCAGTTCTCCTCCCACTTCTGTGGTTCTCCCAATGCTCATACGCGAACTCGAGAAGCGCGGTCGCGCCCGGGGATTGTCAGTTGCGGAGATTGCCGAGACGCTCGGCGTTGATCGGACGCGATTCATCCACATCCGAAACGGAGCGGGGAGACTCAGCCTGTCCTCCGTTCACGAGATTGCCAGCCGCTTCCCGGACGACTCGACGATCCGTGAACTCTTGCTCGGGTATCTCGTCTTGGACGTCAAGGGACGGCGAGCAGTGTCTCAGAAGCGGACAGACCTCGACGAAGGCGCGCGGGAGATAGTCAACAACTTCCTTCGAGATCTGCCGTCACGCCTGGTCGCGGGAGGTGGCGTGCTCTTCATTGATCCGAGTCCCGCACGTCTGGCGAAAGTCTTGGCACTGATCGAGGAGACCGTTCGGGCACGCGGAGTCCCGCTGCTCCGAGAGCGGGCTGCCTCCGGTCTCAGCCGGGACCGCCGCATGGCGCTTCTCGCCTCGCCCGTCGTCATCGTCGATGCCGTGGCGTCCTTGCGTGGCCCGGTCGAGGAAGTCCTCTGGCGACGACTTGAGGCGGCGCGGCTGACGCTTGGCGCCTGGCACGTGCACCTCGATGCGAAGCTTCCGCCGCCGCTCGACTCGTACAAGCAGCTTCGCCTACCCCCATTCGGCTGTGCCCCCTCCTGAGCGTCTCCACCTCATTCACCCGGCTCGCGAAGCAGCCTTCGGGTTGTCCTTGCTCGGTGTTGATCTCGGTGCGTTCTTCGTCGTCGTCCGCGAGGTCGGACCAGATCCCGCGTTAGTGCTCCTGACCGCCCGGGCGCTCTCTCTTCGGCAAGGCGGCGCGATCACATTCCGCGATCTCGGCTGGATACTGGGGATGCGTCGAGGCGGCGTTTTGAGCGCCCTCCGACGGCTGTCTGATGCCGGGGCAATCGTCTGGCACGACGAGGCGGGACGAGGAGTCTTGGCTGTGGAAGTCGTGCGCGAGCTTCCCGGCGAGCGACCCCTCTTCGGCCCGGAGGATACGCCGCCGTTCTCGACCCATGCCCTCCCAACACACTGGTTTGTGCAGGTGCTCCCGCTCATGAGCGGCCCCGCAGGAGGGGGCCGCAGCGCGTTCCTGGCCTATCTTTACCTCCGGAGCCGTGAGCGGCGAGACGGCCTCACTTCCCCCGTCCTCATCTCAGCCCTCGTACGCTCCTGTCACCTCCAATGGAAGTGGAAGGCCAGGTACGCGCTCTGGAGGCTCCAGCGGCGGAGCCTCGTCGCGCCCGTTGAACGCTACCAGTACGCCGTCATCGATCCTCGGCCTCCGTCGGGATGCGAGCGCCGTTACCTTCGTCTTCTCGAACTCGGTCTTGTGCCTCCGACCGCTCTTGGCCGTTTCGCACTCGGCATCGCCGTGGTCGCCCCGATCGTCATTTTGGTCCTTGCCTTCCTTCTTCTATGACACCGGAGATTCCCCTGACGCTCACATTCGACACGCGCCAGACGCGGTACTGGCGGGCCATGGCGGACTTCTACCGAAGTCGAGACCGATTCCTCCACGAGATGCTCCGCCGCGAGGGGGACGGCGAGCGCTTTGCGGAGTACCACGCCGCTGACGGATCTCGGGTGCCTTGCCGTCTCACCGGAACCGATCTCCATCAGCACACACTCGTGCTCGGGGCGACGGGGACAGGAAAGTCATCACTTCTCGAGGCGATGGCAAAGGCTCTGCTCGCCCGCGCGAATGCCTTCGCTCTCATCGATCCGCACGGTGATCTCGCCGACCGGATAGAACGCTGGGCGCGGGTTTCGGGCCAGCTTAGCGTCGTTTCTCTGGACTTCACGAGACCCGAGAAGCTCCCGAGCTGGAACCCGCTTCTACTAATGGAAGGCGTTGATCCTGGTCGCCACGTGGACATGCTCGTGTCGGTACTCAAACGGCTTTACGCGTCTGAGAAAGCCTCGTCATGGGCATGGGGCGTGAAAGTAGAAGAGATCCTCCGGATGGCGCTCCGAGGATCGATTGAGAGCGCCGTTCCCGTCACCCTGGTTGACCTCGAACGAGTCCTGCTCGACCCCCGGTATCGCAGAGAGGTTCTCGCGACAGTCGGGAACGAGGTTGCGGACTACTTCCGCTATCGGTTCGGGCCGCAGGAGCAGATGTACACATCCGCGGTCGTGAACAAGTTTTCGCCCTTTTTGGGATCTGCTGGAGTCCGGCGATTCCTCGGTGATGGGGGCGAAGCCATTGATGTCCTGGCACTGCCCGAGAGGCCCGTCGCTGTGATCGTGAACCTCGCGCGTGGCGCACTCGGCTCATCTGCCAATGTGCTCGGGCGGCTTCTCTTGAACACATTCCTTCTCGCCGCACTCCGTCGCGTGGGGATGGTGCCGGAGACCCGTCGGCACTTTTCCCTCCTCGTCGATGAAGCGCACAGCTTCGCCGATGCCGAGGGCGGCGTCGAAGACCTCCTCGTCACAGGACGGAAATTCCATTTCACACTCACCCTCGCGTCGCAGGGACTCTCCCTGTTCCCTGCACATCTCCGTCCGCTTCTCCTCGGGAACACGGCACGGCAGTTCTTCTTCCGGCTCCCGTTCGCTGAGGCACGGCTCCTCGGGCCAGAGATTCTCGAACCGCTCGGGAACGTCGGTCGCGAGGCGATCCGTCCGTACGACGATCTCTCGGATCCTCTGCTCGCTCCAGCCGAGGAGATGAATGCCCGGATTCGTGAACTCGCAGACCAGCCGGTCGGCTCGTGCTACTGGGCGCTTCGGGGGACGAAATTCAAAGCGCGCAGAATCAAGATCGACCGGCCGAGGGTGCCGCCGGAGCTGCTCTCAGATGAGGCTGAGGCCCGGCTGGCGATGTCAGAGATCGAGTTCTCTTCCACCTCAGTCCATGAGTGCCGATGAGCTGATTCCCTTCACGCCAGCCGCCGATTCGGATCCGCTGCCCGTCCACGGCGCGCGCCCCGAGATTCCCTCGTGGCCGGCATCGCGCGCCAGACATCCCATCGAATGGGGCGGCGGTCCTATTCCCGTGATCTACGGCGTGCTGCGCCCGTTTCAGCGGCCGTCGCTGCAGCATCTCGATCTGGACGTCGAGCGTGCGCTCACTACGTCTGGCCCAGCGGAAGGGCTCCGGGAGACGACGCTGCGCTGGTGGGGCGATGCGTACCGGGCGTTTCGCAAATTCCTCGTCGAATCGCACGGTGAGCGGGCGTTCTTGAGCGGAGATGCGGAAATGCAGCGGGGCGTGCTGCGGTCCTGGATTGCCACCACGAGAGCGCGCGGTGTGTCCCACGTGGGGGTTCGGACCTACTGGCGCGGACTCTCGAGCCTGTTCGATCGGGTCTGTGCTGCAGACAGCACTGGGAACCCTCTGCGCCTGCTCGCGATTCCACGCGCGGCCATGCCGGACGTTCGGTGCTTACCCCGGGCCAGTGCCGAAACAGTCCTGTCCTTCATCCGCCGCTACCCATGGCTGTCGAATTTCACGAGGTCCAGGAACCTGGCCGTCGTCGGACTCATGCTTCTGGCCGGGTTACGTCGGGGCGAAGTCCTTCGGCTGCGATGCGACGATCTGGTGCTCGGGGAACAGGCGCTGAGAATCGTCCGGGGAAAAGGGCGTGATGGGGGCAAAGACCGGATGGCCTACACCCCGCCGCAGCTCGTGATCATGCTGGAGGAGTACGTCCGTGCGAGGAGAGCCGAACGCCGCGTCTGCCCATATCTCCTGACACAGTCCCGGCGCGATGCCCCGCTCACTCCATCCTGTATCCACACGCTCTTTCGGGTGATCAGCGCCCGCAGTGGCATCCGAGTGAGCGCACACGTCTTGCGTCACACTTACGCGACGCTGCTCCGCCAGAGCGGCGTCCCGGACCGCGTCGCCATGGACCTCCTTGGTCACAGCAGCCTCGTGATGCTCCAGCGGTACTCGCACGTGTTCTCTGGCGAGCATCGCGATGCGGCCAGACGCGTCTGGCTGGATGAGGTGTGACAACCTCGGGGCCGTCGCTCGAATGGGAATTGGCAGACTCGCCGAGGACGCCCATCAGAGCCGGAGCTTCCTGATCTGGTCACGCTGTTCGTCGTCCCACACCCGCAGATACCCCGCCGTCGTCGAAATATCCGTGTGGCCCGCGAGTTCCTTCGCGACGTGAATGGGGACACCGCATCGCAGAAGGTTCGTGACGAAGCTGTGGCGGAGGCTGTGGATCGAGAACGGGACTCCGGACGCAAGACGGACAGCCCGGACAATCCTTATGAATTGCGAGTCCGAGATACCCTGACGCGTCTGGAGCGAGGCGAAGAACTCGGGGCAGACGATGCCGTGGCGCGCCCTGAGCCTGGCGTACTCGGCCAGCGCGCGACGGAGTTCGTCATTCATGTACGCCATTCGGTCCTTGCCGCCGTTTCGGCCTTTCCCTTTCAGGATCCGGATCGTCCCGGTCTCGAGATTGACGTCCGAGTACAGGAGGCGGAGGACTTCGCCGCGGCGAAGCCCAGCGAAGATCAGGATGCTGAAGATGGCTATCGCGCGGGCCCGCTGGAATTCCGTCGCCCAGGGATAGTTGGCCGCCGCGAGCAGAATTCTCCGGCACTCCTCCGGCGTGCGGGCCTTCGGGACACGCGTCGGGAGCTGAGGCATACGGCTCCCCCGAAACGGATTCTGGATACTGTCACGGCTCTCCAGGTACTTGAAGAACGGACGCAGGGCCCGCCAGTACGTATTCGTGGAAACGGGACCGAGCCCTCTCTTCCGGTTCCACGCCACCCACCCCTCGATGTCGTAGAGACGGGCGCGACGTTCAGCCTTCCCGGCGCTCTGGACGAGGAAACGTCGAAAGTCTCTGTACGCGTACCGGTAGCCACGACACGAGGCGGGACTGTGGTTGAGGTAGTGACGCGCGTGATCGAGGAAGTCCGAGAACTTCCCGTCGAGTTCATGCAAGAACGCCTCGTCGTCGGCAGTCAGTGCGCGGTGGGTGACCTCCTGCACTGCAGCAGGAGGGCACGCAGAACCGGCCGGTGCAGGAGGTCGCTCGGAAACGGAGCGGAACATGGAAAAAGGGGTTAGGAACGGCGACTGGAAGCCGTCTCAGAGGGCCAGACCGCCGGATTCGTCAAAACCACAAAGCGGACCTGGTGCAGGAGGTCACCGGAGCGACGCCTGCTCCGGATCTGAAACGCCTGTTTGTCGCATCCACAAGCCCTAATGTCGGGGCGGCCGGATTCGAACCGGCGACCTCCTGCTCCCAAAGCTGTCCAGGTTCAGGAGCACGGCATTCTTTGGCTACCAGAAGCGACGAAAACTGGTTTGCACGCTCCGCGGAAACCACCTGCGAGCGCGCTAGGCGTCCTCAATGAGACGCAGAGGAAAGGTACGCTCTCAAGGTAGCGAGCGAGTCGAAGCAATGCAAGTGAGTGTACTGGTGGGACCTCGTATGCGTTCGTGGTTGTCTTCCGCACAACCTGGGGTGAAGAGGCCCGAGAGGAGCTTGTATAAGTGATTGGCAGTCTGCTGGAAGTTCACTTTGAAGGCGTGCAGGGCGAGGTACGTCATGCGGGTCCAGACACTGCCATCACGACGAGGGTTCTGCTCAGGATTGAGAGCCGATGCAAGGGACAGCGAAGGCCATGTGCCCGAACCCCGCCGGTTCACCTCTGGCCGAAGAGGATCGGCGACGATGCTGTACGAGTAGACTTTCACAGTCGGGCCACTCGTGCCGCTTCCTGACAGGCGGAGATGCACGCCTTGGGACGCCAACGGCTGCCCTCAGGATGTGGTCGACGATGCGTTCCTCGAGAGGCTCCTCGACAAGAAATATCTTAGCGCTTTCCGGCTCCTGGTGAGCTGAGGATTCGACTTCTCCCGCCGAACAATGCAGCGCGCCGAGTGCTGCGAGACGGGCGTCTTCACCGACCTCGTTCGGACCGACCGGATGAAGAAGCGGTGTCGGGAACTCCACGTCGCGGCCATTGCGAACTGACCGGGCACGGCAGTTGTGGTTCACACCGTGCCGAATTGATGTACCCGGGTCTCGGCCATCCGCGCCGCTTCGCTTTGCAACTATACCGGGAGAAGCCCTACGACCCGGAGCAGAGGCGCCAGACAGCGACATCGAATATCTGCACGATTACTCCCCGCTAAGCGTTGATCAGGCGCCTACTGTCTGCGCTTTCGAATCGCGGCCACCCAGGTATCGAGCTTCGCAATATCGGCTCCTATCTCGCTCGGCTTGGGGATGGGCGTACCATCAGCAGGCGGCGCATCGTGTCCTCTGATCCATCGCGAGCACTTCGTCATTCCCTCCTCCAGCGCCCGACAGTCATCAGTTGAGATGTCGTGCAGTTTCAACGCCTTGTTGGTCTCGATGCTCGGACGGTAGCGCCCAATAACATCGTTCAAGAGCACCTCACCTACGGCTTGCTCCCACGCTTCCCGCAGCAGACCGTAGAGTTCCCGCGCTTCTGATTCGTACCGTTCCGGCTGTGTCCGGAACGTCTTGTCTGCCGCCTGCTGTCGCGCCTTAAGCACGCCGAGTCGCTCCTTGATGCGCAAGCCGACCCACGGGAGGTCCGGAACGCAGACGCCGGCTTGAGCATCACGTCGGATGCACTGGTGTAGGAGCGCTACGCCCTGCCGGTCAGCTTCCGTCATGAGGAAGTGGAGGAAGAGCACATCGTGGGTGAACACCACCGTCTGACGGATGTTTGATTCGGCAACCAGTCGTCGCGCGATACGCTCGCGCCAGACGTGATCGAGCGACGACACAGGATCGTCAAACACGATTGCGGATGCCGCCGGCGCGGTACTCAACTCGGTCATAAACGCCGCGACAGAGAGTGCCCGGGCCTCACCCTCGGAGAGCACGTCCGGAACGGACACTGTCGGGGCGTGCGTGAAGACGAGTTTGTGAAACAGCGCTCCCTTCGACCCGCCCGCTGGCTGCACCTCGACGTCGAGATGTGTGAACCCGATCTCCTGTAGTTCAGCTGCGAAACGCGTTCGGAGTGCGTCCGTCACCAGCGCCTTCGTCAACTCAGTGCTCTTCTTTGTGATTGCGTTTGTCGTGACCTCATCGAGACACTGGCTGTAAGCGGCGATACGCTTCTTCCGCTCGATGGCGTCGAGGACCACCTGGAGATTGGCGCGAAGCTCCCGTCGCGCCAGCAAATCCTTCAGCTCCATCCGCATTTCGGGCGTCATACCGGCCGGGGAGTTTTGGAGTTCACGTGCGCGCGACTGAAGTCCGGCAACAACGGCGAGGACGCATTCGGTCGGCGGCTCTGTCATGCCCGCAGGCAGAACGCCGTCGCCCTGAACCCAGCCGATGATCGCAACTCGTACGAGTGAAGCGGCCTCGAGTACTGCCTCAACCACCACGGCCGCCGCAGTATCTTCCTGTGCGAGATCGTCCCGAGCTGCTGCCAACGTGGTTGGTACCGCCTCAGCCGCGACCTTCCGTTGGGCGTCGCAGAGGAGGCGCGCCTTCTCATCGGCCTGTGCCTGGGCGTCGGACGCGGCGAAGGATGCGAGACTCCGGAGCCGATTGGCGGCCTCGCGGTCGAGGACTTGCTGACAGAGGATGCACCGTGCCCCTTCGTCGGTATGGGGAAATGCCTGCCCTGGATATGCGACGACTCCGTACTCCTTCGCCGCTGCCCACTGGGCCATCCACTCACTTCCACCCGTGCCAGGCAGGAGGTCGGGCGTCGCGACGCCTGCCCGTAGTTTGGTAAGCCTCGTCTGCGCATCTGCAGCGTCTTGGCGAATGAGCCGGAGCTCGTCGAGAGCCGCATCGTTCCAGCGGCTGAAGAGGTCCTGCAGATGGGCGACGAGGCCTTGTAACCGTTCGGCGCGAAGAGCGAGATCTCGGCCACGTCTTCGCGGATCATCTGCGTCGAAGTCGCGCTGCAAGCTAAGGAGGGTGCGTAGACGCTCCTCTTCTTCCGCTGAAAGTGTCGCAACCGCTCGCACGCGTTCAGGTGATGTGAGCGACGTAAGCGAATCCAAGAGCTTCCGTGCCGACGTTCCCTCTGGGAGTTCGATCTTCGCATCCCCAATGCTGGTGAGAAGCGCCCGTTCCTTTTCGAGCGCACTACGTACTTCCGTGCATACAGACGACAGCTTGTCGAATACGTCCAGGCCAAACGGTCGGAAGGCGACATCCGTCTTCTCGCGCAGATAGACGGGGGCGCAGTGACTGTCAAAGATGCTCACTGCCGCGAGCGTCTCTGATGGCGGCGCTTTCGGAGTCCAGGCGAAAGGCTCTTCAACGCTCCCTTCTTGGACCAGAATCGTTGCCCGGGGTGTCACAGGCGGGGTTGTAGCTAACACGTTTCCAATCACGCCCTCCGAAGATCGCGACCGGCACGCTTGCTTGAGGATGCGTGTGTAGCCGGATTTTCCCGCTGCGTTGTTTCCGTAGACGACGGTCAGTGCCGGGCCGAAAGAGAGCGTCTGTTCGGAGGCAAGCGCGTTCACGCCTTCATGATGGGTCACACGCACGATCCTAACCGGTGCGGCGTTTGCCCCGGCTGCGACGTGCGACGAATCGAGTGGCACGGCTGGGCGAGGGTCTGATAGACCATGCGTCGCCTTCACGATTTCCACCAAATCGGCGATGTCTTTGCCGGTGAGCGCGCCGGACAAGAAGATCCGCCGGAGCGCGTCCTGTTGCCAAGCCGGTCGCTCCCCGGACCATCTGAGTATTTCGGCGAGAACGGAAGCTGCCATTCTTAACCTCTGGAGTAGTGTCTCTACGGGCGCCTTAGCATGCCTAGCGGAAGTGGAACGTATGCGTCTGGCGTCCACCAGTGTCTTCCGTTAGATTGAAACATTCAACTCATGCGGAAGGGGAGCGGTTGCCGTTGCTTCTCTCGGACACCATCTAGCACCGGGGCGATCGACCAACGAAGCGCCTCTCGTCGTCCAGCGCGAACAAAGACGTGGGAGCGAAGGTCTGGATCAGACTTCTGCTCCGGATTCCATCACATGGACCATTGTGTCCTCACCAGAGCGGCTCGAGACACTGAAGCTTCGCTGCCTCTAACTTCTCGTCGAAGACTAAGATGTGCAGAATCGTCGTCTCAATCGAGCTGTGACCCGCCATCGACTGGAAGGCTTGGATGGGGATGGTCGCCCTGAAGACGAGCTAGATAAACAAGTGGCGAACCGCGTGGGGACCTTCTTGCCTGATGAAATGTCGCGTCCAGGGATATTTGAGGTTGTCCATAATGATTCGGATGGCAACTGAAGGGTTTCAGAGGTTCATCAAGCCGTCAACAGCAGCGTCATCGTCCCGCTGACCTGAACGCTTCACCCGTCTTCATGTAGAGTTATCTCGAAGCACCTATGTCATCGCCAGAATCACCCCAGAAAATCACCGCGGCCCCCGAGATCGGCCAGGTGGTCCGCGTGCGCACCCGGACCTACCTCGTTGAAGGCGTCGAGGGCGAGGGCACCGAGGCACTGGTTCGGATGTCGTGCCTCGATGACGATGCCCAGGGCGAACCGCTCGAGGTCGTGTGGGGGCTGGAACTCGGAACGGAGATTCTCGACAAGAAGGCCTGGCAGACGATTGGCCAGAAGGGTTTCGATGATCCGCGGTTCTTCGCGGCATACGTCCACACGTTGCAATGGAATTGCGTGACCGCCACGAATCCGAAGCTGTTTCAGGCTCCGTTCCGGGCTGGTATCCGGCTCGATGCCTACCAGCTAGAGCCGCTTCGAAAAGCTCTCGAGCTTCCTCGCGTCAACCTCTTCATCGCCGATGACGTCGGTCTCGGAAAGACCATCGAAGCCGGTCTCATCGCGAGCGAGTTGCTTCTTCGGAGGCGCGTTCACGAAATCGTCGTGGCGTGTCCGCCCACGATGCTGCTCCAGTGGAAGGACGAACTCGAGACGCGATTCGGGCTCACGTTCGAGATCCTGGATCGCGCCTACGTCGAGCGGATTCGTCAGGAGCGCGGCTACGGTGTGAATCCGTGGGAGACCTTCCCAAGGTTCCTCATTTCCCAGAGACTCCTGATCGACGAGACCTACGCGGCACCTCTGCGGGCCTGGCTCGACAACATCCGGCCCGGGACCCTCCTGATTTTCGATGAGGCTCACCACGCGGCGCCATCGAGCGGCGGAAGGTATGCGATCGATTCCCACATCACGAAAGCAATCCGCGATATCGCCCCGCGTTTTGAAAATCGTCTTTTCCTCTCGGCCACGCCTCACAACGGGCATTCCAACAGCTTCAGCGCTCTGCTCGAGCTTCTCGATTCGCAGCGCTTCACCCGCGGCGTGAAGGTCCGGCCGAAGGCGCTCGAACCCGTCATGGTGCGCCGGCTCAAAGAAGACATTCGCGAAATCTCTGGAGGATTCCCCAAGAGAATCCCTGATCAGATCGACCTCGATGGACTCCCCGAGGACACGCCGGAACTCGTGCTCTCTCAGCTCTTGGATGAATACCGGGAATTGAGGCAGGCCCGGCTCGCTACCGCATCCAAACGAAAGCAGGCTGAAGGGGCGCTGCTGATTTCCGGTCTCCAGCAGCGGTTGCTTTCTTCGATCGAGGCATTCTCCCGGACACTCAAAGTCCATCGCCGAACGATGGAAAAGGTCTGGGCCGGAGAGGCCAAGGCAACCACTCCACCTACTCGCCGCTCGGAGCAGTGGAGCCTCTTGGCCAATCCGCCGGATAGCGAGGACGACCGCTCCCTGTTGCCCGAAGAAGAACTCCAGAAGCAGGAAGATGGAGAGGTCGTGGCCGCGACTCTCGCGGCGAGTGCAGAGGACGAACGCGGCGGCTCTGATCGCGAGCGGAAACTCCTCGATCAGATGGAGCTGCTCGCAAACCGCTCTCGTGGACTCCCGGACGCCCGAGTCCGCCACCTGATCGATTGGGTGCGAAAGCACATGTGCCCTGGCGCCCACCTCTCCGGCCAGCAAACGGAGAAGCCGGGAGCAGCGTGGACCGATCTCCGGCTTCTCATCTTCACCGAGTGGGAAGACACCCGCCGCTACCTGGTAGAGATGCTCCGGTCCGCGATAGCTGAGTCTCAGGATGCCGAGAACCGGATCGAGGTCTTCTCGGGCTCCACTCCGTCGGAGAAGCGCGAGGCCATCAAGCACGCTTTCAACCTTCCGCCGAACGAGCACCCGCTCCGGATCCTGATCGCAACCGATGCAGCCCGGGAGGGACTCAACCTCCAGGCTCACTGCCATCACGTCTACCACTTCGACTTGCCCTGGAACCCGAGCCGCCTCGAACAGCGCAACGGGCGCATCGACAGAAAACTCCAGCCGTCCGCCGAAGTCTTCTGCCATTACTTCGTCTATCTGCAGCGTCCCGAAGATCGAGTGTTGCAGGCGCTCGTGTCGAAGACGGACCGGATTCGCCGCGAACTCGGATCCCTCTCGCCGGTTCTCGAAGACCGCATCACTGAGACTCTCCGAGACGGCATCCGGCACCGCGATGCCGAAGCCCTCGTCCGGAGAATCAACGACGCTGAAGAGGATTCCGAGCGAAAGGCCACGGTAGCCGAAGAGCTGGAAGAGATTCGTGAACGGCGAGAGAAACTCGGAAAGAGTGTCGAGGAACTCCGGAAGCGGATCAACGACGCGAAAGAGTGGATCAATCTCGAGGATGCAGCCTTCCGGGATGCCCTTTCCTGTTCGCTCGAACTCCTCGGGGCGAAACCGCTTCGGCCAGACAGCGCAAGCACGAACGGGATCCCGCGATACCAGATTCCCGACCTCGCCGAGCATCGGGGCGGGGACCCATCGTGGGCAGGCACACTCGACACGCTTCGCGCCCTGCCGGTGAACGGGAAGCGCGACTACGACTGGCGCCGGACGTCACCGATTCGGCCCGTCATCTTCTCGGCGCCGGAAGGGGTTGATGATGATGTCGTTCAACTCCACCTGCATCACAGGCTGGTGCAGCGGCTTCTCGGGAGATTCCTGGCGCAGGGGTTCATCCATCACGATCTCTCCCGGGCCTGCCTCATGCAGACCGCCGACGCCATTCCTCGAGTTGCCCTGCTCGGCCGCGTCTCGCTCTATGGACGCGGGGCAGTGCGGCTCCACGAAGAGATCATCGCGGTGACAGCCCGCTGGCAGGACGCCCGAACGCGTCCCGGATCCCTGAAGCCGTACGGTCGCGAGGCCGAGACGAAGACCCTTGCCCTCCTCGAGAAGTCCTTCATCGAATCAGCTCGCCGGAAAGTGCCGGACGCGATTCGCGAACGGTTGCAGGCTTCCGTCTCGCACGACATCGATGACCTGCTCCCGTACCTCGACACCGAAGGTGGGATCCTGAGAGATCAGACCGCCGCGAGTTTGAAGGAGCGGGGCGAGCGCGAGGCCAGGGCGCTTCTCACCCTTCTGAACGATCAACGAGAGCGGGTCTTGAAGGAAATGCGTGGAGAATCCGGCGCCGGTCACCAGCTCCCGCTGCTGTTCTCGCCCGAAGAGAAGCGCCAGTACGAGGCCAACCAGCGGTACTGGGAACGCTGGCTCGCGAACGTCGACGGGGACATCGAGCGAGAGCCCAAGAAGATTCGCGCGTTCTACGAAGTCAGCTCGTCGAGAATCGAGCCCATCGGTCTCGCATACCTCTGGCCCACAACTGGATAGAACCATGGCACTCGAGCACGCCATCCGCGATCACCAGACCTGGATCGGCTACCTCCAGCCGGAGGGCCTCGTTGTCTCTCCTGCTGCGCTCGTCGATTCGCAAATCTACCTGGACCGTGACATCACCGATCGGCAGCGCGAATTCGCCGGGTTCATCGAGGAAGTTGATACCGGCGATCGAGACATCATCGCCATCCCGAGACTGCGACGGCTCTTGCTGGAGTTCCTCGGGTGGCCCGAGGATCTTGTTCACGGAGTCGCTCCTCAGAAGCCGCTTCCGGAAACTCTGACCATTGCTCTTCCTGAGTTGAACGAGACCCTCGCCCCGAGCCTGGCTCTTGCAGATGTTGGCCCCGACGATGCGCCGCCAAACTGGCTGATGCTCGTCAAGGAACTGCCCCTGGCCGCCGACATGGATGCTCGCGAGACGGGACGTGAAGCGTCCTGGTCTGCCTCGGCAACCCAGAAGTTCGAGAGGCTCCTGCGCGAGACGGGAATCCCGATCGGGCTTCTCTCGAACGGAACCCACTTCCGACTCTTGTACGCGCCGCGTGGCGAGAACTCCGGCAGCCTGACATTCCCCGTGAAGGCGATGACAGAAGTTGCCGGGAGGCCCATCTTCTCGGCGTTCTGGATGCTCCTCGCGCGCGAGCGGCTGATCTCTGGACCCGCCGAGGCGCGGCTCCCAGCGCTCCTAACGCGGAGCCGCGAGTATCAGGCCACGGTCTCAAAGGAACTTGCAGGACAGGTCCTCGATGCCCTGTACGAACTGGTCCGGGGCCTCCAGGCAGCGGATGCCCACACGAAGGGTGAGCTTCTTCGGGAGGTTCTGAAGGAACACCCGGACGAAATCTATCGAGGCCTCCTGACCGTTCTGCTCCGGCTGGTCTTCTTGCTCTACGCCGAGGATCGGGCGCTTCTGCCGACGAGCGAGCTGTACGTCGAGAACTACTCGGTCCACGGACTCTTCACGCGGCTCCGGACAGATGCCCAGCGGTACCAGGACACGATGGACCAGCGGTACGGCGCCTGGGCGCGGCTTGTGGCGCTCTTCCGGGCTGTCTACAGCGGGTCGCGACACCCGAAGCTGAGGATGCCGCCAAGGAGAGGATTCCTCTTCGACCCCGACCGCTTTCCGTTCCTCGAGGGACGCCGGCCGGGCGAAGAGCCGAGGATTCCGCTCATCGCCGATGGTGTGCTTTACCGAGTCCTCGATAAGCTGCTAATTCTGGGAGGCGAACGGCTCTCGTACCGGACGCTCGACGTCGAGCAAATCGGCAGCGTCTACGAGACGATGATGGGCTTCCGTCTCGAACAGACATCGGGCCGGACGATTGCCGTCAAGGCCGGGAAGTCCGGAGGCGCACCCGTCGCCCTCGACCTCGACGCTCTCCTGAAGATGAAGGCCTCGGACCGGGCAAAGCACCTCGCCGAGAACGCCGATCTCAAGCTCTCGGGCAAGGCATCGGAGGGACTCGGGGAAGCCAGGACGCTGGAGGAACTGCTCTCGGCACTCGATCGCCGGATCGCCCGAAACGCGACGCCACACGTGCTTCCGTCGGGAGCGATGATTCTGCAACCGACCGACGAACGGCGCCGGAGCGGCTCGCACTACACACCACGGTCGCTCACCGAGCCGATCGTCCGGACGACGCTCCGCCCTGTTCTCGAACGCCTCGGGCCGAGTCCGAAGCCGGAGCAGATCCTCGATCTGAAAGTCTGTGACATTGCCGTGGGCTCGGGAGCCTTCCTGGTGGAGTCTTGCCGCCAGCTCGGAGATGCCCTGCTCCATGCCTGGCACGTTCACGGCAACATGCCCTACATCCCGCCGGATGAAGACGAGGTGCTCCATGCCCGGCGGGTCGTGGCCCAGCGGTGCCTCTACGGGGTCGACAAGAACCCAATGGCGGTGGATCTGACAAAGCTCTCGCTCTGGCTTGCGACGCTCGCGAAAGACCACCCGTTCACGTTCCTCGACCATTCCGTCCGCGCCGGTGATTCGCTCGTGGGGCTGACGGCGAAACAGATTGCCGACTTCCACTGGCTGCCGACCCCGGCGCGCGTATTCGGTCAGGAGTTCCTCGAACAACGAATCGCCACGGCCACGACACAGCGGCAGCTCATCCTCACTCTTGAAGACGACCTATCCGGGCCAGAACTGAAGCTCCAAAAGCTGCGGTTGGCTGACGATGCCCTGAACCTGGTTCGAGAGGCTGGAGATCTCGTGATCGCGGCGTTCTTCGCGGGCGAGAACGCGAAAGAGAGGCTGCGTCGACGCGAGGAGTACTTGACACAGTACACGCGGTTCTATCGGGAATTCCTGCCGGAACTTAATCCAGGGCCAGTTGTGAATGCGCTGCGGGGTGGCGCGAGGCCGTTGACGCCATTCCACTGGGAGATTGAATTCCCGGAAGTGTTGGCGGGCGGAAGAGGCGGGTTTGATGCGATAGTGGGAAATCCGCCGTTTGCCGGGAAGAATACGCTGTCGAAATCGAATAGAGGTGGTTACATCGATTGGCTGAAGGAGCTGCACTCTGACTCTTTAGGCTCCGCCGATCTCGTTTCACATTTCTTTCGGCGGGCATTCAAGTCACTTAACCCGCTTGGTTGCTCGGGGTTAATTGCAACAAACACGATAGGTCAGGGAGATACCCGCGAGACGGGACTTTGCTGGATCTGCCAACATGGTGGGATCATCTATGCTGCGCAAAGGCGACTGAGATGGCCAGGTAGCGCTGCTGTGGTTGTGAGCGTGGTTTGGATCACACGAAACAAGGGACTGGCAGGACCCTACCGACTAGATGGCCGAGACGTACAGCAGATTACAGCCTACCTCTTTCATCTTGGAAGACATGAGAAGGCCTCTCTACTTCGACAGAATAGTGGTATGAGCTTCAAAGGTTGTGAGCTGGGCAGCCTCGGGTTTGTTCTCGCTAGCCAAAGTGAAGAGGCTCTCCGGTATCGAGATGTCTGCCACCCGCAAAATCGTACCGAGGTCTTACTGAAGCCATATATTGGAGGCGAAGACCTTAACAGCTCTCCACAGTTCGACTCGGGACGACTCGTACTTGATGTCGATGGACTTAGTCACGTTGAACTCCAAAGTGTTCCAGGACTCCTGGGCCTGCTCGACTCAAGAGTCCGTGTTGATCTTCTCGAGAGAAAGCTGATTTCCCTCTCTGAATCGGAGTGGTGGCACTTTAGGCGGCCAAGCCGGGAATTCCGTAAGCATGTTTCGCAGCATTCCAGAATCCTGGCGATATCTGAAGTTGCAACTCACTTTAGTTTTGGTTTTCTTCAGACATCAGTAATCCCATCGCACAAGATCAAGCTCGTAGCGTTCACTTCGTATTCAGGGTTTGGGGTGCTCCAATCTAGGCCTCATGAGTTATGGGCGAGGCTGCAGTCTTCAACAATGAAAGATGACTTAAACTACTCGCCTACAGATTGCTTCGAGACTTACCCACTCCCAAATGCTTGGCAAATGGACTCCAGGCTTGAGACGGCCGGGTTTGCATACTACAACTTCCGAGCTGAATGTATGACAAGGAATCGGCAAGGCTTTACAGACATCTACAACCGGTTCCACGACCCGAATGAGACTGATCCGGACATCCTGCGCCTGCGAGAGCTGCACGACGCGATGGACCGCGCCGTTCTTGACGCCTACGGCTGGACGAACATTCGCCCTACCTGCGAGTTCCTTCTCGATTACGAAGACGAGGAGGACGAGGAAACCTCGAGCAAGCGAAAGAAGCCCTGGCGCTACCGCTGGCCGGATGAGATTCGCGACGAGGTTCTGGCAAAACTCCTTGCTCTGAATGCCGAGCGAGCGGAAGAAGAGCGACTGGCCGGGGAAGCTGCGGCCAAGGAGACGAAGAAGGGGACGAAGAAATCCAGGGGGAAAGGCGCGGCGAATTCGGGGAATGGAGAGCTGTTCGGGTAGGGTTTGCCCGAGAGACTGAAAGGAGAACCTGATGCAAGTTCAACGGCAGTTCGTCGATGTGAAGAGCCGGCAAGTCGTCATCGAATTGCCGGAATCTTTCCTGAACCACCGGATAGAAGTCATCGCTCTGACCTTGGATGAAGAAGTTCCAGCCCCACGACCTCGGCGAGTTCCGCACCCTGACATCGCCGGGAAAGGGGAAACGCTCGGAGATATCGTGAGCCCGATCGTCGAGGAAGGGGACTGGCAGTGCCTCAAATAGTCGTTCTCGACAGCCATGTCTGGTTCTGGTGGATCAAACAGGAACAGGATCGACTGCCCCTTCACATGGTCTCGTTGATCGAGAGCGCCGAGCGTGTTGGCGTTTCCCCAGTTTCTTGCTTTGAATTGGCTTTGGCACACCGGCGTTCACGACTCGCTCTGCCGTCGCCACCAGCCGAGTGGTTTTCCAAGGCTCTCGCAGGCTCTGGTGTTGAGCTGTTCCCCATCACCCCAGAAATCGCCGTGCGCGCGACCGAACTGAGCGATGTTCATCGCGATCCCTTCGACCGCATCATCATCGCCACGGCACTCGAGCTGGGTGCGCTGCTGGCAAGCGTTGACGGGGTTTTCGGCTCCTATCCTGAACTGGATGGGTGTCTGATTGGGCGGACTGCACCATGAGTCCATCACTCCCCGGAATTGAGAGCCGGTCAGAGATTTGCGGCGGAGAGCCCTGCATCGTCGGGACCCGCATTCCCGTGTGGGTGCTTGCCCGCTCCCGCCAGCTCGGACTCTCGGACGCAGAAATCCTTCGGAATTACCCCTCGCTCCTGGCCGAGGATCTCGCGAACGCCTGGTCTTTCCTGCGGTCGGACGCGCATGAGATCGAAGAACAAATCCGAGAGAACGAGGGGGCCTGACATTGGCTCGCCTCTACGCTTAAGAGAACTTCCCCCAGTCCCCAGTCAGACGTAGAGGAACTTCGCAGGCTCGGTCATGATGTCTTGACGACGGCGGATGCCGGGATGGCACGGAAGGCCGTATAGAATGAGCCGGCGAGGCTTCTTGGAAGCGACATGATCGTCCAGAACCACCAGCACACGACCGGCGTGAACTTCACCCGAACGGGCTGGAGGGACCCGATTCGATAGCGTGCAGCAGGATCCTAGTTGTATTGTGAAGTTGGAAGCTCGCTGGGGGGCTAGGCATCATTTTTGCTAGGGGATGACCTGAGTCTGCCCGATTTTCCTAAGGAGGTTGTCGAGACCGATGGTACCGAAACTCGATACATGGACCATCGTCGTCGTAGGCGGTTGGAATCCAAAGATCTTCCGGCCCGACTGGGTCGGTAAGCAGCTCTTTGACCGCAAGACGATCGTGGTTGAGGTACCGCTGGCGCCTGGAATGTCAGTAGTTAGGTTCAATTCGCAGGAGGATGGGGTTCTGCTGATCCCGTCTGACGACCGCCTCGTGGTTGGCATTCGAAAGGCAGACGAGGATGTCGTAGCAAGAGCTGAGGGACTCGCGCGGAAGGCGCTCGAATTGCTCCCCCACACTCCCGTGGGGGCGGTCGGTGTGAACTTTGGATTCGTCGAAACGAACCCCACGGCGGCGCTGACGAGCCTCTTCACCTTCTCGGATCTGGACGGACTGAGCAGGGCGTACGGCGAGGTCAAGAAGTCGTCAATCACGCGAAGTCTGATACTTGACGGAACCACGCTCAACGTAACCCATTCGCTGATCGAAGGGCAGGTCGAAATCCACCTCAACTTCCACCGAGAGTCTGCCACGTCGATCGATGCGGTAGAGGCACTCACCGGGAAGGCCGCGACATTCCTCCGGATGGGTACCAAGTTCTTGAAGGACGTGTACGGGTGCGAGATGGAGGGCGATTATGGCGAGTGACGGAAGCAACCAGACGGGACTAGCTATGCTCTCGAGTTCGGCCGCGACCGGGGAATGCGGTGAGTTTCGCGAGCCTGACGCTGGTCTGGCGGTGAGCACGGGTAGTGTCGCAACTACTGCGTTCTCAGCCGGCGCGAAGGTCGTCACTGTGAGGGCGATTCGGGGTTCCACGGTGTCAGTTCCTTTCAATGTCGACAGGGAGTCGGCACGACAAGACAACCTCAAGGCCAATGGCTTCGCGGTGGTTTTGGAGACAACCTCGGAGGCCTATGGTGGTTCCCGGTGAAGAATGCAGCGGTCCCGCAGAAGAGGAGCCCGGCTGCCACTTCACCTACTGCGTGTCGGCGGCAGGTGACCTTCGGCAAGGGGACATCCTTACGAAGTCCCAGGCGCTCTCAGAAGTTCTGAAAGAGATTCATCCGCACTATCACAGGAAGGACGACTACACTCATTTCCTCATCTTGACCCAGACATGCGACCTGGTACGTCGAAATGGAAGGCCCTGCAAGGCGAAGTACGTCAGCGTCGCGGCGATTCGGCCGGTTCAACTCGCGCTCGAGCGAGAAGTCTCGCAACACCAAGACAAACTTGAGCAGGTGGCCGGTGTTTGTCGCGAGAGTGTAAAGAGCCCCCTCCGTCAGTTTGTCGCGAGAATCCTGAACAACAATGACCCGGAGTACTTCTACCTGGAGCCTGAACCGGCATTCGGTCTTTACGAGCCGAGCTGCGCCTTTCTGCGTCTGTCAGTAGCGCTGCGGGCACACGAACACTACGACAAGCTGATCGCCGCTCGCATAATGTCATTGACGGAGATCTTCCGTGCGAAGCTCGGATGGCTCGTCGGTAACATGTATTCGCGTGTCGGCACCGAGGACTGGGCGCCCGATCACATCACGGACACTGAGTTCAATGAGAAAGCAGATCAGCTCCTGGCGAGCGTTGTACAGTGGGTCCAGGACGAGCAGTTGAAAGCGGCAAAGAAGGGTTTCGATACGACGAGGCTGGACCGAGAAGCTTTCCGGAAGAAGGTTCAGGAGACTAAGGTCCCCCGCAAGAAAGACAAGGTCCTTGACGCCGTCATGAAGGTCCTGCGCAACAATCAAGTTGTTGCCGACGACAAGACTGCGAAGACGATATGGACGAGGCTCGCCAACGACCCAGATATCGCGGCCCTTCTCAAGTAGCCTGTACCCGTCTCGACCGCCAGCGGCTTTGTTCTACTCGAACAACTCGGGGAAGCGACCCACGAATGAACCGCCCTGAAGCAGAACCGGCGTCACTTCGTCAAGCTCCTGATCACACCGGGATCATCGTCTGCAGCGTCGATCCGGACGCTGTCGCCCTCGCGACACGCGTCGACGGAGAGGTTTCGGAGCTCGAATCTCTCGACGGAGTCTTGATTCGGATCAACCGGCCACGGTGAGGTCTTTCCGTTTCTGTGAACTCAATCCGAGGGTCCCGGAAGGGGACCAGGCCCATCATGATGTCGACAGTTTTCCGTCTTCGGACTTGCGAAATTCCCACGTTGCCACGAGGAATGCGGTCATGGAGCCAGCCAGGTTCACGGCAAGCTGAGCATGTCGAGAGGCCGGCTTTATCCGTCGAGAACCTCCACCGTGAGCATCTCCGAGACGGTTTCGAAGAGCAGCCAGTCCCTCGACCACAGACGTGCAGCCACCAAGGATCTGTTTGAAGACTTGCTCCGTGTGCTGGCTGGGCGCGACCCGCAAAGCCTCGGAGGTGATGCGGTACAACTTGGGGAGATCAGCGGAATCGTCGTAGGCAACCGAGAGATCATCAAGGATGTGCTTGCATACAGTTTCAAGAAGTGCGCGGGAGGCAGTAATCGCACCTTCGGGATCGTTCATTCGGCGATCAAGCGCGCGCTGCCAAACTGCCTGCACCGCATCGGCACTGAGCTTCGAGAGGAGCTGGGCATCCGTGACCTGCACTGGGGCGCCAGGACGATTCTCCAAGCTCTCGAGTAGCGGCCGAAACTCACTCCATAAATAGTTCCGGCGCTCAGCGTACGAAGGGAGATGGTACTTGATGAATTGCCAGAACTGTCCAAGGTCCCGGCAGGTCTGGATGAACTTGGGAAGTGCTGCTCGAATGCTTGGCATTGAAAGCAGTTCTTTGCGGATTGACCCGTACTCTGACTCGCTACCTCCGCCACCCGTGGCGACGGCGACCAGCATGTTTTGGAGGGACTCTACCTTGATGATGAGAGGGTCGGGTTCACTCAAGACGCTGTGAATTGTAAGGCGCCACGCTTGCATCGGCTCAGGTATCGCAACTCGCCGGCGCGTCGGAGTTCGTGAGCCAAACAACTCATCTTCGAGGTTGCGTCAGGCGTTCCTCGCCATCACACTGGATGTATGCCGACGTCTTCTGATCACGTCCGGCGAGAACTCGCTGAGACCTTGCGCCTGAGTCTCGTCGGTCCCGATAACGCCCACGCGTTCGCGAACGAGGTGCTACCACAACCTCCAGCCCGGTGGTATCTCACTGGCTTTCTCGTCGCGAAGGGCGCACCCATCGAGAAACGATCTGATCCCGAATCTGACGAAGAGATCGATTCTGCCGGAGACGCGAACGCTCTCGATGACGGCAATCCGCCAGAGAAAGCCGCAGCCCGAAGGACTCTTCTCCCGTCGAGCCTCGGACTCAGCGTCCTCGTGGATCCAGCAGAAACCAGCATCACCGCCAGGGTCTCCTGGGGCGACTACGAACGGCCGAGGAAAGTTCAAGATAAGAAAGACGATGAGCTCCATGGTGATGAACCCAGGGACGACGAGGCTGGGAAGTACCGGCGAGTCCCGAAAGACCGAGACGTCGAGCTTCTTCTGCCCCCGACAGGAAAACCCGTTCACATCGACGTCCCGGACAGCGGCGGACTCCAGCTTTTCGTCACGGTTCGAGATGTTTCCGCCAGCAACCTCTCCGCCGAGGAGCTTCCTGCCGGAACTCGATCCGTCTCGGTATTCCTCGTAAACGAGCGGCCCTACGACGATGGCTCGCCGATGTCGGCCACAGCGATCTTCCAGGCGACCTTGAGGCTGGAATCCAAGGCCGGATTCGTCCCGCGTCCGGACCTTCGGGGCCGGACTTCCTCCGGTCTGAATGACGATTGGGACGAACGGATCGCCGATCTCCATTACCGCGATGTCGCGGAATACGCGGTTGGCCACGGGGTATCCGCTCTGGCAGTCTCGGAAAACGGGAGGGCTCACATCGTCGAGTCGGTCTGGATTCCACAGGCCGAGGTGGAGCGCGTGGCGCCAACAGCTCTTGCGAATGTCGAGCTGGCCATGGAGTCGCTCGCAGGTCTGCCTGATGCGAAGGAGACCACAAAAGCCCTGTCACCGCTCGTGAGTCAGTACCGGGATTGGATCTCCGCTCAGGAGAAGAAGAGCGCTGGGCTCTCAAAGCGACGGCGCGAAACGGCGCAACAGCTTCTGCTCGAAGCTCGGGCGGTCGCCGATCGAATCGAGGCCGGAATCAAGGAACTCGAGGACCCGATCGTGCTCGAAGCGTTCCGGATTGCGAACCGCGCAATGGCTATCTCCGCGCGCCGTCGAGAGGCAGCGATCCGGGGCGTGAAACCCGATGAGGTGAAACCACCCACCTGGCGACCGTTCCAGCTCGGATTCCTCCTGATGACGATTCGCGGCATCGTCCATCCCGAACACGCCGACCGCGAGTGCGTGGACCTCCTCTTCTTCCCGACCGGCGGCGGCAAGACCGAGGCGTACCTTGGGCTCGCCGCGTTCTCGATGCTCTTGCGACGACTCCGCCAGCCCGAGATCCAATCATCTGGTGTCTGTGTCTTGATGCGCTACACGCTCCGCCTGCTGACACTCGATCAGCTCGGACGCGCAGCCACGCTCGTTTGTGCTCTCGAACTCGAGCGGCAGAAAGACCCGAAGCATCTTGGGGCGTGGCCGTTTGAGATTGGACTCTGGGTGGGTTCCGCAGCCACGCCGAATCGGATGGGAGGCCGCGGCTACAAGGGTCCTTCGCCAGATTCGACGGCATACACGGTGACCCAGCACTACAAGCGCAGCAGCAAGAATAGCCGGGCGCCGATCCCAATCGAGAACTGCCCGTGGTGTGGAGAGAAGTTTGGTGCGGACTCGTTCCGGCTCGCGCCGAGCGAAATCGCGCCGCTCAATCTCGAAGTCCGCTGCATGAATTACACGTGCGACTTCAGCCGTGATCGACCACTCCCGATCCTCGGAGTCGACGAGCCCATCTACCGCCGGCTTCCAGCCTTTCTCATCGCCACCGTCGACAAGTTTGCAGCTCTCCCATGGACCGGTGAAACGGGCGCTCTCTTCGGCGGCGTCACGCAGCACGACAAAGACGGGTTCTACGGACCTTGCCAGGGCAAGAACGGCCTCCCCATTCCGGGCGGATCTCTTCCGCCTCCGGACCTCATCATCCAAGACGAACTTCACCTCATCTCGGGACCGCTCGGCACCATCGCCGGGGTGTACGAGACGGCCATCGACGAGCTGGCCACGAGAGAGGTCGGCGGAAAGAGAATTCGGCCGAAGGTCGTCGCCTCCACCGCCACGGTTCGAAGAGCCGAGCGGCAGATCCGCGCCCTCTTCGGTAGAGAGCAAGTCGTCATCTTCCCGGCACCAGGACCAGACCGGAAGGACTCGTTCTTTGCCATCACCGAAGCCGCCTCGGAGAAATCGCCGCCCCGACTCTACATCGGTGTTGCGGCTCAGGGACGAAGCCTCAAGGTCATTTTCCTCCGAGCGGCACTCGCGCTTCTGAGTGCCGCGAAGACGGCATACGAGAGGGAAGGCGGCGTTCGGGCGGATAACCCTGCAGATCCGTACATGACGCTCCTCGGGTACTTCAACAGCCTTCGGGAGCTTGGCGGCAGCCGCCGCATCGTCGAGGATGAAGTCACGGCCCGAGCGGCTCGATACGGGGCGCGCCGCCGAGTCGATCCGGATGATCAGCTCTTCACGGATCGCGAAATCCGCCACGAGGTTCTCGAGCTGACTTCTCGAGAAGCGACGAACGACGTGGCTGCCGCCAAGCGGCGTCTAGCCTTGCCGTTCAGCGATCCCGAGCACGTTGACGTCGCCCTCGCCACGAACATGATTTCGGTCGGTCTCGACATCACCCGGCTCGGGCTCATGACGGTACTCGGTCAGCCGAAGACGAGCGCCGAGTACATTCAGGCCACGAGCCGCGTGGGCCGCGACCAGCATCGGCCTGCTTTGGTCGTCGTTCTGTTGAACGTCCACAAGTCACGAGACCGGTCGCACTACGAACGGTTCTCGAGCTACCACGCATCGTTCTACCGGGCAGTGGAACCGACGAGCGTGACGCCGTTCTCGCCGCGCGCCCTCGACCGAGCGCTCGCCGGGGCGCTCGTGGCGCTCTGCCGGCAGGGACAACCGGAAATGACGCCGCCGCAAGGGGCGGAGAAAATCAGCGCTTTTCGCTCTGCCCTCGACAGGTTCGCCCAGCGCTTCGCCGAGCGGGCAGCGAATCATGATCGGGACCTGGATCCGAAGGAGATCGAGCGACTCCAACAGAACGTCCTGGCCTGGTGCCGGAAACTTCTCGACGATTGGCTCAATATTGCCGACCAGTACAAGCAGCAGACTGGAGCGAGGCTCCGATACCAGAAGTGGGAAGGCTCCCAGGGGGCACCTCTTCTCCACGATTTCCTCGATCCGGAAATCGTCAACCTCCATGAGTCCTTCCGTCGTTTCCGCGCAAACCGCTCCATGCGCGATGTCGAACCCTCTGTCGATGTCCGAATTCAGGCTCTCAACGACTGGGATAACAGGCCGCTCACATGACACGCGATCAGCTTCGTTCCAACCAAATCGTCACGACGTTTGGCCCGGGTGCGATGGTCGACTTCCCCAGGGATTCCGTCATCATTGCCGGGCTCGATCACTGACTCTACAAGGACCCGACAACGGCGGCGATTGCCGAACCTCGGCTCCTCGAGAAGCTCCGCCGGATGCTCAATCTGCCTGATCTGACGCTCCGTCGGCCCCCAGCCTCATCCGACGATCCCCGTGAGATGGGACCATGCGTAACCGGATGGCGATTCCCGGAGTGGTTCATCGTCCAGAAGTCGGAACCGGGCCGGAGTGGCAGCCGGCGGAGACAGCTCGTTCACCTGAACGCTCTCGAGAAAGGCAAGTTCAAGGGGCGTGATCGAAAGACCCACGACGTCGTCCCGGTTCGCTGGGTTCGCGCCTGTCCGAAAGGGCACGTCGCCGACATCGACTGGGTCGCGCTCGTCCACGGCGAGAAGGTGGCCTGCGGCGATCTCTGGGTCGAAGAGCGTGGCACGTCCGGAGACCTGGCCGACATCACGATCGTCTGCGACTGCGGCAAGGAACGGAAAATGTCCCAGGCGGCACAGATCGAACTTCGCACTCTCGGGAGTTGTCCCGGAAAGCGACCGTGGCTTGGGCGCGGGGCCTCTGAAGGCTGCAAGCAACCGAGCCGTCTCCTCATCCGGAGCGCCTCCAACGCCTACTTCCCCCAGCAGCTCGCGGTCATCTCGATCCCCGATGTTGTCGATGCCGTGCACCAAGCGGTCCGTGACCTCTGGGACAACTTCTTCTCGGACGTCGAGTCGCCGGAGGAACTCCCGAAGATCCTGAAGAAACCAGCCGTCTCGGCTCGGCTTGCGGGGACCACCCCTGAACAGGTTTGGCGAGCCATCGAGCGGCGAAAGTCGGGAGAAACGGATGACGCGCGCCCCGTGAAGGAAGCGGAATTCGATGCGCTCGTCGATGCGAAAGCAGAGCTTGGATCAGACACCCCCGAGGGCGACTTCTACGCCCGGAGTCTCACGAGAGAAAAGTGGGATTTCCCGTGGATGGCTGCCGTCGAACGGGTGGTCCTCGTGCACCGGCTCCGAGAGGTATCGGCCCAAGTGGGCTTCACGCGATTTGAAGCGGCCGGACCGGATATCCAGGGGGAACTCTCCCTGGGTGTCGAGACCGCCCCTCTCGCAATCGATGCCCACTGGCTCCCGGCGGTAGAGAACCGGGGAGAGGGGATCTTCCTGCAGTTCAAGAAGGCGGAAATCAAGAAGTGGCTGGCGCGCCCTGAAGTGAAAGAGCGAGGGAGGCGTCTCGAGGAGGGGTTCAAGATCTGGCAAGCCGAGCATCCGAAGAGTGCTCGGCAGTTCCCGGGACTTCCGTACTTCCTCGTCCACACGTTCTCGCACCTCTTGCTTTCAGCTGTGGCTCTCGAATGCGGATATCCCGCGTCGTCGCTGCGAGAGCGTGTTTACGCAGCCCCGGACCGTTTCGGCGTTCTCATCTATACAGGCTCCCCGGACGCAGAAGGAACCCTTGGCGGCCTCGTTCTCGCGGGGAGAGAACTCGGACGGCACATGCTTCGTGCTCTCGAGGCGGCGAGTCTCTGCTCGAATGATCCGGTCTGCGCCTTCCACGTCCCGGCAGGACATGACCACCAACCGCTTCTCGGCAGCGCATGCCATGGGTGCGTCCTCCTTCCGGAGACGTGCTGTGAACAGCGCAACGACTTCCTCGACCGGAGTCTCGTGGTTTCGACGGTCGAGGGGCTTGGCGCGGAGTTCTTCAAGACGGACGGTGCATGACTCGGCCACTGCTCGAACTCCAGATCCCTACTCTACGGAGCCTCCTGGCCGCGCTTCGTTCCGGACGAATTGCGCAGCCGAACCTCGCAATTTCGCTGAGTCGAAGTCTCGGCAATTCCGGAAAGGCGCTCGAAGAGCCACTCCGAAAGCTCTTCGACGAAGGGATGACCGCCGCCCACATCGCGATCCTTGTTGAGACAGTTTTGGCCGCGCGCGAGCAATCCGGAACGGTCGATCGAAACCTGGAACTGGTCCTCTCGGGACCCGATGTTCCTGGGATCCCGACAGGGGACACGGCCGCAACCATGCGGCGGCTCATCGACGAGTCAAGCCACGAGGTTCTTCTGGTCGGCTACGCACTGAACAACGTTCGCGATCTCTTCGAGCGCCTCGCGACGCGGATGGAGTCAGACCCCACATTCAAGGTCGTTCTATGTTTCGACATAGGCCGCCCGAAGAACGACACCTCTCTCGACTCTGAGATCGTGCGCCGGTTCGCTCACGAATTCCGGAAGCGCCACTGGCCATGGAAGGCTCTGCCGGAACTCTTCTACGATCCTCGCGCGCTCGATCTTGATCCCAAGAAACGGGCCAGCCTCCACGCCAAATGCATCGTTGTGGACAGCTCGAAAGCGCTGATCACTTCGGCCAACTTCACCGAAGCCGCGCAGCGGAGAAATGTCGAGGTCGGCGTGCTGGTGATGGATCCGGCGGTGGCGAGGAGAGTGGCGAATTACTTTGAGGCTCTCTGGATGAGTGGGCAGTTTGGCCGATGTGCACTGGGATAGGAAAAGCGATCAAGTTACCTCAGTTTCTGACTCTTCCGTTGTTTCTGCCTTCGTGGTCAGAGCGCGAAGCTGTGAAACAAGGTCGTCGAAGTCTTGTTGGTACGAGAAAGCTTTGACGCTCTTTGGCCGAAGAATCAAACCATGGCCACGAATTCTGCCGTTTCTTGAGTGAAGAAGCTGTACGAGAACTGACATCATCTGACGAGCGGCAACGGGATTCTTGGGGTCATTGATACAGTAGCGAAACGATCCGAGAACTACATCAACCAGCGAGGCTGCGTGTGACGACCCCACACATGTGGCTGCAAAAAGCGGTACCCTGTTCAGTGAAAGATCCGCCTTGTCCTGTAAGACCAACCCTCTTGTGAATTTTTCGGTCAAGTATTGGTACTCGCCGCGGTCTGAGAGGCGATCCATGACAACAATGCCATATCTATCCTCAGCGGATAAATACTGATGGAACGCCGCAAGGACCGAGTTTGCTCCAAAGCGTATGAGATTACTCTGAGGTGTAGTTCTTGCCAACTGGTGAGGGGTTAGGCAGCAAATCAGCTGGCACTTCAACTCCATAGCCAATGTCATCGTGGCCTCTTTGGCTATTCTGTGAGCCTCTGGAGAGATGCCTTTTGGCCTCTTACCCGTGTCGAACTTGAACTCATCGGTCGCCGCATAGCCTGCGGTCTTACGTATAGCTGAGATAGTTCTATGAATCTCAGGAAGCTGAGCGACATCAAGAAACACTCCGCCGTAGACGAAGAACCTAGAAGCTTCGGACGCCGTTAGATTCGTCTCGTCGGTGATGAGGATATCCATCCGCGGTAGCTTACGCGCCAACTCCTGGCTTCAACGCCTCGAAGCCTCTCCGAATGACCGAGGCCATCAGCGGTCGGCGATGTTGCAGGAACGCCTCATACGTCATCCCGTGCCAGCCATCGGGGAGGGCGTGGAGTTCGTGCATCCGACGCCACTGATCCTCGGGGAAGCGGCTCTTTAGTTGCGGAACGTACTCAGAAGGCGGCGCATCGCTGATCTCGATATTCTCTGGCCACTCGACGAGAGTCAGGTTCGCGAGCTGGTTAATGGCTTTGATGTCACTCACGCCTTGGGCGGCGAGCCACGCCTTCGGGAAGAGATGGTGTTTCTCCAGAGGCCGCTTCTTCGTCTTGAGCGCTGGATCGAGCACGTCGGAGACGAGACGGTGCGAGAAGAGCACGGGAGTGCCGAGCCGATTCTGCGCGGCGACGAAGGCGAAGTACTCAGGACTCCGTGCCGCCGAACTCTCGAAAGCGGCGGGGAGCGTGATCTGCCAGTAGTCGTTCGTGAGGGCGCTCGCCATGATTCCTTCGAGCAGAGAGATGAAGCCGGATGCGTCCGTCACACCTTTCAAGCGGTTGAGTTCGTTCTCGACGATGGACTCAGGTGAGCCGCTGTATCGGGCGGTGAGACTGACGAAGAAGAACCACCTCCCGATGACACGCTGGAGGAGGTGTTCGGGGACTGCGAACTGGATTCGCCCTATCAGGTAGTAGGCATACGAGAAGAGGATTGCGTTCTGTGACGTGATCATCTCGGCTCCGCGGTATCCCGCGCCGATGAGGGCATTCAGGAACTGGTGCCAGTACGTCAGGTTCAAGACGTGGGCTTGCGCCTCTTTCAAGATCGTGAACTGCGCAACTCGCCGCGCCGGAGAAAACTCGCCGGTGTCGAGGTCTTTGCCGCGGAGAATCTGGTAGACGCTTTTCAGCCGTCCGCGGCGGAATCCGAGTGCAACTGCGACGCGCAGCAGCTGATCGGCGTCTGGTTGAATGAAGTGGTTGAACGGAGTTGGTGGCGCGTTCGGGGCCGGGGCGATACGAGAGGCCCGGCAGAATTTCTCGAGGGCAACGCGGCCGTCTTCCCAGAAGACCGAGAGCAACGTCAGGATGAAGTCCGCCTGGTTCAGCTTCACGCCCTCGCTGTTGATACGGACGAAGATGTCTGCCACCTGTTCCTCATCTACAGACGGCGCGATCTCGAGGGCGGTGAACGGGTACTTTTGGAGGTCGAAGAGCCGGTCGAGGTTGTGGCTCATCGCCTCTTCTTCGTCGTCGGTGAGTGGCGTTCTCTCCGCGAGCTGCTTCAGGAAGTCGTTCACGATCTTTCGGCTCGACTTGCCCGAGGCCCAGATGTCCGAGATGTTCTGAATGTACTCGGGGTCTTTCCGAATCGCTGCGTCGGCGACTTCGAACTTTCCGTCTCTCGGGCGGAAGGCGATCTCGATCTTGCGTTCGGCGTAGTTCTCGTCAATGACGCTCTTGCCGCGGAAGACGGCGAATAGCGACGTGAGCCGCTGCTGGCCGTCGACAATGAGCAGATTGGGGATCTTGTGCCCCTTCTCGTCAGTACCGATCTGCCGAGAGCCGCCTGCCGCGGCGTTCTGCCAAAAGAGCAAGTACCCGACGGGAAAGCCCCGGTACATGGAGTCGAACAGATCGCGCACCTTGGCGTTCGACCAGACGAATGGTCGCTGGATATCGGGGAGGCCGATATCTCCGATGTCGATGTAGTGCAGTAACCCGTTCAGGTCGTAGTCCACCCGTTTGAAGCAGGTCTTCATCTCGTTCATCGCTGTGCGTGCCGAGGGGGTCATGTTTCCAGGGTTCCCCAGCTCCACCTCTCAGGATACCGAGCATCTGGTCTGCGGCGAAGTCCTGAATGTTGATGCGCGTTTGCGAACTTGCGGTCCGGGCTCCGCGTCAATCAACGATGTTGCCCCGCGCCCCGCCAGCCCGATCGTAATCTCGCGCGTGTCCGAGTCAGGTCCGGAAACGTCTCGTTGCCGGTTGGGCTGCTCGGGCGGTCGATCGCGAATCGGGACTGGCGAGGCCGGTGACGAAGTGCGCCGAGGAGGAGCGGTATTCAGACGGATTCCGTGTGGGTCTTCGTGAGCTTCTGGAGTTCGGGAACGACGATGGCAGACACATCCTCGGCCGCAAAGTCTGAGTACACCCGGACTAGGTAGACCGGCACGTCCAGAATCGTTCCGAAAAGCAGAACGCGGAGGCGGTCGTTGCGCTGGATCGCGACGCGCCCGTCGAGTCTTGCACGGCTCTGGCCGAATGTGGATGGAAATTCCGGAAGCTCCTCCGGGCGCTTCTTTTCTTGGCTTCGGACAGTCGAGGGTAATGACCCATGAGTCGTGGTCGGGCTTCCCCGGTGCTTGTTGGCGCAGTTCTTCGGGCGGCGACCGGCACAGGAGTTGGGGTGCCGGCCGGGGGACCGGGTTCCGTCGAGTGTTTCAAGCCCGACGAAACATATGACTCCCAACAGAATTGGCAACAAGGTATCTGAGTCGAGTCATTCCGTGGATCCAGGCCAGCTCTTATCTGCGAAAATTCGCCCTGACGCTCACGCTGGTTGAGCTCAAGGAGAAAGCTCCGCATGGAATGCGTTAGTACCGCAGGTGACTCCGTCTTTGCCACCGGTCGCGACGGCGGATTCGAGATACTTGTCTTTCCCAAGAATCCTCCCTTCGAGCCCTGACCCTCGGACACACTTGACACCGCAGGGGCAAGCAAGTACGGTAGGCAGGTG
>JADHED010000572.1_pt1 | contig 41542 bp, 20 predicted proteins | sample 8952041 | NCBI WGS metagenome assembly JADHED01 (sample SAMN16124423, study PRJNA663239) | bioreactor sludge metagenome | isolation source: sludge (control) | place: India:Bengaluru | collected 2018-09-08 | reverse complement strand
GCGGGAATAGCTCAGTTGGTAGAGCACAACCTTGCCAAGGTTGGGGTCGCGAGTTCGAGTCTCGTTTCCCGCTCCAAAATTCAAAAAAAGGGGGGTTCTACCCCCCTTTTTTTTGTCCGCCTTTTTTGCCTCCTTCCCTCGAAGTTTAGTCGGCTTACCTGAAAGCCCTGGCCTTTTCAGGGCAAGGGCGGCAGGCTCTTGCCCGGATTGAGGATGCCCTTGGGGTCAAACTGACGCTTGATGCCGTGCATCAGGCGCAGGGCCACGGGGTCCAGTTCCCGAGGGACGAAGTCACGCTTGGCCAGACCGACGCCGTGCTCGCCGGAGAGGGTGCCCCCCAGGTTCAGGACCAGGCTAAAGATCGCGTCCAGGCAGACGGTGGCGCGGCTCATCTCCGCCGGGTCGTCCGGGTTGACCAACAGGTTGACGTGGATGTTGCCGTTGCCGGCATGACCGAAATTGACGATGTGGATGGCGTGCTCCCGTCCCAGGCGATCCACCCCCTCGATGAAGGTGCCCAGGCGCGAGACCGGGACCACCACGTCCTCGTTGATCTTTTTTGGGGCGATCTGCCGCAGGGCGGGGGAGAGGGCGGTGCGGGTCCGCCACAGGTCGGCCACCTCGGCGGCGCTGGCGGCGGTCCTCAATTCCAACAGGCCCGGGTGGCGGGCGGCGGCGGCGACCGCGGCGGCGGCCTCGTCGATGCCATGGGCCGGGCCATCGACCTCGATCATCAGCAGCGCCCCGGTCCCCGCCGGCAGGCCCAGATCGGCGACGTGGCGGGCCATGGCGATGGCGGAGCCGTCGAGGAACTCCAGGGCGCAGGGGGTGACCGGCTGGGCCATGATCGCCGAGACCGCCGCGGCGGCGGCGTGGATGTCGCCGTAGCTGGCGCGCAGGGTGCGCTTGGCCTCCGCCAGGGGTGTCAGCTTGAGGGTCGCCTGGGTGATGACGGCCAGGGTGCCCTCGGAGCCGATGATCAGTCGGGTCAGGTCATAACCCACCACCCCCTTGGTCGTCTGGACGCCGGTGCGCAGCGCCTCGCCGGCGCCGGTCACCACCCGCAGCCCCAGGGTGTTCTCCCGCGGCGTGCCGTACTTGACCGCCCGGGGCCCGGCGGCGTTGCAGGCCAGATTGCCCCCCACCGTGCAGGTGGCGGCGCTGGTCGGGTCCGGAGGCCAGAAGAAGCCCAGGGGCGCCAGGGCCTGCTGCAGGGCCTGATTGGTGACGCCCGGCTCGACGATCGCCAGGCGGTTGTCGGGATCGATGTCCAGGATACGTTCCAGGCGCTCGCAGGACAGGACCAGGCCCCCCCGGTCCGGGACCGTGGCGCCGGTGGTGCCGGTGCCCCGCCCGCGGGTGACCAGGGGCAGCCCTTCGCGGTTACAGAGCGCGACCAGGGGCTGGATCTGGGCCACGTCCTCGACCATGATCACCGCCTGGGGCAGGGCCTGGCGGCGACTGTTGTCGTAGCCATAGGCCCAGCAGTCCTCCGGCCTGGTCAGCAACGTCCCGGGCGTAGCGATGGCCTGAAGATCGGCCAGGGTCTGGCGACTCAGGGGCTCAGCCGGCCGCATGCCCGGCCCCGCTCTTCAGCGGGAGGAAGGAGACTAGCGTCCTGGCAACCTCCTGGTCCCCTATTCGTTCAGACCCCTCACGGCCCATGAGGGCTTCGGTGGCACCCGTTGCTGTTTCTCCTTCTTCTCCCGTACCCATGGAGGGGAAGGCTTGGGCAGCGGGTGCCTGAACGGTTACCCGGCCCCCAGCCTCGGCCTGGACCCGGCTGCCGCTACCCGTCGCGGTCACAGCCTTTCCCGATTGACCGTTCCCCGAGTCACCATTCCAGGTCTCGAAGATCTTGACCACCCTGACCACCCCGAGGGTGTAGCGCGCCTTGTCGACGGTCGCCTCGGCCTCGGCCGGGGTCACCAGTCCCATCAGATAGACGACGCCGGATTCGGTGACGATGGTGACGCGGGTGGGGTCGAAGCCCGGGAGGCGGACCTGGACCAGTTCAATCTTCAGCCGGGAGGTGATCAGGGTGTCGTCGGCCTGCTGCTGCAGGCTGGCGAAGGGACCGACACTGGTCTCGTCCAGCACCTGCTTGACGCCGGGGATCTTGCCGATGCGTTCGGCGTAGCGTTGCCGCGCCGCCTCATCCCGGCACTGGCCGGTGAGGAGCACGACGCGGTTGTAACTGGTGGCCGCGACCTGACAGCCCGAGCCGGAACCGGGCCAATCCTTGGCCTTGAATTCGATTTCCTTGTCGGCGAGCACCGCCTCCTCCCCCCGCCGGTCACGGACGACGACGGTGGCCCCCACCGCCGCCCCCACCCCGGCGGCGATCAGGGCCCCGGCGCAGCCCTGGAGGAGGGGGAGGGTTAGCACCAGGGCCAGGAGGCTGACGCGGGCGACTTGCCAGGGGATAATCATCGGGCTACGGCGCACGCGCACCGGGGGCTGGGTCCCAAGGAGCGCGCCGTCTAGCCAAAATTGCCGGGCACGGGGTTTGGCGCCGGGAGGGATGAAACGGGACCGGACTGTCAGCGGTGGCGAAGGTGAGCGGGCTTCCGGGCAACACATTGGCGGGTAACCATGGGTGAGGGGGGATGAAATTCTGGTCGGAAAGCAGCAGTCAGCGGACCAGGACCTGGATCACCAGGCGCCAAAGGCATCCCTGATCCAGTCGATCCGGTCGCCAGCGCCAATGGCCAGGACGTCGAAGCGGCAGGGCAGGGCGTTGCCGTGGCCATGGCCCTGCAGAAAATGACCGGCGGCGGCCTGCAAGCGGCGCTGTTTGGCCAGGCCCACCGAGGCTGCGGCGCCACCGAAGCGTTCGGAGGCCCGGTAGCGCACCTCGACGAAGACTAGGGTCTGGCCGTCGCGCATCACCAGATCGATCTCCCCGCGCCTGCAACGATAATTGCTCGCCACCAGCCGCAGGCCTTGGACCTCCAGATAGGTTCGCGCCAGGCGCTCCTTGTCGGCGCCCGTGTCGCGCGGGGTTTCAGTGGGCGCGGTTGGCAAGGCGGGTGGGTCCCAGGGTATCCATTTGCGCCAGGACCAGCTCGCGCTGGACCCGCCGCCGGTCATCGAGGCTCAGGCGCCCGGTGTAGCCGTCGACATAGCCGCCGGGACGGGTGGCGAGCCCCTCCAGATAGGGCAGCAAGCGATAGGCATCGATCCCCATGGCATAGAGCCGGATATAGCGCGGGTCCAGCCCGCCCTGGGCCCGGTCCAGGCTGGCGCGGGACAAGGGGTCAGTAGGGGCGGTGTCGACCATCCAGGGGATCTCCACGAACCGCAGCCCAGTCAGGAGCCGGTTCCCCTCGATGTCCTGAACGCCTTCGAAGACATGGGAGGTGGCGAAGACCGGGGGCAGGCCGGGGGCGCTGGCGAGAATATGGGGCCAGAGCTGGCGGGCCTGGGCGGCCGTGGCGACGAGGAAGACGCATTCGGCGGGAACGGCGTGGATGGAGCCCGCCAGGGCGTCCGCCAGCAGCCCTTGGGGCAGGTCCGGTTGCTCCGGATCGAAGGCGTGGGTGGCGGCGAAGGTGCCACCCCGTCCCAGCCACTCGCGCCGAAAGGCCCCCGCCAGGCGTTCGCCCCAGGGGTTGGCGGGATAGAGCAGCAGGGCGCCGTGGAAGCCCAGGCCCCAGGCCTTGCGCGCGGCATCCCTGGCCTCGTCCTCCGGGTCCAGGGCAAATTGAATGAGATTGGTGGGGGCGGCCTCGCCGGTCGCCCGGTTGAGGGCCAGGGTGGGAATGGGCAGGGCCGGCTGCAGGGCCAGGGCATCCACCGCCTCTTTCTCCAGCGGGCCGATGGCCAGGCTGGCACCGTTGGCGGCCGCCTGGCGGAGCAGTTCCGGGGTCTGGCGCGGGTCGCGGCTGGCGTAGAATCTCAGTTCGGTGTCTTGTCCGCCCTGGGTCTGGGCGGCGACAATACCGGCCCTCACGGCCTTGCCGGCCTCGGCGTAGCGGCCAGCATCCGGGAGCAGGACCGCGATCTGGACCCGGGGGGCCGGTCGGGTCGGGGCCGCCGTCCCAGGTTGGCCATCGCGACCGCTGGCGGGGCCGGCCCCCTCCCGCGGGGTCCCGGCGCAGCCGGCCACCAGCAACAGCATCAAGGTCAGGAGGAGGACGCTGGGCACTTGGGGACGGCCTCCAGTCCCGCTGGTCCGGATTATCGCGACGACCGCATCCCGGGCGGTGACGAGCAGAGTCGGTGTTGGCATGGCTGGCGTCCCCACATTTGATAAGCGGGAGGTAAATCCTTGACCCAATCCCCGGGAGTACTATACGTGGTGGCTACGCCCATGGGCAATCTGGCGGATATCAGTCAGCGCGCCCTGGACACCCTGGGGCGGGTGGCCCTCATCGCCGCCGAGGATACCCGCCATACCGCGGTTCTGCTCGCCCACCATGGTCTGCGCACCCCCCTGACGGCCTGCCATGAGCATAACGAGACTCGACTGGTGCCGCGTCTCCTGGAACGTCTGGTGGCGGGGGAGGACCTGGCCCTGGTGTCCGATGCCGGCACCCCCCTGATCAGCGATCCCGGCTATCCCCTGGTGGCCGCCGCGCGGGCCGCCGGGGTGCGGGTGGTGCCGATCCCGGGTCCCAATGCCGCCATCTGCGCCCTGTCCGCCGCCGGTCTGCCCAGTGACCGCTTTCTGTTTCTCGGCTTTCCGCCCCGCGGCCACGCCCGACGGCGGGAGCATTTCGCCGGCCTCGCCGAGGAACCCGGCACCCTCATCTTCTACGAGGCGGGCAACCGGGTCCTGGAGACCCTCGCCGACCTGGCCCAGACACTGGGGGGTGAGCGCCGGGCGGTGGTGGCGCGGGAGCTCACCAAGCGCTTCGAGACCTTTCTCGCCGGGACCCTGGCGGAGCTGTCCCCACGCATCGCCGGGGACGCCGATCAGCAAAGGGGCGAATTCGTCCTACTGGTCGAGGGTTGCCGCGACCAGGAAGCGGGATCGGCTGAGGGCGAACGGGTCCTGCGAATCCTGATGCGCGCCTTGCCGCTCAAACAGGCCGCCGCCCTCGCCGCGGAAATTACCCGCGCAAAGAAGAATCGCCTTTATGCCTTGGGGCTGGCGGCGGGCGAGAGTCGGGCCTTGTGATCCCTGCCCACTGGTCAGCGCCGCGGGCGCGCGACCGGACGGGAGATTCGGTTCCGAGCCGGGCGTCACTGGCATGGACCGGGCGAAAGGTCCAGAATGTTTCCCTTCAACCGCCGATGTCGTGTCCCGCCCCCCGCGGACCGCGCCCTGCCTAGGAGATCTCTCAAAATGCGCAAACTGACCCTCGCCGCCCTGCTGGCCCTCTTGTCCCTGCTGGTGACGTCCGTCGGGTTCGCCGAGCCGGCCACCATGCCCAAGATCGCCGACACCGTGCTCAAGATGCCGCTGGCGGAAGGGGTCTCCGCGGATGACGCCATCGAGTCGATGAAACTGCGCGCCAACGCCCTGAATTTCAAACTGGTTGCCCATCTGCCCCTCTCGCAGCAACTCAAGAGCATGGGCATCGAGAGCAAGCGGGTGGAGATCTTCCAGTTTTGCGACGCGGCCATCGCCCACGAGATGATCTCCCATGACATCGATTTTTCCGCTTATCTGCCCTGCCGCATCACCCTGATCGAGGATCGCGTTGGCCACATCTGGCTGGTGACCCTCGACCTGGACATGGTCATCCGCACCGCGGAGCTCTCGCCGGGACTCCTGGAAAAGGCTATCAAGGTGCGTGACACCCTGCGTGAGATCATGGAAGCCGGTGCCAGCGGCGATCTCTGATCCCGCCCTTCCCGGATTTCCCTGATTTCCCGGACTTACCGCCCTTCCCGGACCTCCCCCCCTTCCCGGACCCCCCCCTTGGCATCCGTCCCTCCCTGACTTGCCGAATTGAGGAGGCTCCCTCCTGAATCGGGGGGCATCCCGGGTGCTTAACGGGAACGGGAAAAGGGACGCCTTCTGAATCACCCGGCGTCCCAGCGCCGGTCTCTGAATAAGGACTTAAGGGTCCAGCGCCGCTCTCAGAACAAGGACTTAAGGGTCCGGCGCAGAACGGGTATCAGTCGCGCCTTATCGAGTTCCGGGTGGCTGATGACCCGGGCTGGCAGGCCCTGAAAGATCGCCACGAGCACTTCGGTAACCGCCTCAGCCTCCGCCTTCTCTTCAGCCTTCGCTTCAACCTCAGCCTCAGCTTCCGCCTCCGGCTTCGCGTCCAGGTCAAGGTCCCGATCCACACCCCCCGCTGGCTTGGCATGACAGTCCCGGCGCGGTCTTTCATTTGCAGGGGGACGGTGCGCCCCCTCCCGACCGTTGGCCTCCACGTCAAGGTTCCCCGCCGCCTCCCTGCCGGGCGGGCCCCGTCCGGCACGGGCGCCATGATAGAGGCCGACCAGATGCTCGCGGATCGCCGCATCGGCGGTGCGGACGATATCCGCCACCGCCGGATTGCGCCCCGCCTCCGCCAGGATCTCCAGGCCCAGGGTGGCCTGTTCCGGGTCCGTCTGTTGCTCCAGGCTGATCGCGACCCGCTCCAGCATGGCCTCCAGGGGGTCCGTGGCGGCCTCGATCTCGGCGAACAGGGCCAGGGACTGGTCCAGCCGCCGCTGCACCAGGGCCGCGATCATGGCCTCCTTGCCGGGAAAGAAATGGTAGAGATTCCCGGCGCTCATGCCCGCCGCCTTGGCGACGCGGGCGATGCTGGCGCCATGAAAGCCCTCGCGGACGAAACAGGCGGCGTCCAGGATCTGCCGGCGCCGAAGCTGGCCGCGATCCTCCGGGTCCGGTGAGGCCGCCAGGGGCTCGGCCACTGTCGGGTGCTCAGCCATGGGCGGGGGCCTCGCTGGCCCCGGAAGAAGGGCCTGGTCCAGCGCTAGGCCCGCTGTCAGAAGAATGGGCCGGTCCCCACCCAGGCCCCGGCTCCCCGCCCGGACGGGCGGAGCCGTTAGCTGGGCTGTTTTCCCGCCGCAGCCGCCCTCGGATCAGCACGAAGAACAGCGGCACGAAAAAGACCCCCAGCAGGGTGCTGGCGGCCACCCCGCCCAGGACGCCGGTGCCCACCGAGTTCTGCCCCCCGGAGCCCGCCCCGGTGCTGATGGCCAGGGGCAGGACGCCAAAGCCGAAGGCCAGTGAGGTCATGACGATGGGGCGGATACGCAACCGGGCCGCTTCCAGGGCCGCGTTCATGGCGCTGCGTCCCTCCTCCTGGAGGGTGCGGGCGAACTCGACGATGAGGATGGCGTTTTTGGCCGCCAGGCCGATGGTGGCCAGGAGACCGACCTGGAAATAGATATCGCTCGGCAGGCCCCGGCCCAGGGCGGCCAGGACCGCCCCAAGGACGCCGATGGGCACGCCGAGGATGACGGCGAAGGGCACGGACCAGCTCTCGTAGAGGGCCGCCAGGGTGAGGAAGACCACCAAAATGGATAGGCTATAGAGCAGGGGCGCCTGTGCCCCGGCGGCGCGCTCCTCATAGGAAATGCCGGTCCATTCCAGCCCGATACCCGGTGGTAGCTTGGCCACCAGTTCCTCCACCGCTGCCATGGCCTCGCCGGTACTCCGGCCGGGCGCGGCCTGGCCCAGGATCTCCGCCGAGGGAAGGCCGTTGAAGCGCTCCAGGCGCGGCGAGCCGTAGGTCCACTTGATATCGGCGAAGGCCGAAAAGGGCACCATCTCCCCCTGCTTGTTGCGCACGTACCAGGCGTCCAGGTCCTCGGGCAGCATGCGGAAGGGGGTGTCGGCCTGGAGGTAGACGCGCTTGACCCGCCCCTCGTGGACGAAATCATCCACGTAGGCGCTGCCCCAGGCCACCGCCAGGGTGCGGTTGATGTCCGCCAGGGATAGGCCCAGGGCCCCGGCGCGGGTGCGGTCCACCTCCACCTGGAGCTGGGGCTCGTCGTCGCGGCCGTTGGGCCGCACCCCCATCAGCCGCGGGTCCTGGCTGGCCAGGCCCATGAACTGCCCCTTGGCCGCCATCATGGCCGCGTGACCCACGCCGATCCGATCCTGAAGCTGGACGTTCCAGCCGCTGGCGGTGCCCAGTTCCACCACCGCCGGCGGCGGGAAGGCGAAGACCATGGCGTCGCGGATGCCGGCGAAGGCCTGCATGGCCCGCCCGGCCACGGCCTTGACCCCCAGGTCCGGCCGCTGGCGTTCGGACCAGTCCTTGAGCTTGACGAAGCCGAGGGCCATGTTCTGGCCCTGACCGGCGAAGCTGAAGCCGGCCACGGTGATGAACTCCTTCACCGCCTCCGGCTCGTTTTCGATGAAGTGCCGCTCGATCTGCTCCAGGACCGCCTCGGTGCGCTCCAGGGTGGCGCCGGCGGGCAACACCGCCTGCATGATCAGGATGCCCTGGTCCTCGTCCGGCAGGAAGGAACTCGGCAGGCGCGGGTAGAGCCAGGCCAGGGCACCCACCAGCAGCAGGTAGACCGCGAAAAAGGTCCAGCGCTGCCGGAGGATGAACCCGGTGCCCCCGGTGTACAGGCCCACGCTGCGGTTAAAATTTCGGTTGAACCAGCCCAGGAAGCCCTTGCGCCGCTCGTGACCCTCGTGGTCCAGGGGCTTGAGCAGGCTGGCGGTGAGGGCCGGGGTGAGGGTCAGGGCCACCAGGACCGACAGCAGCATGGCCGAGACGATGGTGATGGAGAACTGGCGGTAGATGACCCCGGTGGAGCCGCCGAAGAAGGCCATGGGCACGAAGACCGCCGACAGCACCAGGGCGATGCCGATGATGGCGCTGGTGATCTGGTCCATGGACTTGCGCGTCGCCTCCCGGGGCGGCAGCCGGTCCTCGTGCATGACCCGGGCGACGTTCTCCACCACCACGATGGCGTCGTCCACCAGCAGGCCGATCGCCAGGACCATGGCGAACAGGGTCAGGGTGTTGATGCTATAGCCAAAGGCCGCCAGCACGCCGAAGGTGCCCAGCAGCACCACCGGCACGGCGATGGCCGGGATGAGGGTGGCGCGAAAGTTCTGCAGGAAGAGGTACATGACCAGGAAGACCAGGGCCACGGCCTCGAAGAGGGTGGTCACCACCTTGCCGATGGAGATGCGCACGAAGGGCGTGGTGTCGTAGGGAAAGACGTATTCCATCCCCGGCGGGAAATAGGCGGACAGCTCCGCGACCTTGCGCTTGACGGCATCGGCGGTCTCCAGGGCGTTGGCCCCGGTGGCGAGGCGGATGGCCATGCCGGCGGCGGGCTTGCCCAGATGGCGGCCGTTGCGGCTGTAGCTCTCGCTGCCCAGGGCGATGCGCGCCACGTCGCGCAAGTAGACCACGGCCCCGTCCTCCTGGGTGCGCAGGCGGATGGCGCCGAATTCCTCGGCGGAGCTCAGGCGGCTCTGGACGTTGACCGTGGCGGTGAACTGCTGGCCGGCCTCCGCCGGGCGGGCGCCGAGCTGGCCGGCGGAGACCTGGGCATTCTCCGCCTCGATGGCCGCCCACACCTCGGTCGGGGTCAGGCCGAACTGATTCAGCCGGTGGGGGTCGAGCCAGATGCGCATGGCGTACTGGGTCTCGAACAGGGTCACCTCGCCCACCCCGGGGAGGCGGCTGATGGGGTCCTTGACCAGGGAGTTGGCGTAGTCGCCGAGATCGGCCTTGCTCAGGCGCCCGTCGCGGGAGACAAAGGCCACCACCATGAGGAAGTTGCGCACCGACTTGGCGACGGTGAGGCCCTGCTGACGGACCTCCTCCGGCAACAGGGGGCTGGCCAGTTGCAGCTTGTTCTGCACCTGCATCTGCGCCGTGTCGGGGTTGACGCCATTGGCGAAGGTCAGGGTGATGGTCGCCTGGCCGTTGGACTCGCTGGTGGAGGACATGTAGCGCAGGCCATCCAGGCCGTTCATCTGCTGCTCGATGACCTGGGTCACCGAGTCCTGCACCGTTTGCGCCGAGGCCCCGGGATAGTTGGCGGTGATGGCGATGTCCGGGGGGGCGATGGCGGGATACTGGCTGATGGGCAGGGTCCAGATCGCCAGGAGGCCGGCGAGCATGATGAGGATGGCGATCACCCAGGCGAAGACCGGGCGGTCGATGAAAAAGTGGGCCATGGGCAATCTCCCAGTGAGGGGCGCGGGCGGAAGACGCGACGGCGGCGCGGCGGGGGTCTAGGGGGCCTTCGCCGCCGGGGCCCAGTCGACGGCCTTGGCCGGACTGCCGGGCCGGGCCTTCTGCAGGCCGTCGACGATCAGGCGGTCACCGGGCTGAAGACCGGCGGTGACCAGCCAGCGATTGCCCAGGGCGCGATCGGCCGCGACCGGGCGCTGCTCCACCACTCCCTCGGCGTTGAGCACCAGGGCCTGGGCCTGACCCTGGCGATCGCGCTGAATTGCGGCCTGGGGGACCAGGAGGGCGTCTGGCCTCACCCCTTCCTCGACCTGGGCGCGCACGAACATGCCCGGCAGGAGCAGAGCGTCGGGATTGGGGAAGGTAGCCCGCAGGGTCACGGTCCCCGTGCCCTGATCCACGCTGACCTCGGCAAACTCCAGGCGCCCTGGGTGGGGATAGGGCGAGCCATCCTCCAGGATCAGGGTCACCTTGGGCAATTCCCCCGCCGGGCGCCGCAACTGGCCATCCTCCAGATCGCGCCGCAGGCGCAGGAGCTGGGCCGCGGACTGGGTGAGATCCACATAGATGGGATCGAGCTGCTGGACCGTCGCCAGGGCCAGTTCCTGGTTGGCGGTCACCAGGGCCCCCTGGGTGACGGCGGAGCGGCCGATATGGCCGTCGATGGGGGAGAGGATGCGGGTGTAATCGAGCTCGATGCGCGCCTTGGCCAGATCGGCCTCGGCCACCTTGAGGTTGGCTTGCGCCTCCTTCATGGCGGCCTGGGCGTCGTCGTACTGCTCCCGGCTGGTGCCCTTGCTCTTGAGGAGATCGGCGTAGCGGTCGGCCTTTTGCTCGGCCCGTTCCAGGGTGGCGCGGGCGCGGAGCAGGGCGGCCTCGGCGCTGTCCCGGGCCGCCTCGAAGCGGGCGGGATCGATGAGATAGAGGGGGTCGCCGGCCTTGACCTGACTGCCCTCCTGGTAGTCCCGCGACTTGATGATGCCCCCGACCTGGGGCCGGATCTCCGCGATACGGAAGGGTGCCGTGCGTCCGACCAGTTCCACCGTCAGGGTCGCCGGCTCCGCGGTCAGGGTGATGACGCCCATCTCGGGTGGCGGCATCTGTCCCCCGGGTCCCCCCGGTCCGCCCCCGCCGCCGCCTCCCGGGCCGCCCCCCTGACTACAGCCGGCGACCAGAAGGGTGGCGCAGAGACCCGCCAGTGGCAGGATGGCGTGAGCGTGGCGGGAACCCATGAAGCACCTCGCGGGGGTCGGGACGGCATTGAATGAACGTTTATTCTACGCGCCGGGTCACGGGTGGGTAAATCCCCGGCCGCCGGCTGATCCCGGTTCCCCCGGCGGGAGTGGTAAGGGGAATGTCATGCAGCGGTCATCAAATCTTAATCAACGCCGCCTATTCTGAATGACCCCCGACGCTGCCGTCGTGAGTCATTAACCATAACTGGAGGACGCATGAAGAAAATCCTGGGCATTGCCCTGCTCCTGGTATCCGCCACGGCCCTGGCCGCCGCGGATGAAGCGGCGCTGAAGAAGCAAATGGCTGAAGCCTGCGCCCCCTTGTTCGCCCCGGGTGGGGCCTGCGCGGACCTGGCCAAGGGCACGCGTAACTGCACCCGGCAGAACGTCGCCAAGGGCGGTGACGCCTGCGTCGCGTTCGAGAAGGCCAACAAGGAATTCTTCGACGCCGGCAAGAACGATCCCATCATCAAGAAGTAGTGGGAGTCGCGATCCATCGTAGGGACGAGAGCCCGCTTGCGGTCCTGATGACCTCGCCTATTCTGGCGACCTGGTCGAGGTCCCCCGACGCCGCAAGGCCAATCCCCGACGAGGCCCTCTCAATCTAACGATGGGCTAACGCCTGGTTGGGTTTGACACCCCAGCCAGGCCCTTGCCACCCGCCCTCCACCCCCCCGCCCTCCACTCCCCGCCCCCCACGGGTTCCCCTTCCGACCGCCTTGGCCAGTCTCTTGATATGGCCGTTACGGCGCTACACTATCGGTCTCATGACCAGCCCTCATGGCGAGGCACACTGCCCCTGCAATGATCACCGGAGAGACCCCCATCGTGGACCCGCCTGAAGCCCAACCGCCACCGCTTCTGCCCCAGGCGGAATGCCCCCGTCACCCGGACGAGCAATTTCCCCCGGGCCAGTTGCCAACCCATGTGGTCGGTATTGGTGCCTCGGCGGGGGGGCTAGAGGCCCTGGAGCGACTGTTTCGCGCCATGCCCGTCGATTCCGACATGGCCTTCGTCGTCATCCAGCACCTGTCCCCGGATTTCAAGAGCCTCATGGATGAGCTTATGGAGCGTTTCACCCGGATGCCCGCGATCCCGGTGCATGACACCCAGGTGGTGCGGCCCAACATCATCTATTTGTTACCCCCGGCCAAGGACATCATCATCCAGGGTGATCGCCTCATCACCCGCGACCGTGCCAAGGACGGTTCCCTGGCCCTACCGATCAATACCTTCTTCCGCTCCCTGGCCGCCGCCTGGGGGGAGCGTTCGGCGGGCATCATCCTCTCTGGCACCGGTTCCGACGGCAGCGGCGGGCTGCTTGACATCCACGACGCCGGCGGCCTGGTGCTGGTGGAATCCCCCGAGTCGGCACGCTTTGACGGCATGCCCCAAAGCGCCATCAACACCCGCTGCGTGGATGCCGTCCTCATGCCCGAGGACATGCCCGAGACCCTGATGGAATTCGCCGCCGATCCGGAGGCCCTGCGCGCCATGCAGCGCGTGCGCCACGAGGAGGGGCCGCTCCGGGGCATGCCGGCGATCCTGGACCTGCTCCACCGGGCCTACAACATCGATTTCACCAGCTATAAGCCGACCACCATCACCCGCCGCATTGCCCGGCGGTTGTCCCTGGACCTGAGCGACACCAACGTCGAGGACTACGCCCGGCGCCTGACCAACGATGCCAACGAGCTCAACCTGCTCTACAAGGACCTGCTGATCGGCGTCACCCGCTTCTTCCGTGACCCCGAGGCCTTCGAGATGTTGCGGGACCAGGTCGTTCCCGCCATCCTCGATCAGACCCCGCCGGGTCAGGAGGTGCGGATCTGGGTCTGTGGCTGCTCCACGGGCGAGGAGGCCTACAGCCTGGCCATCCTCTTCCATGAGACCTTCGGCCACCAGGGGCGGGCACCCCTGATCAAGGTCTTGGCCACCGATCTGCATGAACAATCCGTCCAGGTCGCCTCCGAGGGCGTCTACCGTGACGAGGCCCTGACCGAGGTCCCGGAGCGGCTGCGCGCCACCTATTTCGAGGCCCTGGGCGAGGGCCGCTGGAAGGTGTTGCCGCATTTGCGCCAGTCCCTGGTGTTCTCGGTGCACAACCTGCTCAAGGACCCACCCTTCACCAAGATCGACCTGGTCAGTTGTCGCAATCTGCTCATCTATTTGCTGCCCAACGCCCAGGCCAAGGCCATCGCCAACTTCCACTATGCCCTGCGCCTCAACGGGGTCCTCTTCCTCGGGGCCAGTGAGTCCCTGGGGAGCCTGACGGACGAGTTCGAGACCCTCGAGCGCCAATGGAAGCTCTATCGCAAACACCGTGAGAGCCGCGCCCTGACCACGCTGCGGGCGCCCGCGGATCAGGGCCTCTATCCGCGTCCGCGGGGCATGACCTCCACCGGGGTGCTGCTCAATCGCATCTACGACGCCCTTCTCGACCGTTTCATCCCCGCGGGTTTTCTGGTCAACGACCAACACGAGATCCTGCACATCTTCGGTGATGCCGCCCGCTTCCTCACCCCCCGCCCGGGTCGCTTCAATGGTGACCTCCTGACCCTGCTGGCCAGCAACCCCCTGAGCCTCGCCCTGACCTCGGCCCTGCGCAACTGCGCCAAGCAGGGCCAGCCGGTGACGGTGTCCAACCTGATCGCCCAGGGGGGGATGGGCCGGGAGGAACGTCTGGCGGCGCGGGTCGAGCCCCTGGGCGATCGGGCCACCGGGGGCCCCTGCTACGTGGTCCTGCTCAACGAGGAACGACCGCCGGCACCGGTGACCGAGCCCCCCCCGGTCCCGCACGATTTCAGCGTCGGCGCCGAGGTGGCGGACTACATCCGCGAACTGGAGCTGGAACTGCAACGCGCCCGGGAGTCGGTGCAGACCACGGTCGAGGAGCTGGAGACCAGCAACGAGGAGCTCCAGGCCACCAACGAGGAACTCCTCGCCGCCAACGAGGAGCTGCAAAGCACCAACGAGGAACTGCATTCGGTCAACGAGGAGCTCTACAGCGTCAACGCCGAACACGAGCTCAAGATCGAGGAGCTGAACCGGGCGACCAGCGATCTGCGCAACCTGATGCAGTCCACGGATACGGCGACCATCTTCATCGACGGCGACTACCGCGTGCGCCTGTTCACCCCCCGCGCCACCGAGGTCTTCAACCTGCTGCCCCAGGACATCGGTCGTGACTTGCGCCACTTCCAGTCCATCCGCCCCGACCGCGACCTGTTCGAGGATATCCGCGGGGTCCTGGACAGCGGCGTCGGTATCGAACGGCAGCTCAACCTGGGCGAGGAGACCAGTTTCCTCCGGCGCTGCATGCCCTATCAGAACGTTCAGGGCAAACGGATGGGCGTGGTCATCAACTACGTCGATACCAGCGGTATCAGCCGGATGCATCGCCAGCTCGACGCACTCCAGCACCACTCCGAGCAGGTCAGCCGCGCCCACCGGGCCATGAGCGAGTTCCTGGCCAACATGAGCCATGAGCTGCGCACCCCCCTCAATGCCGTTATCGGCATGGCCTATCTCCTCGGCCAGACGGAACTGACCACGGATCAGCGCGAGCAACTGACCACCATCCAGGTCGCCAGCCGCAGTCTCATGGCCATCATCAACGACATCCTCGACCTGTCGAAAATCCAGGCCGGGGCCATGCAGCTCGACCTCCGGCCTTTCAGTCTCACGGCCCTGCTGGAGGAGATCCTGCAAATGTTCCGGCCCCTGGCGGCGGAGAAGCAGCTCGCCCTGGAGAGCCGGGTTCCCGAGGAGGAGCTGCCCCCGCTTCTGGAGGGGGATGCGCTGCGCATCAAGCAGATCCTGGTCAACCTGGTGAACAACGCCCTCAAGTTCACCCACCAGGGCGGGGTCATCCTGGAGGCGCGTCTCCTGGAACGGCGCGAGGCGGAGGTCAAGATCCGCGTCAGCGTGCGCGATACGGGGGAGGGCATCCCGCCCGAGGTTCAGGAGCGGCTGTTCCAGCCCTTCACCCAGGCCGATGCCTCCATTACCCGCCGCCATGGGGGGACGGGGCTGGGCCTCTCCATCGTCCGCCAGTTGACGGAACTCATGGACGGTCAGGTGGGGCTGGAGAGCCAACCCGGTAGCGGCAGCGCCTTCTGGGTCGACCTGCCCCTGGGCGTCGTGGAGGCCGATCAGCCCATCGCGGCGTCTCAGCCCACCGAGGTGTCTATCATGGCGGGTCGGTCCGCCGGGGGTGACCAGGCTGGCCCGGGCCATGGCCCCGGTCGAGAGGGTTCCGACTCCTGCCTGGCCGGGGCGCGGGTGCTGGTGGTGGACGACAGCCGCATCAACCTCGATGTCAGTCGCCGCATCCTGGAACAGGCCGGCGCCAGCACCACCCTGTGCGAGAACGGGGCCGAGGCCCTGGCCTGTCTCCGGGCCTATCCCGAGGCCTTCGATCTGGTCCTGATGGACGTGCAGATGCCGGTGATGGACGGCTATGAGGCGACGCGCCGCATCCGCGACGAACTCGGGCTGAACATTCTGCCCGTGATCGCCCTTACCGCCGGCGCCCTGGTCACCGATCGTGAGGTCGCCATGGAGGCTGGCATGACCGCCTTCCTGACCAAGCCCCTGGACCCAGCCTCCCTGGCCCAGGCGCTACGGCGGTATCTTGACCTGCCCTCGGCCGCGCCTGAGTCCGCCGCCTTTCCCTCGTCATCGGCCAACCCAGGCCCAGTCAGCCCGGCGTCCTCGGCCGCGGCCTTGTCCTGGCCGGTCATCCCGGGCCTGGATGATGACTGGGCGCGTGAGCAATTCGCGGGTGATCGGGACTTTTACCAGGGCCTCATTGGTCGCTTTGCCGAGCGGTTGGAGGCTCTCCTGCCCGAACTCCAGACCCCGTGCGCGCCGGGCGACGCGGAGCTGGCCAAGACCCTCCATCAAATCCGGGGCCTGGCGGGCAACCTGGGCGCCCGAGACCTCGCGGCCAGTTTTGGGCAACTGGAGGAGGCCCTCCAGGGGGGCGACGTGGAGCCTCCGCCCGGCTTGAGGGCCGCGGCCTTGCGGCATGCCGAATCCCTGTTGACGGCGATCGCGACCTGGCGGGCGGGACAACCGGAAACGGAGCGCCCGGGGAACGCGGAGGGGCCCGTTCAGGCCTGGGATGATCCCCGTCTCCTGCCTCCGCTGATGGCCCTGGAGGAGGCGCTCAGACTACGGCGCTTCGATGCCAAGCGCGCCAGCAAGACCATCGAAACGCTGATCGCGGGGGGTGGACTGGCCCAGACCTTCGCCCCCGTGGCGGCGGCGGCCGAGCGTTTGCGTTTCCCTGAGGCCTGGACGCACTTACAATCTCTCCCTCCATTCATTCGGGATGAGACCCAGGGAGAAGCCAATGCAAAATCGTCCCCGGATTCTGATCGTCGATGACGTCCCCGAGAACATCGAGGTCCTGGGGGAGATCCTGGGCGACAATTTCGACCTTCAGTGCGCCTTTTCCGGCCCCGAGGCCCTGGAACTGGCGGCGGACCTGCCGGATCTCATCCTCCTCGATGTCCTGATGCCGGGCATGGATGGCTTCGAGGTCTGCGCCTGCCTCAAGGCGGATGCGGCCACAGCGGAGATCCCGGTCATCTTCATCACCGCCAAGAACAGCCCGGAGGCGGAAATCGCGGCTTTTGAAGCCGGCGCCGTGGATTTCATCACCAAGCCGGTCAATCCCGTCACGGCGCGGGCGCGCATTCAAACCCACCTCACCCTGAAACGGCAGAAGGACCTGCTGCGGGCGCAGGCCATGGTCGATGGCCTCACCGGGATCGCCAACCGCCGCTTCTTCGACGAGCGCCTGCTGGCGGAATGGCGGCACCTCCAGCGCCACCACCGGCCCCTGGCGCTCCTCATGATCGACATCGACCATTTCAAGGCCTACAACGATCATTACGGCCACCAGGCCGGAGACAATTGCCTGCGGCGGGTGGCCACGACCCTCGAAGCTGGCATGCTGCGCGCCCATGACCTGGCGGCGCGCTATGGGGGCGAGGAGTTCATCTGCATGCTGCCGGAATGCGATCTGGCGGGCGCCATCAGCAAGGCGGAGGCCCTGCGAGCGGCGGTGGCGGCCCTGGAGATCCCGCACGCCGCCTCACCCACCAACGCCCAGGTCAGCCTGAGCATCGGCGTGGCCGCCACCATCCCCTCCCTCCAGACGCTCCCCGATACCCTGGTCGCCGCCGCCGATGCACAGCTTTACCAGGCGAAGGTGGCGGGCCGCAATCGGGTTTGCGCGGTCCCCTTTCCGGCGCACGATCCCCGCCCGCCAGAGCCTTAGCCCGAAGCATTTGATCCAAATTCCCGTGCTCAAGGGCGATCCGCGCGCGGGAGCGTTTGTGAATACGGAGCCGGCTTTGGCGTTGGCGTCGGCCCAGGCGTCGGGTGCAATCAATGCGCGCGGGAGCGTTAGTGTTGACTTATGTCATGGCGCGAATCCGAGTAATCAGATACGTTAATCGGGCACTTCCCAGGCTGTATTGCGACTGGGCCTGATTCTATCCAGGTCCTATCTTTTGGCTTTCTATTAATCAATCAGTTGCCGCTGCCGGCCGGCTGGCGGCGACATCGGCACGGCCGGGATAGGTTCCCCCAACAGGAAGCGAGACAAAGAATATGAAGAAGACTTGGCTGATCTCGGTGGCCGTCACCGCGGCCTTTCTCTCCCAGGGCGCTCAGGCCGCCGGCGATGCCAAGGCCGGCGAGGCCAAGACAGCGGTCTGCATGGCCTGTCACGGCCCCGCGGGCAACAGCCTGGTGCCGACCTGGCCCAAGCTGGCCAGCCAGCATCCCGAGTATCTCTACAAGCAACTCATGGACTTCAAGTCCGGGGGGCGGGTCAACGAAGCCATGAGCCCCCAGGTCCTGGCGCTCAATGAGCAGGACTTCGCCGATCTGGCCGCCTATTACGCCGCGCAGCCGCAGACCGGCGGCACCACCGATCCTGCCGCCCTCGAACTGGGCGGGCGTCTGTTCCGGGGCGGTAACGCGGAGACCGGCGTTCCCGCCTGCACCGGCTGTCATGGCCCCGCCGGTCTGGGCGTGGGTGCCGCCAAGTATCCCCGGGTGGCCGGGCAGCATGCGACCTACGTCGAGTCCACGCTCAAGCTCTACCGGGATGGCACCCGGGCCAACGATCCCAACGGCATGATGCGCGAGGTGGCGGCCCGCCTGACGGATGCCGAGATCGCCGCGGTCTCCCAATACGTCCAGGGCCTGGCCCAGTAATCCACCCGGTGGACCGTCCCGTCCATGTCATCGCGCCCGCGATGTCAGGGTGGGTCCGGTCTGGCCAAACGAGCCTAATGCATGCCTCACCGCCGCCTCCGGCCCGTCGCCGGCTGAGCCGCGGTAAGCGGAAGTCCGCCATTTCGGGCGGGAACTGACCGTCCTGATGGCGGGAGTTCAGCCCAAACACAGAGGGGTTAAGAACAGAATATGAGCGCACCAGGCGTTGACAAAAATCGGCGGCGGGTCCTGATCGCCGCCACCACCGCGGTCGGAGCCCTTGGCGCCGCCTTCGTGGCCGTACCCTTTTTAAGCTACTGGCAGCCTAGCGCCAAGGCCAAGGCCGCCGGCGCCCCGGTGGAAGCCGACATCGGCCAACTTGAGCCCGGCGCCCTGCTGCGCGTCAAATGGCGCGGCAAGCCGGTGTGGGTGGTCAACCGCACCGAGGCCATGCTCGCCGCCCTCCCGGGGCTCGATCCGCAACTGATCGATCCGGCCTCGGCGGCTTCCGATCAGCCCGCCTACGCCCAGAATGCCACGCGGTCCATCAAGCCCCAGTACTTCGTCGCCATCGGCATCTGCACCCACCTGGGCTGCTCGCCGACCTACCGCCCGGACGTCGCCCCGGATGATCTAGGCGCCGACTGGAAGGGTGGTTTCTTCTGCGCCTGCCATGGTTCCCGCTTCGACCTGGCCGGTCGGGTCTTCAAGGGCTCCCCCGCCCCGACCAACCTTGTCATCCCTAAACATCACTACGTCACCGACGCCATCATCAAGATCGGCGAAGACGGAGGAGCCGCCTGATGAGCACCGAAACCCCCACCCCGGGCTTCCTCGGCTGGATCGACTACCGCTTCCCCCTGACCAAGGTGTGGAACGAGCACCTGGCCCAGTATTACGCCCCGAAAAATCTCAACGCCTGGTCCTTCTTCGGCTCCCTGGCCATCCTCGCCCTGGTCATCCAGATTCTGACCGGCATCTGGCTGGCCATGAACTACAAACCCGCCGCCGCCGATGCCTTCGCCAGCGTCGAATACATCATGCGCGACGTGAACTGGGGCTGGCTGATCCGCTACATGCATTCCACCGGCGCCTCGGCCTTCTTCATCGTCATCTATCTGCACATGTTCCGCGCCCTGCTGTGGGGCTCCTATCGCAAGCCGCGGGAACTGCTGTGGATCATCGGCCTCGTCATCTACCTCGCCATGATGGCCACTGCCTTCTTTGGCTATCTGCTGCCCTGGGGCCAGATGTCCTACTGGGGTGCCCAGGTCATTGTCAACCTCTTTGCCGCCGTTCCCGGCATTGGCGAGGACCTGTCCGTCTGGGTGCGCGGCGACTACGTCATCTCCGACACCACCCTGAACCGCTTCTTCGCCTTCCACTTCCTGTTGCCCTTCCTGCTGGCGGCCCTGGTCTTCGTCCACATCGTCGCCCTGCACAAGGTTGGCTCCAACAACCCGGACGGCATCGAGATCAAGGCCAAGAAAGACGCCAACGGCATCCCCCTCGACGGCATCCCCTTCCATCCCTACTACACGGTGAAGGATATCGTCGGCGTGGTCGTCTTCCTGGCCATCTTCAGCGCCATCGTCTTCTTCGCTCCCGACTTCGGTGGCCTCTTCCTCGAAGCCCCCAACTTCCAGCCTGCCGATCCGCTGAAGACGCCTGAACACATCGCCCCGGTGTGGTACTTCACCCCCTACTACGCCATGCTGCGCGCCGTGCCCCCCATGTTCGGCTCCCAGTTCCCCGGCGTGGTCGTGATGTTTGGCGCCATCATCATCATGTTCTTCCTCCCCTGGCTCGACCGCAGCCCGGTCAAGTCCATTCGCTACAAGGGCCAACTGTCCAAGATCGCCCTCGGCATCTTCGCCGTCAGTTTCATCGTCCTGGCCTACCTGGGGCTGCAACCCTCGACGCCCACCGGCACCTTCTTCGCCCGCGTCTTTACCATCCTTTACTTCTTGTTCTTCCTCTTGATGCCCATCTACACCAAGCTGGAAGCCACCAAGCCGGTCCCGGAGAGGGTCACGAAATGAGAAAACTACTCCTCGCCTCCCTGTTCCTGCTCGCCCCCGCCCTGGCCCCCGCCGCGGGCGGTGGCGTCCCCCTGCAGGACGCCGGCATCGACCTCAAGGACCAGGCCTCCCTGCAACGCGGCGCCGGCTATTACGTCAACTACTGCATGGGCTGCCATTCCCTGGGCTACATGCGTTACAACCGCCTGGCTGCCGACCTGGGCATCGACGACGCCACCCTGCGCCAGAGCCTGATCTTCACCGGCGCCAAGCCCGGCGACCTCATGGTCTCCAGCATGAATCCGGTGAGCGCCGAGAAATGGTTCGGCACCGCCGTGCCCGACCTCACCCTGGTCACCCGCTGGCGTAGTCCCAACTGGGTCTACAGCTACCTCAAGGGCTTCTACGCCGATCCCAGCCGGCCCCTGGGCGTGAACAACGTAGTCTTCCCCAACGTCGGCATGCCCCATGTCCTCGCCGGGCTGCAGGGCCTGGCCCAGCCCAAGTTCGCGGAGCATCCCGGTCCCGACGGCGCCCCGGTCAAGACCGTGGTCGGCGTCGAACCCGCCCAGGGCGGCACCATGACGGCGGAGCAATACGACGCCTTCGCCCGTGACCTGACCGCCTTCCTCACCTATGCCGGCGAGCCGATCAAGCTTGAACGTCAGCGGTTGGGCATCTGGGTGTTGCTGTTCCTGGCGGTGTTCTTCGTTGCCGCTTATATGCTCAAGAAGGAATACTGGAAGGACGTGCATTGACGCACTTGGTCAGCCTCCCATCTGCGGGTGGGAGGCTGGCTTATTCACCCTCGCAAACCTGTCTTTGGTTTCACTTGGTCCCCTAGTTTCCCGGGACCGGCCCAGACGGGGCCTGCCATCCGATCGGGCGTCCCTCTTGGCCCGACCGGCTGGCCCTAAAGACTCCCTTCCCGCGATCCTGGTTCTCTAAGATCCGGCCACTAACCCTGCGCCATGCCTGGCAAATGGACCCGGAAGGTACTACCTTCCCCCAGGGTACTGTCACAAGTCACCTCCCCGCCATGCAGCCGGGCGATGCTGCGCACGATGTAAAGCCCCAGGCCCGCGCCGATCGCCTCCTTGACCTGTGACGTGCGGTAATAACGTTCGAAGATCCGCTCCCGCGCCTCGGTGGGGATGCCCACGCCCTCGTCGCTGACCTCGATCGTCACCTGGCCATCCCCGGCGGAAGCCCGCACCTGGATGGCTCCCCCATCCGGCGAATAGCGCATCGCGTTCTCCAGCAGATTGAGCAGCAGGACCCGCAGCAGGTCCTGGTCACCCGTGATCCACAGGGGCCCGGTCGGAGACTGAAAACTGAGCAGGTGATCCTCGCTCTGCCGCTGTACCTCCGCCACAGCGCGGCTGATCAAGGCATGCAGGTCGACCGGCATCCGCTCGATCCGCTCCAGGGTGGTAAGACGATCCTGGCGCAAGAACCGGTCGAGGATGGCCGACAGCCGCCGCACGCCGCCGCGGATCTGCTCGACGGAAGTCTTGATGCCTTGATCGCCGCCCTGAAGCTGACCCTGGTCCTGGACCTGGTCCTGGTCATGGATCTGGTCTTGGATCTGGTCCTGGTCCTGGCGCTGGCCATTGCGCATACCTTCAGCCCCAGCCACAGCCCCAGCCCCAGCCCCAGTGCCAGTGCCAGTGCCAGTGCCAGTGCCAGGCCAAGCCTTTCTAATAACCTCAGCCCCAGTTTCAGTCCAAGCACCCCCCTTGGACCCAGCCTGGGTATCACCAAGGCCGGCGGTTGCAGCCAACTCGGCATGGCGGGTGCCGTTCGCCGGGGCATGGCGTCCGAGCATCTGACTGTAACTGTCGATGATCGCCAGCGGGGTGCGCACCTCGTGGGCCAGCATGCGCGTGAACAGGGCGCGATTCGCCATGTCCTCGCGCAACCGCTCAACCTGCCACTCCAATTGCTCCCTGGCGCGACGCTGGGCGGCGTCACGGAGCAGGATGGCCGCCATCAGCAGGGTGGCGTGGATCGTCGAAGCGAGTAGGTACAGGTAGTAGACGGCGTCTGCACCCGGGATGAGCCCGAAGGCGTCCGCCAGACGGCCCAGGGCCACCACGAGGAAGGGCATGAAGGCGATCAGAAAGAAGCGGGCATTGGCGTAGCCGCGATAGGCGGCCGGGAGGATGGTCACCAGGATGCCCAGGATGAACAGGATGCTGACCAGGTTGACGAAGGCCTGGGATAGGGCGGGGACGAGCAGCCAGACCAGCCCATAGCTCATCACATAGAGGGATCCAAGGGCGATGAGTGGTCCGTCGAGGCGTTTGGCCTGGGCGGTCGGCCAGTCGATCAGATGGCGGACGAAACCCGTCAGGGCTGAAGCCGCCATCACCATGCCCGCCCCGACCAAAAACTGCCGCAGGGACAGGTTGTCTGACAGACCCAGTAGCTGCCACGGACCCAGGTTGACGAAATGGGTGGACTCCAGGCCCAGGATGTAGAGGGCGTAATAGCCATCCACTGGGAAGCGATAGCGCAGGGCCCGGAGGCCGCTGATCAGAAAGGCCAGGGTCATGACGCCGAAATAGGCGCCGAGGAACAGGTCCTCCGTCGCGTGATGCCGGTCATAGGCCCAGGGTTGGAAGAGACGGGGAATGATGCGCAGGGTGGAGATGCTGGTGTAGCGCAGGTAGATCTCCCGCGGCGTCGTATCCCCCAGGGTCAGCCGGAAGGCATGCTTGCGCCAGGCCAGCTCCCGTTCCGCGAAGGGCAGGGCGCGACCGCCGCGGCGGGCCGGGAGGGTGCCGTCGGGGGCGATCTCAAAGAGTAGGATCTCGTCGAGCATGTCCTCGCCGGCCTCCAGCCACCAGTCGCTGGGCGCCCCGGCGGCACGTTCCAGGCGCAGATAGACCCAGACGGCATCCCAGGGCCGATGGCCCGCGGCAATCTCCGGTGTGGTGCTGAGGGTGAAATCCCCGGCGGCGCGCATCTCCATGGCCTCCTCCAGCCCCAGTTTACCCCCGCGGTCGATCAGGTAACTCATGTGGCCAGCCAGGTCCAGTTGCCGGGTGCCCGCCTCCAGGACAAGGGGTGAAGGTCCCACGGCCTGGGACAGGGCCGGGACCAGCCAGCCGCCCAGCAGGATCAGCAAGACCTGTAGGGACCGTGGGGCCAAGGGGGTGAGGCGAGCGGGTAGGAGGGGCTGATGGACATGGAAGATTTCAAGCGCCTCAATGGACGTTTTCTTAACAAATTGGCGACAGCCCAGATGGGCTGAGAATGGTGGCCTCGATCGTCCTCTCGCAAAGGATAGATACTGCCATGGGTGGCAGGTAAGTCGGCTGAGGGACGGAGGTCCGCACGATGATCATAGCCGCAACGGGTCTCGATCATTCTTTCGCCCAGGAGCGCTAACCTGTCCTGGGTGGCTGGAATGGCGGCTAAGAGGTCGGAGGTCCGAACGATGATCGATACCGCAATGGCTATCATCGTGTCGGCATCAGGAACGAAAGACCCCCTCCAAGGAGGTAGCGTCCAGCACGCGCTCACCCCAGGTTTCAATTTCTTCAACCGAAGCTCTGGCGATCCGTTCTAGCACCTCGGGCGGCAGGGGACCAAAGCGGCGGATCATTTGACGCTGCAGCAACAGGGTCTCACCTTCCTGACGCCCTTCCTGACGCCCTTCCTGACGCCCTTCCTGTAGCCCTATTTGACGCCCTTCCAAAAGCCCCTTCCGTTTGTACTCCTCCGCCCATTGATCAAATTTTTCAGCCAATGTCATTTTCAGCTCCGTCAGGTCATTTACCTGGGGGATCACCAGAAGGTTGCGGCTGCGCCGGCGCAGCAGGGCCCGAATCCAGAGGGCAAAAAGACGCCTCAGTTCCGGCTGACCCGCCAGCCAATCGTTGAGCAGGTCGATCAGGCGCAACAGGTCGCGATCGTCCGCCGGGTGCTCAAAGCGGATGATGGCGGCGAACAGGTTGCGCATGCCCGCCAACTCCGCCTCCCCATAGCGATTTTCGTCGATGAGCAGGTAGCGGAGCTGCGGCAGGTACTCGGCCACCAGCCCCGGCACCTTGGGCAGCAGCGCGGCCAGGTCCGTCGCGGCGGTCCAGGTCTTACCGCCATTGTAGAGGACGATCGGCAACACCGGCGGCAGGGGCCGGCCGGGTTTGACCTCCTTGCGGCGGATCAGGTCTTGGTACAGCAGGCCGACATAGACCAACATACGGACCGCCATGAAGGGATCAACGCGGCTCTGGAACTCGATGAGGATGTACAGATACAGCCAATCCTCGCTGGCCTTGACCCGCCAGACGACATCGTCGCTGCGCCGGCGCAGGTCGTCGGTCACATAGCTGGCCGGGACCTTCTCCAGGGTCGAATAATCCAGGCCCGCCAGCCAGGCGTCGGGGATGAAGCCCAGCACCAGGTCCCGCACCACCTCGGGGGCGGAAAACAGCAGTTTGTAGCCGGCGTCGTCGGGGTTCATGGTCGGGATTGTAAACCGAAGTCAGCTCACCGCAGCCAGCAGGAAGAGAGTCGCCATGTGCGCATCGGTCGCCTCGTCAGGATTGGCAGACTTGTCAGGATCGGCAGACTTTTGAGGATCGACCTGGCTTGGTCGACTCAGACCGTGGCCGGGCGAAGCCGCCGCAAAACGCTGCGGATGACGGCCTCAAGCTCATCAAAGTCGATCGGCTTCACCAGGTAGGCATCGGCGCCCTTGTCCAGGCCGCGGATACGTTCCTCCCGTTCCCCCAGCGCCGTGGTCATGATGATGCCGCAGGGGCAACGCTGGCGCAGGCGCGCGGCCAGGGTGTAGCCGTCCTCGTGACCCTCGCCCAGCAGGATGTCGAGCAGGGCGACATCCACCGGACCGCCGGCCAGCGCCTGATCCAGGCCCCCACCATCGGCCAACCCGGTCACCGCGTAGCCTCGCTCAGTCAGCATGGTGACCATCACCTCCCGCAGGATCGGGTTGTCCTCCACCACCAGAACCCGCAACGGCCCGGTGCTTCTGCCGCTCAGGGTGGAAGAGGCGCCCTCCGGTCCGCCCCACGTCCCGCTATCCGCCCCCTGCGCCCGGAGCAGATCCATCATCCGCACCAGTTCGACCAGGGAGCGGACGCCCAATTTCCGGAAGATTTCGGTCCGATGCGTCTTGACGGTGTTGATGCTGGTGCCCAGCCGGTCGGCGATCTGCTTGTTCAACAGGCCAGTGGCCATCAGCGCGCAGACCGCATGTTGGCGGGGGGTGAGGAGTTCGAAGCGGGCGCGGATCTCGCTCGGTGAGACTGGAGTCAAGTTGCTGCGCATCGTTCGATCTCGATCCGAAGGATCCTCGACAGGTCGAAGCCCCAGCCGCAGCTCGACGGGGCTCAGTACGCATGGACGGCGTTGATCAGGTGCCCGGCCAAGCATTGGTGGAACCGCTGCGCTTGCTCCCCCTGCCGCGACTGGCCGGCCTAATAATCGACGCCAAATGCCCTAACACTCACCCCCAGAGGTGACTCCTTTAGGGATTTGTCTGAAATACCATCGCGATTTTATTGCATACACGTCGCCCATGCCACGCCGGCATGGGTGCGAAGCGAGTTTCGCGGTCGTCCAGACAGAGCCTTGCCCATGAAGATCAGCCCATCCGCCCTCATCCTCACCTTCCTCCTGCTGGTCGCCGGCCAGGCGCGCGCCACCGAGCTGGTGCAGGAATTCTTCATACCTCTGCCCGAGGACCAGGTCCAGCTCTCGCTCAAAGCTCTGTATTCTAAGACCGGAAACCAAATCGAGACGGTCACCGCCATCGTCTCCAGCTCGGACGGCACCATCATCCACTACGACGAGTGGGAAGACGGCTACGAATTCGATCTGGACAATCCTGTCCAGGCCAGCACCCGGATCTGGGGTGACGGCAACCCGGCTAACGGCACCGCGCCAGGACACGCCGACGATCTTCTCAACAAGGGCGCCGTCATCGTCCTCAAGAATACCGTCGATCTGCCCCGAAACCCCAGTACCTACAAATACGACGGTCGCGACCGCTTCGGCGCCAATGTCGCCGTGGCCGCCAACCGCGCCGAATACGCCGTCTCGCCGGGCACCGTGCTGGCGGGGGCCTCCGAGATCCTGTCCCTGCTCGACTACGGCACCGAGTACGAGATCCCGGTCGGCCAGAACCTCGCCAGCGTCGACAACGGCATGTTCGAGTACGTCGGCCTGTTCGTCCAGGCCGCCGAGGATGATACGGCTTGCACCCTGGAGCCGGTCCCTGCGGGTAGCATCGCCCTACCCATCCTGAGCGCGGGAGCCAGCTACCACAAGAACGGTGGCGTCAAGGCCGGTGACAAGGTCACTTGCAACAGGCCCGTGCAGGTGCACCTGATCACCGGCGACATCGGCGCCAACTACGAGTCGCGCTGGTACCTGGTGCCCCCCACCTCCAGTTGGAGCTCGGAATATTACTCCCCCGTCGGCACGGCCGCGGACGGCGATGCGACCTTCATCTTCGTCTATAACCCGCAAGCATTCGCGATCACCGTCAACTACGAGACCCTCACCGGCACCGGCAACTTTGATGTCGACCCTGGCGGCGTCTACCGCTTCCAGATGCCAGCGTCCTCCGGCGCGCATTTCTATAATCCTGCTGGCACCACTTTCTATGCCATGGCGACCGTCGGCGCTAATCCGACAGCCAACAATGTCCATGACTGGGGTTTTCCCCTGATCCCCAAGGGCGCCCTCACCCCCCAGGCCATCGCCGCCTGGGCGCCGGACAGCGAGAACGTGGGAACCTCGCAGGGCAAGGGCAGCCCCCTTTGGGTCACGGTTGAGCGGGACACCACCGTCTACGTCGATTACCGGGGCGATGGCGGCAGCAACTCGGCACCCAACGGCATTGCCTATGACCAAGCGTTCGCGGTCGGCAAGTTCCAGTCCCAGATCATCCCCGCGCCCGCGTCGACGAATTACGACAACACCGGCACGCGGCTCTTCACCGCCGACGGCACCCTGCTGACCGCCGCCTGGGGCCAGAACCCGGCCACCGCAGGCGCCGGCACCCCTTATCTCGATCTGGGCACCACCGTCATGCCCTTCCCGGTACCCAAGATCGTCAAGATGGCCAAACTGTGCGACCCGGATGATGTCGAGCCCAATCCCGGCGACACCCTCTGCTACACCATCACCATCGAGAACAAGGGCCTGATCGCCTTGACGTCGCGCCAGGTCGTCGACGACTTCGGCGACGGCAAGCTCGACTATGTCCCTGGCTCTACCAAGCGCGACGACAGCCAAATCCCTGACGGCACTGGCGGCACTTTCCCGCTGTCCGGGTCCGGCTACCTGATCGACAATATCCCGGCCCGCGATTCCACCGTTATCACCTATCAAGCGACCATCAAGGCTGGCGCAAGTGGCACCCTGACCAATGCCGTGACCCTGGGCAACGACATCCGCGGCCGTCACAGCTTCGAAATCATCCCCGCCGTGCCTTCCACCTGCTCCCTGAGCTTTACCGACAGCGGCGGTGGGGCGACAAAGCCGCCTTACGCCGAGGGCGGTACCCTCTACATCAAGCTGGTGAATACCGACCTCACCGGCACATCCGTCAGCGTGCTGGTCAAGAACCCGGCCGATGGCGGCAAGGACACCGAATCGGTCACCCTGACGGGTAGCGGCGGCACCTTCATCGGCAGCCTGCCCAGCTCCCCCACGGCCGGCCAGACCACCAGCGACGGCACCCTCTACTACCAGCAAGGCGACACGGCCCAGGTCAGCGCCCCCGGCGTTCTGGGCTGCACCACGCAAACGGATACGGCCAGCATCCCGGTGCCGAGCGAGACCAAAACCCTGTACCTCTCACATGACGGCGCCGACAATGATGCGACCGGCGACCTGGACCGCATCGATCCAACGAGCGCTACTACACCTCTCCGGACCACGGCGGCGATCGCGCCGGGTGCGGCCCTATCCATCACGGACGATTTCGGGTCAGGAACCGCCAGTTATACAGGAACCGGGACAGGCTGGTCGGGTGGCTGGACCGAGACCGATATATCGGGGACCAGCCAGAGCCCAACGTCTGGCGAAGTTCAATTGACAACGGTTGCGGGCGCGGGCGGTTCGGGCTTTGGCGTGGACTTTGGCGCCGCTTCGGACACGGGCAGCGCGACCTTGCGGCTCGAGCGCACCTTCTCTTCGGCGCTGTCGAGCGATGCCACCCTGTCATTCAAGTACCGCAATCAAGGTATGGGTACGGGCACGGGCCAGAAGGACACGCTGCTCGTCGAGGGTTGGAGGAACTCGGCCTGGTACACGATCGGCAAGATCGAGGGTAAGGTTACAGATGGCGGTAGCACCGGCATGGATGCGAGCTTTACCACCTATCCGACCGCGTCCAGCACGGTCGTCGTCACGAAGACGAGCGATGTCCTGGCCGGCACGTCGAAGATCCGCTTCACCCACGACACCAATCGGGTGTCGAGCGACGACATCTACATTGACGACCTGTCGATCTCCACGACCGCGCCGGCTACCACGGCGAGTTTCGCGCAAGCGATCCCTCTTGCGGCACCGCTGGCGCTGGTTGGGGGTGCCGCTGTCAGCGTTACCGCCTATGTGAGTGCCGTAACGGGTATACCGACTGGCGCGACCGTCACCGCCATCCTGAGCTATGGGACGACAACCATCGCGACGCTCGGTAATCCGGTTTACGACGCCGGGGCGGGTACCCTGACCTGGACCGGTACGCTGGCGAGCGCGGTCGACATCCCCGCGGATAGCACCATTAAACTGGCGGTTGCCAACGGGGCCGCTGGAAGCAGCTTCAAAATCGACTATGACGATGCCTCGAAGCGCTCTCGAATCGATCTGCCAACTTCGACCGTCATCAAGGTCGACAGCTTCGGGCTTTACGATGCCCCCTGGCCGGGCGGCAGTCTGGTGACCTCGGCCAACAACGGTCAGACGCTCTATGCGCGCGCCCTGGTCAGCGACCCCTTCGGCGCCTATGACATCACTGGTCTGGACCTGGCGATCGATGGGCCCGATTTGACCTGCGACCTGTCGCCAACCCTTTTCGACGCCAACGTGGTGAGCCCGAATCCAATCGTCGGCAACGAGCTCAGTAAGACCTATCAATACGTCTGGAATACCGGCGCCTGCGAGGGGGTCTACAACCTCGCCGCCACGGCCAAGGAAGGCACCGAGGGCACGATCACCGACACCGCCGCGACCCAGGTTGATCTAAGCGCCACCGATACCGGCACGCCGGGCATCGTCGAGTTCATCGACAGTAGCGATGCGGACAAGACCAGTTACACGACTGCTGAGCAGGTATGCCTCAGGGTCACCGATCTTGATCAGGCCGGGCGGGCCGAGTCCATTGTCGTCAAGGTCACGGGGTCCCTGAGCGGAGCACAGTCCGGCCTGACATTGGCCGAGACCCCCGCTAATAGCGGCATCTTCATCGGTTGCTTCTCCAATCCGAGCACCCCGGTCTTCCAGGACGGCGATGTGCTGACCGCCACCTATACCGACCCGAACGATACCACGGACGTCGCCAACGACCTCGCGGTGGTGACCAACGAGGGTACGCCGCCGTCCCTGCTGCTCAGCAAGGCCAGGGTCGAGCCCGACGACGGCAACGCCGAGGTCGGCGAGCCGGTGGTCTACGAGATCAGCGCGACCAATTCCGGCCTCACCGCCCTGGAGACGGTGAAGCTCGTCGATACTTTCAGCTCCACCTGCTACAGCTTCCAGTCCGCGACCCCGGCGCCAAACGCCAGCGCGGTCGGCTCACTGATCTGGAACAACGTCGGCCCCATCGCCGTCGGCGCCAGCGTCAAGGTGCGGGTGACCCTGACCGCCGCAGCCGCCTGCGACACGACCCCGGCCACGAATACCGTCAACGCCTTTGACGCATCGAATAACGCGCTTGCCGGCCCGGCCACGGCCACGGTCGAGATCGTCCCCACGGCCGATCTGGCCGTGACCAAATCCAATGCCTTGGACAGCGTCAGCTCCGGCGGCACCACCACCTACACCATCACGGTCGCCAACAATGGCCCCAGCGCGGCCGACGATGCCACCGTCCAGGACCCGGCCGTCACCGGCCTGACCAAGACCGGCACCCCGACCTGCACGGCGAGCGGCGGCGCGGTCTGCCCGGGCAGCCTGACCACCGACGCGCTCGAGTCCGGCGTGTCGATCCCGACCCTGCCCAGCGGCGGTAGCCTGACCTTCACCCTTCAGGCCCAAGTCACGGCAACGACCGGCAGCGTGACCAACGGCGTCAGCGTCAGCCCGCCGTCCGGCGTCACCGACCCGGCGTCCGCGAACGACAACGCCTACGACATCGACCAGGTCAAGCTAACGGCCAACCTGGCGATCACCAAAACGAACAATGCAACCAGCCTCGCGGCCGGTGGCACCACCACCTACACCATCACGGTCACCAACAACGGACCCAGCGCGGTGACGGGCGCCAGCATCCAGGACAGCGCCCCGGCGGGCCTGGTCTTCGGTGACTGGACCTGCACCGTCACCAATGCGGGCACCGGCGTCGGCGAAGACACGGCCTGTGGCGCCGCCTCGGGCACCGGCGACCTGGAGACCACCGCGACCCTGAAGAACGGCGCCGTCCTGACCTACAGCGTCCGGGCCAAGGTAGCGAGCAATGCCAGCGGCAGCCTGGCCAACACCGCCACGGTCCAGCCGCCCTCGGGCACCACGGACCCGACGCCGGGCAACAACAGCGCAACCGACACCGACCCGGTCAACACCGGGGCGATCGGCGACTACGTCTGGTACGACACCAACCAGAATGGCATCCAGGACCCGGCCGAGTCCGGCATCGCCGGCGTCGAGGTCATCCTCTATGACTCGACCGGCGCGAACAAGCTCGCCGAGACCCTCACCGATGGCTCTGGCAAGTACCGGTTCAACGGTCTCGCGGATGGCATCTACGTGGTCCAGTTTCAGCCCGCGGCGGCCTATATGCGGACCACGACCAACGCAGGCAGCGGCGACCTTCAGGACAGCTTCGACAGCGATGCCACCAATGGAGAATACAAGGTCACGGTGACCCTGACGGGTGGCGCCACGGACGTGACCATCGACGCCGGCTTCTACATTGAGGACACGAGCCCGGCCAGCATCGGCGACTACGTCTGGTACGACACCGATAAGGACGGCATCCAGGATGCCGGTGAGCCTGGGCTGGGCGGTATCGCCGTCAGTCTGCTGGACGCCGACAATAGCAATGCGTTGGTGGCGACGCGCGTCAGCGACGCCGACGGCTCCTATGAATTCGCGGGTCTGCCGGCGGGCAACTATGTCCTGCAATTCGATGCGCCTGATGGCTACGTGCTCAGTCCGCAAGACGCCGGCAGCCCCAACGACGATGCTACGGACAGCGACGCTGATCCGAGCACCGGCTTGACCGCATCCATCCCCCTGACTGCAGGTCAGTCGTTGACCGACGTGGACGCTGGTCTCTCTCTAACTTCCGGTAATCCAGGCAGCATCGGTGATCGGGTCTGGTACGACGGCGGGTCCGGAAACCCGGCCCATGATGGCAACGGCATCCAGGATGCCGACGAGCCCGGCATCCCCGGCGTGCGGGTCAATCTCTACGACGCCACCGGCACGACCCTGCTGCAAACCACGCTTACCGATCCCGAGGGCGCCTATCGCTTCAGCGGGCTCCCTGAAGGCGACTACGTGGTCGAGGTCATGAAGCCCAACGCCAACTATGTCTTCAGCCCGACCGGCGAGGGGACCAGCGCGACGGACAGCGACCCCGACCCGACGACGGGCCGCGTGACCGTCACCCTGGCCGATGGCCAGGCAAACAACGCTATCGACGCCGGTCTGCGCGTGGATGGCCAGTCGCCCATCACCATCGGCGACTTCGTCTGGAAGGATGCGGACGACGGTAAGGACCCGGACAGCGGGGAGGGTCTGGCGAATGTCGAGGTCGTGCTCTACGACAATCTCGGCTTCCCGCTGGTGCGGCTGACCACCACGGCTGCCGATGCCAACTATGGCTTCACCGGCGTGGCCGCCGGCGGCAGCTATCGCGTCGCCATCGACACCGGCACCCTCGGCAATCTGATCCAGATCGCCGATCCGGATGACGTCCTGGATAACCGGACGGACCTGATCGATCAGACCGCGTCCACCACCACCGCTGACTTCGGCTACCTGGCGCCGACGCCTTCGGTCACCATTGTCAAGACCGCGGCGGATGGGGACCCGCGCAAAGACAGCCAGCAGATCCGCAGCGGCGGCACGGCCAATTTCGAGGTCACCGTCACCAACAACGGCAACCTGACCCTGACCAACATCGCGGTCACTGATGCACTCACGCCAGCCTGCAATTTCACCATCGACAGCCTGGCGCCGGGGGCGAGCAGTACGGTTAAGACTTGCTCTGAGACCAACGTCACGGCCGATTTCACCAACACGGCCAATGTCGAGGCCCAGCCGGTCGATGCCAGCGGCAATGCGTTCGGGGACACGGTCACCGACAGCGACACCACGGCTGTCGATGTCGTTCATCCGGCCATAACGATCTCAAAGACCCCCGACACCCAGACGGTGACTAGCGGTGGGACGGCCAGTTTCACTATCCGGGTCACCAACACCGGGGATGTCACTCTTACCAATGTTGCGGTAACCGATTCGTTGACCACCGCTTGTGCCAAGACCAAAACGGATATCGCTGGCCTAGGCTCTTTGGCGTCCGCCGCTTATGTGGAATACAGCTGCGAAAGCTCTGCGCTGACCGCATCTTTCGTCAATACCGCCTCAGTCACCGCAACGCCACCCGTAGGCGCCGCTGTCACGGCGAATGATTCGGCCGCAGTCAATGTGGTCACCCCCGGCATCTCCATCACGAAGACCCCCGAGGAGCAGACCATCCACAAGGGCGGCACGGCCGAGTTCACTATCACGGTGACCAATACCGGCGACGTGGCGCTCACCGGCGTGACCGTGGACGACCCGAATTCGTCGGACTGTGATAAGGAGATTGGGACGCTTGCCGCGGGTGAATCCGACTCCTACACCTGCTCACAGACAAACGTCGAGGCCTCCTTCGACAACACCGCGACGGTCACGGCCGATGGCGGCCTCAGCGCCGATGATGTGGCGGCGGTCACTGTGATCGATCCGCAACTCAGTCTCACCAAGCTGACCAACGATGCCAACGACGCCGACGGCGCGATCACCGTGCGGACGGGCACTCTGGTCACCTGGGAATACATTGTCGAGAACACTGGCGATGTGGCTTTGACGAACGTCACGGTGGTTGATGCCCCGGAAGGGACCATCTCCTGTCCGCCCGATGAGGCGGCCGAGCTTGCGGTCGGCGCCTCCATGACCTGTCTGGGGTACGGCCTGGCGGGTGGCGCGGATTACGATAACACGGCCACGGCAACCGGCACGCCACCCTCTGGCCCAGATGTCGAGGCTTCAGATGCCAGCGCCTATACCGGCTACAACCCCGGCGTGATCGGCAACCGGGTCTGGCTGGACGAGAACGGCAACGGCATCCCGGATGCCGGCGAGCCGGGCATCGCCAACCTCAAGGTCGAGTTGAAGGACGGCGACACGGTCGTGGCGACGACCTACACCGACACCAACGGCGGCTACTTGTTCACCGGCGTGCCGGCTGGTGAGTATCAGGTCGTGGTGACGCCGACCTCGGGTCTCCAGCCCACCTATAACGAGGACTTCGCGGCAGAACCCTCCGCCGGCGCGCTGGACAACCAGACAGCCGTGACCCTGGCGGCCGGCGTTCAACACCTGACCGCCGACTTCGGCTACAACTGGGTTGCGCCGGCCGTCAGCACCAACCCAGACGCAAACACGACCGGCGCCATTGGCGACCGCGTCTGGAACGACGCCAACGAGGACGGCCTGCAAAACCCGGGTGAGTCGGGCATCGGCGGCGTGACCCTGACCCTGACCGGTCCCGGTGACGACCGCATCCTGGGCACCGCGGATGATGCCACCCTCGCGACAACGCAGACCGACGCGGCCGGCAACTACATCTTTGACGATCTGCCGAGTGGTGCCTACGCGATCACGGTGGACACGACCACCTTGCCCACGGGTAGCGGCCTGAGCTGGACCCAGACTGGCGACCCCGATGGCGCCGGCTCCACCGATGGCAAGACCACCACGCCCATCCTGCTGGCCCCGGGCGATGTCTACGTGAATGCCGATTTCGGGTACCAGCCGAATCAGGGCAGCAGCATTGGTGACCTCGTCTGGTTCGACATGAACGCCAACGGTCAGTTGGATGCGGGCGAAACTGGGGTCCCCGGCATCGGCATCGCGCTAGTGCGGGATACCAACGGCAACGACGTCTGGGATGCCGGCGAACCCGTCATCGCCACGACCGTGACGGATGCCTCCGGGAACTATCTCTTCCCGGGGGTTCAGGCGGGTGATTACGTGGTCGCCGTCACCGATGCCGAGAGTCTGCTCTACTGGGCGTTGTCGAGTAGCGACCCGGATCTGCCTGGGGTGCTCAACAACGGCCTGGAGCCCGATGCCAGGTTCGATCAGCGGGCCGCGGTCAGCGTCGATGGCACGACGGATGAGCTTGGCATGGACTTCGGCTACATGGCCTATGGCATGCACGCCTACACCGATATCCCTGGGCTGATCGGCTCTTCGGGTCTGGTCGGCGACCTGGTTTACCTCGACCGCAACGGCAACGGAAAAGCCGATTCCGGCGAGGGACTTCAAGGAGTGCGCGTCGAGCTGTTTGAGCCGACCGATCTCGTGAATCCCGTCGCCTGGACGACGACCAATGCCGAAGGCGCCTATGCCTTCGGCCATGTCAACGTGCAGGCAACCTGGGTCGTCAGGATCGACCGTGCGACCCTGCCCAACGGTGGGACTGGCCTGACCAACAGCATCGATCCTGATGGCGGGGCGGATGACCAGTCCACTGTGTCGAACATCAGCGAGACAGGCAACCTCAACCTGTTGCAGGACTTTGGCTACACGGCGACCAGCCCCGCCACCATCGGGGGCACCGTGTTCGACGATGTGGATGCCGACGGCGAACTGAACGCGGATGACGAGGAGGGCATTCTTCTCGCCAACGTGACCATCGAGTTGCGGGATGCCAACGGCAACAGGGTCGCCTCCACCCGCACCGACAGTCAGGGCCACTACATCTTCACGGGGCTGCCCGCAGGCAGCTACAGCGTCCATGTGACCGATACCCGCAATCTGCTGGAGGGCTGGTGGCATAGCCTGGGCGACCAAGCCGCAGATGCCGACAACGAGAGCAAGTCCGATCCGTTCACATTGGAGGTGACAGCCGGACAGGCCAACACCAACATCGACTTCGGCTACTACCGCCAAGGCGCGGCCCTGGGCAACCGGGTGTGGTCCGACACGAATGGCGACGGCATTCAGGACAGCGACGAGGAAGGGCTTGCCGGCGTGACCTTGCAACTGGTCGTGACCTATCCGGGCGGCGGGAGCACCACGCTGAAGACGCTCAGCGGCGGCGATGGCGGCTATGTCTTCGGCAACCTGTTGCTGGACGAGAGCTTCAATGGCGCGGGGGCCGGTCAGCCGAGCTATTCGATCTCGTCCGTCGCATCGGATGGCTACACGGCTAGCCCGGTCGAACAGGGTACCGATCGGCAAGTCGATTCGAACGACCCGACGGGCACCACGGCGACTGTGCTCAAAGGCCAGCTCAACACGGCTGTGACGAACGATCCGGGCACCGAACCAACCAATGCGGGCTACGACTTTGGCTACGAGCCGCTGATCGATCTGAGCCTGACGAAGGAGGTCAGTCCGACCACTCAGACAGTGGGTGAGGAGGTCACCTTTACCCTGACCCTGAGCAACGCGGTCGGGTTCTCGGATGCCACCGGGGTCGAGGTCACCGACCTGCTCCCGAGCGGCTATACCTTCGTCTCGGCGGATCCGTCGGCCGACTATGCCAGCGCCTCCGGTCTCTGGACGGTTGGCAACCTGGCCGCCGACGACAGCACCAAGCTGACCATCACGGCCCGGGTCAATGCCAGTGGTGAGTATGAGAATGTCGCGGAGGTGACCTCGGCCGATCAGACCGATGATGACTCGAAACCGGACAACAGCGCTACCAAGCCCAGCGAGGACGACACCGCCAGCGCGGAGCCGACGATCAACCCACAGATCGACCTCAGCCTGACCAAGACCGTCAGCACGATGTCACCCAAGGTGGGAGATACCGTCACCTTTACGCTGACGCTGAACAACGCCGCCGGCTATTCCAACGCCACCGGCGTGTCGGTGCAGGACGTGGTGCCGGCGGGCTATGGCTCCATCAGCGACATCAGCGACAGCGGTAGCGCCAGCGGCAACACGGTGACCAACACGGTGACCTGGAGCGGCCTGACCGTGAACGCCAACACTAACAAGTCGCTGACCTTCAAGGCGGTGGTCCTGCCCAGCGGGCCTTATGCGAACGCGGCGGAGATTACGGATGCCGACCAGGACGACAAGGATTCGACGCCCGATAACGGCACGGCCAACGAGGAGGACGACACGGACAGCGTCACGCCGGTGCCCACCGCCCAGATCGACCTGAGCCTGACCAAGAGCGTCGCTCCCGCGAGCCCGAAGGTGGGCGATACCGTCACCTTCACCCTGACCCTGAGCAACGCGGCGGGCTATGCCGATGCCACGGGTGTCTCGGTGCAGGATGCGCTGCCGGCGGGGTATGGCAATGTCTCCGAGATCAGCGATTCCGGCAGCCTCAGCGGCAGTACCCTCACCTGGAGCGGTCTCAGCCTGGCAACCGGCTCGTCGAAAGACCTGACCTTCAAGGCCGTAGTCAAGAGCACCCGCTCCTACACCAACGTGGCCGAGGTCACCGCGGCGGCCCAGCCGGACAAGGACTCGACGCCGAACAATGGACCGACCACCCCGGCCGAGGACGACCGTGCCACCCTGACGCCGACCATCGGCGAGCAGATCGATCTGAGCCTGACCAAGACGGTGGCCCCGGAGGACCCCAAGGTTGGCGACACGGTGACCTTTACCCTCACGGCGGCCAACGCCGCGGGCTTCACCAATGCCACCGGGGTCGCGGTCACCGATCAGCTTCCAAGCGGCTATCGCTTCGTCTCGGCGGACCCCGCGGCCGACTATGACGGCGAAAACGGCCTGTGGACGATCGGCAATCTGGATGCCGGCAGTTCCGCCACCCTAGCGATCGAGGCGCGGGTCCTGGCCAGGGGCGAGTATGGGAACGTCGCGGAGGTCACGGCGGCGGATCAGGACGATAAGGACTCGACCCCCGGCAACAAAACAGGCACCCCGGTTGAAGACGAGGACGATACCGCCCGGTCCGAACCGACGGTAACCAACTCGGCCGACCTGATCGTCGAGAAGAACGGCCCGGTGCTTGTGGCGGCGGAGGGCAGCATCACCTACACCGTGACGGTGTCCAATGCCGGCCCCTCGGCGGCGAACGATGCGGTGTTTGCCGACGCCAACCCGAGCGGGCTAACCGACATGACATGGACCTGCGGCAATGAAGTCGGCGGGAAAGACGTGGGCGGCCCCGTCTGTCCGGCCGGGTCCACCGATCCCGCAAACCCGGTTGACGGCCCCATCGCCACGGTGCTGTCCGTCTTCCCGGCAGGCTCCAGCATGACGTTCACCATCACCGGCATCGCCCCGGATGGCAAGACCCCGGCCGACCTGCCGGTGACCAATACGGCCACCGTCGAGCCCCCGGAGGGCGTGACCGATCCCGATCCAGGCAATAACAGCGATGACGTGGAGACCGGGCTGGGCGCCACCCCGGCCACGGCCGACCTGGCGGTGCTCAAGTACGGTCCGGCGCAGGTCGAGACGGGAGGCACCCTGACCTACCACATCGTCGTCACCAACGCCGGCTACGCGGCGGCGGACGGCGCGGTCTTCACGGACGCCGTCCCGGCCGAGTTGACTGGCGTCACCTGGACCTGCGCGGCGGTGGGTGGGTCGGTCTGCCCGGATGACGTCACCCGCGAGGGAAACGACATTGAGGAGACCATCGCCACCTTCCCGGCCGGCGGCAGTCTGATCTACACCGTGACGGGCACCGCAAACGCGAGTGCTGGTGCGACGATCGCCAACACCGCCAGCATCGAAGCGCCGGCGGTGGTAACCGATCCGGATGACACCAACAACCAGAGCAGCGCCGACACCTCGGTGGTGACAGGCCCGCTCGAGAGTGCTGATCTGGCCCTGGTCAAGACTGGCCCGGCCACGGTCGCGGGTGGTGGCACCGTCACCTACCAACTGGTGGTCAGCAACGGCGGTGCGGCCGGGGCCGATGACGCGAGCGTCACCGACCTGGTGCCGTCCGTGCTGAGCGACGTCACCTGGACCTGCGGCAACGCTACCGGCGGCGCCGTCTGTCCCACCTTGAATGGTGCCCTGGCTCCCGGCGCGCTCAATTCGGGCAAGGGCGACGTCAATCTGACCATCCCGACCTTCCCGGCCGGATCGAGCCTCACCATCAGCGTCACCGGCACGGCGCCGGTGGCGGGGGCCTTCGTCAATCATGCTCAGGTCCTGCCGCCAGTCGGTGTTGCAGACCCCGATCCGAGCAACAACCCGGGCGGCCCAGTGATTACCCAGATCCCCATGGTCACCCTCTCGGGCGTGGTCTTCAACGACTGTCCCACATGCGGGGGTACACCCGGAGATGGCATCCAGAACGGCGCTGAGCCGGGTGTCGACCCGGTCGAGCCTGGCAGCCTGAATGTCGTCATCCTTGACGGTGAAGGGCTCGTCCTGGTCGTCGTGCCGGTAGCGGAGGATGGCAGTTGGCAGGCCATCGTACCCATGGGGAGTGGCTATCAGGCCTTCATCACCACCGGGACACCCGCGGTCGGGTCGGAACCTGATCCGGTTACGGCCAGTCTGCCTTCTGGATGGGTCATCACTGGCGAGAACGATTCCCACGACAACGGCATTCTGACTGCCATTAATGCCAACACCAGTGTTACCGGGCTCAACTTCGGCATCGAAGCGTCCGACAATGCCATCGAGTTGCTCAAGACCGCCTTCATAACCGGGGAAAGCGGGGCGAGTTGCGCGACGGCGGAAAGCCCCCTTGTTTATGTCAATAAGACTCAGGACGAGGTCGATGTTACCTGGTGCTTCACCGTTACCAATCAGGGTAACGAGGCGCTTGCCAATCCCCAGATCACCGATGCGCCCTTGGGTATCGATCAGGATGATATGACGCTTAGCTCAGGGTCCTTGCCGCTTCTGCCTGGTGCCAGCCTGGTCTACACCTACTTAAACGAAAAACGGAAAACCAGTCTTGAGAATTCCGCCTCCATAAGCATGACGCCGGTCGGCGGAGGCGATCCGGTCAGCGCCAAGGATGGTGAGGCCATCTTCGCTTACGTCTTCGATCCGCCTTATGGGGTCAAGACTGGGCAAGTGAATGGTCTAAATGTCATTCGCTGGGAAATGGTGTGGATCAATAACTCACCCATAGACTTGAACGGGGTAGTGATTGAAGATCCTATCCAGGCAGGTATGACTTATCGCCCCGGAACCCTGAGCTGCGACGACCGCGGTAGCACAACGGTAGTAGGTACCTGTGGCAACGCAAACTATGATGCTGTGAACAGGCTTATTCAGGTGACCGCGAACTTCGGTCCCGACCTTGGCGCGACTGATGAAGCCTCTGCTGACAACGAGTTGGTCATCACTTTTGAGGTGACTATCGACAATCCCACCTTGCCCCAGACCTTCGAAAATCAGGCCACGGCGACTTGGGATCCGGATGGTCCGGGGGGGGATGACCCTGTGGAAGGGGTTACGGACGATAATGCCCCCGGTGGCAAGGACCCATCGCCAATCAACTTCCAGCCCCCGGCTTCCATACCAACCCTGAGCGAGTGGGCAATGATCCTCCTCAGCCTAATGCTGATGGGTCTGGCTTGGAGATCAAGGCAAAGTTTCCTAACGCGGCGGTAGTAAATCCGCGGTATCGTGGTTTGAATAACGTCACGATGCCGCGGCGTAAATGCTTGTAGAAATTATCGCAGTAATAAGGCCATGAGGTCCTGGATTAATCCCCAGTCAAGCAATTAGCGTGACCGCTACCTAATCGCCTCTGCGCTTGTTAGTGATTGACTCCATCTGCAAAATAAATATATGATTAAATTTTTTCTGTCATTTTTGGTGATTCAAAGTTTTCTATTCACACTAACCATACTGCCTTCGGTGTTCTGGTCCGTTGTCATCCCCTTTACCAAGAGCGTGGCGGCAACCAGTGCTTGGTTGATTATGCTTTTCGATGCTAATGTTTTATCTGATGGCATCATGGTGCGTAATGCTTCCAATGGTTTTGCTGTAACAATCCTTCCAGGGTGTAATGGTCTAGAAGCGGTTGTGATTCTTGTTTCTGCAATGCTGGCTTTTCATGCGCCTTGGGTGCATAAGCTTGTGGGAATCCTGCTCGGGTTTCTCTTGGTGCAGGTGGCTAATATACTGAGAATTATAAGTCTTTTTTATTTGGGGCAATGGAATATGAACTTGTTTGAGTGGGCGCATCTTTATATTTGGCAGGCGCTTATCATGTTGGATGCCCTCATAATTTTTCTTATTTGGCTGAGGTTTCTGCCGTGCAAATTAAACCAATCACTCGCTTCTTCCTGAAAGTATTGTTATGGCTGCCAGTGACCTTTGGTATATGGTATTACATGTCCATTATTACTGCCAAGGTGATAGCCATCCAAGTGGATATGGTATTAACTTATTTGTTTTCAGATGTTTTTGAAGCGGTACGCCCTAACGGATACCATCTTGAGATTTGGGCAAGAACGATTGAAAGTCATGGTCTTGCCATGTTTCAGATAAATTCTTTAATCTATAGTCATGGGTTGGCACTCTGACCTTTACACATACTTGACTCCATCCCTTTCTCAGGAAGTATCCTCCGGCG
>JADHED010000571.1_pt1 | contig 41660 bp, 43 predicted proteins | sample 8952041 | NCBI WGS metagenome assembly JADHED01 (sample SAMN16124423, study PRJNA663239) | bioreactor sludge metagenome | isolation source: sludge (control) | place: India:Bengaluru | collected 2018-09-08 | reverse complement strand
GGTACGCCCGCATCGCCGACCAGAAGCCGACGGTGCTCAAATGGGCCGGGAGCCACATCGCCGCGGCCTGGAGCCCGGACGGCAAGTTCCTGATCTCGGCCATGCAGGAGAACCAGCTCCACGGCTGGCGAGTCGCCGACGAGAAGAACATGCGGATGGGCGGCTATCCCTCGAAGGTGAGGAGCCTGGCCTTCATGTCGAAGGGCAGTCTGCTGGCCACCTCCGGCGCCAACGGCGCGGTCTGCTGGCCGTTCGCCGGCGCCACGGGCCCGATGGGCAAGCAGGCGGCCGAGATCGGCTATGAGGAGTCGGCCCTCGTCACCCGGGTCGCCGCCGCGCCGGACAAGCCCTGGCTGGCCGCCGGCCTGGACGACGGCCGCGTCTGGGCTGCCGACGTCACTGGCGAGCGCCTGGTCCACCTCAAGTCCGAGAAGGGCCCGCCGATCACCGCCCTCGCCCTCTCCCCCGACGCGAAACGCGTGGCCTGGGGCGACGAGGACGGCAATGCGGGCGTGGCCGAAGTCGGCTAGGGGCCTACTTCCACGCCCCGTAGGGATCCTTGAACGGCTTGCCCAGGGCCTCCGCCACCGCCGGGTGAGTGACCTCGCCGGCCAGCACGTTCAGGCCCTTGGCCAGGTGGACGTTCTTCTTCAGCGCATCCAGGCCCTTGTCGGCGAGTTGCAGGCCGAACGGCAGGGTGGCGTGCACCAGCGCCTCCGATGAGGTCCGCGGCGCCGCGCCCGGCATGTTGGCCACGCAATAGTGGACGACGCCGTCGATCGTGTAGGTCGGCTCCTTGTGGGTCGTTGGCCGGCTGGTCTCGAAGCAGCCGCCCTGGTCGATGGACACGTCCACCAGCACCGAGCCCGGCTTCATCTTCGCCAGGTGCGCCTTCTTCACCAGCTTGGGGGCCGAGGCGCCGGCGGTCAGGACCGCGCCGATCACCACGTCGGCCTTCAGCACCTCCTCGTCCACCGCGTCCTGGGTGGAGTAGCGGGTGATGACCCGGCCCTGGAACATGTTGTCCAGGTCGCGCATCCTCGGGATCGAGCGCTCGACCACCACCACCTCGGCGCCCAGGCCGGCGGCCATGCGAGCGGCGTTCATGCCGACCACGCCGCCGCCCAGCACCAGCACCCGCGCCGGCGGCACGCCCGGGACGCCGCCGATCAGCAGGCCCATGCCGCCGTTGTGCTTCAGCAGCGTCTCGCCCGCCGAGAACACGGCGATCCGGCCCGCCACCTCCGACATCGGCGCCAGCAGCGGCAGCCCGCCGTTCGCGTCCGTCACCGTCTCATAGGCGATGCCCGCGCAGCCGCTCTTCAGCAGGCCCTCGGCCTGGGCCGGATCGGGCGCCAGGTGCAGATAGGTGAAGAGGATGTGGTCCTTCGTCAGGCGCGCCCACTCGACGGCCTGCGGCTCCTTCACCTTCACGATCATCTGGGCGGTCGAGAACACCGCCTCGGCGTCGGGCGCGATGGTGGCCCCGGCCCGCGTGTAGAGCGTGTCGTCATAGCCGGCGCCGAGACCCGCGCCCGCCTGCACCACCACCTCGTGGCCGTGGGAGACATATTCCCGCACCGCGGTGGGGGTCAGGCCGACCCGATATTCGTCCGGCTTGATCTCGCGGGGCACGCCAACGCGCATGATGTGACCTCCCAGGGTCGGATATTGCTGTTGTCGCTGCCTTTGAGGGAATGGCGTTGCGGGGTCAAGTGTCGCACTGCAGAGTCGTCTCGCCCCGTTCGGCTCATGGGCTTACAAAGATCGCCATGCGCCGCCGCCAGTTCCTAGCCCTCGCCGTCGCTCTCGCCGCGTCTCCCGCCTTGGCCGCGGCGCCGCGCCCGATCACGGTTCTGAAGTCGCGCGGCTGCGTCTGCTGCGACGGTTGGGTGACCCATATGCGCCGCGCCGGCTTCGCACCAAAGGTGCTGATCGCCGAGGACCTGCCGCGCGAGTGGCGTCGGTGGGGCGTGCCGGACGCCCTGTCCTCATGTCACATCGGCCTCATCGAGGGGTACGTCACGGTGGGGCACGTTCCGCCTGCCGACATTCAGCGCCTGTTGCGCGAACAGCCCAGCGCCCTGGGCCTGACGGTCCCCGGCATGCCCTTCGGCTCGCCGGGGATGGAGCGGCCGGACGGCCGGCGCGAGGCCTACGAGACCCTGCTCCTGCTGCCGAACGGCCGCACCCGCGTCTTTTCACGTCACGGCTGACGCCGGGGTCAGTGCGCCGCCGGAGAGCTCTCGCTGATCTCCTCCAGGGTCCGGCCCACCTGCTTGGCGCCGTATTCCTGGGCCACGTCGCCGAGCGAAAGGATGCCGGCGAGGCGCCCTTGGGCGTTCAGCACCACCAGGCGGCGGATCTGCTTGGCGCCCATCTTGGCGACGGCGTCGGCGACATTGTCTTCCTCCGCACAGGTCTCGACGCCTGCGGTCATCGCCTCGGACACCGCGGTGTCCAGGCCCATGCCCTCGGCGACCACGCGCAGGACGATGTCGCGGTCGGTGATCAGGCCCACCACCTTGCCGTCGTCGGTCACCGGCACGGCGCCGGTCTCGATCTCGGCCATGGTGCGGGCGACCTCGCGGATCGTGCTGCGCGGCGTGGCGGTGGCGACCTGGGCGGTCATGACTTCACTCACCTTCATGGGGTTCTCCTTGGGTTGGCGTCGGCCCCAAGAACCCCTTCGGCCACGAGCCGTTCCGCCGCGCCGGCGCATCCGGGTGGTGCAGTGATCCGCCCCACAACCTGGGTTACGCTGGCCCCATGAAGCGAGTCCCCGCGTTCGGCCTGATGTCCGCCCTGGCCCTGGCGCCCGCCGCCCAGGCCGCGTGCGAGCCGCCGCAACCGCCGCCAGCCTCGGAGCGACCGGTCGCGCCCGCGCGCCCCGTCCGCCCCAAGTGCGCCGAGATCAACGCCTGCGGCGACGGCGTCGCCGACAGGTTTAACGCCGAGGTGAAGGCGTTCAACGTCAAGGCCGGGGCCTTCAAGGACGAGGCCCAGGCCTATGTGGACCGGCTCAACGCCTACGTGGCCGCCGCCGGCGCCTATGCGAAGTGCGAGGCCCAGGCCTTGAGCGACGCGGCAGGCATGACACCACCCGCGCCGTGAGGCTTCACAGCACGCAGGCGGTCAGGCCCTCGCTCCGCACCACGCGCGCGTTGCGGTTGATGCTGCCGGCCCGCCGCTTCACGTAAGGCCCCGGCTTGGCCGCCTTCCACCCCAGGGGCTTGGGCAGGATCGCCGCCAGCCGCGCTGACTGCGCCGCTGTCAGCTTGCTGGCCGGAACCTTGAAGTTGCGCTGCGCCGCCGCCTCGGCGCCGTAGACGCCTGGGCCCCATTCGATGGAGTTCAGATAGACCTCCATGATCCGCTCCTTGCCCCAGCCCACCTCGATGAGGACAGTGAACCAGGCCTCGAGGCCTTTCCGCACCCAGTCGCGCTGGGGCCACAGGAAGACGTTCTTGGCGGTCTGCTGGCTGATGGTGGAGCCGCCGCGCAGCTTCTTGCCGCGCGCGTTCGCCGCCATGGCCTTTTCGATGGCCTCGACGTCGAAGCCGCGATGCTCGCAGAACCGGGCGTCCTCCGCGGCGATCACCGCCCGCACCAGGTTGGGCGAGATCTTCTCCAGCGGGACCCAGCGGCGATCCAGCCCCTGCCCCTCGAACAGCCGCTGCACCATCAGGAAGGTGATCGGCGGCGGCACGAACCGGTAGACCGCCACCATGATCACGGGGCCCACGAACAGGACGACCACGGCAGCAGCGACCACCGCCTGCACGAAGCCCCAGAAACCGCCCTTGCCCCGTTTCGCCACGTGCGCTTGCCTTCACCTTAGGGGCGGATGCTAGGGGCGATTCTTCACCGTCTGGTCAATGGGGCACCGATGAACGTCTCCGAAGCTGTCGAACGCCGCATCTCGGTGCGCGCCTATACGGACCAGCCGGTCTCCGCCGCCATGGTCGCCGAGATCCTGAACCGCGCCGCGCGTGCGCCGTCGGGCGGCAATCTGCAGCCGTGGCGGGTCTACGCCCTGGCGGGCGAGCCGCTGAAGGCCCTGGTCGCCGACGTGGCCAAGAACCCCATGGGCGAGCCCATGGAGTACGACGTCTACCCGCCCAACCTCTGGGACCCGTTCCGCACGCGCCGTTTCGAGAACGGCGAGCAGCTGTACGCCAGCATCAGCGTCCCGCGCGAAGACAAGGCCGCCCGCCTGCGCTGGTTCGCACGCAACGCTGAATTCTTCGGCGCGCCCGTGGGCCTCTTCTTCTGCCTCGACCGCAAGCTGGGCCCGCCGCAGTGGGCCGACCTCGGCATGTATATGCAGACGGTGATGCTGCTGGCGGTGGAGCAGGGCCTCGACACCTGCGCCCAGGAGTTCTGGGCCCGCTATCCGCTCACTGTGGCGCGCCACTGCGGCCTGCCAGAGGACCATATGGTCTTCTCCGGCATGGCGCTCGGCTATCGCGACGAATCGCACCCGATCAACGCCTGGCGCTCCACCCGCGACCCGGCGGACACCTGGTGCGAACTAAAGGGGTTCGAATGACCGCCAGCCGCCTGGTCCTCATCGCCGCCATCGCCGCAGGCGTCACCTACGTCGGGTCCTGGTTCTGGATCGACCTGCCGCCCGCCGCCTCGGTGGCGTGGAAGGGCGCGGGCGTCGGCCTGCTTGCCGTCTGGGCGGCGATGAACGCCCGGGCGTTCGACGGCTGGCTGATCGCTGCGGTGCTGGCCTTCGGCGCGCTGGGGGACATGCTGCTCGAGACGCACGGCCTGGTGACTGGCGCGCTCGCCTTCCTCACCGGCCACCTGCTCGCCGTCTGGCTCTATCTGAAGAATCGCCGCGGGCCCCTCGGCGCAGCGGACTGGGCGGCGGCCGGCGCGATCCTGGTGCTGGTCCCGGCCATCGCCTTCCTGCTGCCGCCGGACCGGGCCGCCGCGCCCGGCATCGGGCTCTACGCCACGGGCCTCGCCGCCATGGCCGCGGCCGCCTGGGTCAGCCGGTTCCCACGCGCGCTCACCGCCGCCGGCGCCCTGATGTTCGCGGTTTCCGACCTGCTGATCTTCCTGCGCACGGGCCGCCCGGCGCTCGACGGCTTCCCGATGGGCCTCGCGGTGTGGGGCCTATATTTCGCTGGCCAGGCCTTCATCGCCCTGGGCGTCGTGCGGACGTTGAGAGCCCGCTAACCCTCTCCCTTCAGGCCACCTTCACCCCGATCGTTCACGCTGACCTGCAACTCAAGGTCGACGGGACGCGATGCGCCTCACTCCTCACAGGCTGATGCGCGCGCTGCGCCTCGCCGCCGCGCTGCTGGCGCTGGCGACGCCCGTCGCCCTGGCAGGACCGTTCAAGTATCGCGACCTCGGCCTGCCATTCCCGGACACCGTCGCCCACGCCTTGCTGTTCTACGCCCTGACCCTGGCCGCCTTCGCCGGCCTGCCGCGCTCGCGGGCCCAGGAAGTGGCGGTGTCGATGGTCGGAGTCGGCATCCTCAGCGAGATCCTTCAGGCCCTGGTGGGGCGCGAGATGTCGCTGCACGATCTGGTCGGGGACACCGTCGGCGTCACCCTGGCCTATGCGCCGATCGCCATCACGCGCCTGCGCGAGCTGGCGCGGACGCACCCGCATCTCACCTTCACCGAGATCCGTCGCCTCGACCGCCGCCGCGGCGGCCCCGGCCTGCCCGCGCCGGCAGAGGACCCGGTCGCCTAGCCTTCCTGGCGTCGCAATACCGGCGCAACATTCGGCGCGACCCTTACGGCGCAACGACAGGGAGGCTCCGCATGTGTGACGATGACATTCACGTTGGCCTGATCCACGATCCCAAGGTTTCGCGCCGCACCTTCGGCCTGATGACGGTCGCCGCCGCCGGCGCCGCCGGATCGGCCTACGCCGCCGACGTGGTGGAGAAGGACGTGGAGGTGAAGACCGCCGACGGCGTGGCCGACGCGGTGCTTTTCCACCCCTCGGGCAAGGGGACGTGGCCGGCCGTGCTGGTCTGGACCGACATCGCCGGTCTGCGCCCTGTCTTCCGCGAGATGGGCCGGCGGCTGGCGGCCCAGGGCCACGTCGTTCTCGTGCCCAATCCCTTCTACCGCTCGGTGAAAGGGCTGGTGGCGACGCCGGGCTTCAATTTCGCCGATCCACAGGATCGCGCGCGGGTGATGGGCTATCGCCAGGCCATGGAGGCGGGGGCCGATGGCGACGCGAAGGCCTATGTCGCCTTCCTCGACGCCCAACCCCAGACCAACCGGAAGAAGAAGGTCGGAGTCCAGGGCTACTGCATGGGCGGCCCGCTCTCGTTCCGGACCGCCGGGGTGGCCCCGGAGCGGATCGGCGCGGTGGCCAGTTTCCACGGCGCGGGCCTAACCACGAAGGAGCCTTCGAGCCCGCACCTGCTGATCCCGAAGACCAAGGCCAGCTATCTCGTGGCGATCGCTAGGAACGACGACGCGCGCCAGCCGGAGTCCAAGGACATCCTGAAGGCGGCGTTTGCAGCGGCGAAGCGGCCGGCGACCGTCGAGGTCTATCCGGCCGATCATGGCTGGTGCGTGAAGGGCAGCCAGGTGTACGACGAAGCCCAGGCCGAAAAGGCCTGGGCCGAGCTCACGAAGCTCTACAAGGCGTCGCTAGGCTAGCGCTGGGCGTCCTGGCCGCTGCGATCGGCCGGATCCTTGATACCCTGTTGTCGGTCCTGATCGGCGCCGCCCTGGCCCATGCCAGACTGACCTGTGCCCGACTTGTCGTCGCGCTCGCGGCGCTCGCCCTGCTGCTGCTGCTGGCCGGGCTGCTGGCGCATGCCGCCCTGCTCCTGCTGCTGCGGCTGGCGGCCGCCCTGTTCGCGTTCCATGTTGTTGTCGTTGTTCTGGCCCATGTGGCTTTCCTTCTCTTCGGGTTGGACAGGCCCCTAAAGCTGCGAGCGGCGCGAAGGGTTCGAGCTGCGCTGCAAACAAATCCGGAGGCCATATGAGCGACCGCGCGACCGACGACATCGTGGCCCTGCTGCCGCCGCTGCTGCGCGCGCTGGACCGGCTGGCGTTCGCCGCGCGCTACCTGCACCCCGGAGATCTGCTGGCCATCCTCGAGGCCTGCGGCGACGCCGATCTCGACCTGGCCGCGGAACGCCCGCGCCTCGACGCCTGGCCGGACCAAATCTCCCATGTCCGCGCGCCCCTGGCCGCGGCCGCCGACGAGGCGCTCGCCGGCTTCCAGGCCCTGAGCGCCGCCGCCGACACGGAGGGCGACCTCACCGCCGCCTTCCGCGCCTTCCGCCACCTGCCGCGGGCCGAGGAGGCGCTGTTCCCGTTGACCCGCGGCCTGCCGCCAGTCAGCCGCTTCTTCCTGGACGGCGACCATCGCGACGACATGGATCTCGCTGTCCGTCTCGCCGAGGCGCCCCCGCGCCCCAACGTCGGCGTGCTGCACTCCGACGCCGAGCCCGGCGGCCGGGGCGGCTTCTCGATGTTCGTGCCCGAGACCTACGAGCCGGACCGCCCCCTGCCGCTGGTGATGGCCCTGCACGGGGGTAGCGGCAACGGCCGCGCCTTCCTCTGGAGCTGGGTCCGCGCCGCACGGACCCGGGGCGCCATTGTCGTCGCGCCCACGGCGATCGGTCAGACCTGGGCCCTGACAGGGGACGATGTCGACACGCCGAACCTCGACCGAATCGTCCAGTTCGTCCGCAGCCGCTGGGCCATCGACCCGCGGCGCCTCCTGCTCACGGGCATGAGCGACGGCGGCACCTTCACCTACGTCTCGGGCCTGGAGCCGACCTCGCCGTTCACGCACCTGGCGCCCGTGTCGGCGGCTTTCCACCCGATGCTGGCCAGCTTCGCCGATCCTGGGCGGCTCTCAGGGCTGCCGATCCACATCGTCCACGGCGCCATGGACTGGATGTTCCCCATCGTCATGGCGCGGGAGGCGGCCCGATCGCTGCAGAACGCCGGCGCGAGCGTGACCTATCGAGAGGTCGACGACCTCAGCCACACCTACGCCCGCGAGGTCAGCGCGGGCCTCCTGGACTGGATGGCCGACGCCTAGAGCCGGCTCCTACCTCTCCCACCAGTACGGCGCACGGCGGTGGCCGCCCGTGACGACCTCGTTCAGCGTCTTGGCGTCGTACAGCCGCCCACCCAGCATCACCTGGGCGACCTTCTCGCTGTTGCGGATATCCACGGTCGGATCGGCGTCCAGCACCACCAGGTCGGCCAGCTTACCGGCCTCGAGCGAGCCGATGTCCTCAGCCATTCCCAGCGAGCGCGCGGGCACGATGGTGCCGGCCTGCAGCGCTTCCATCGGGCTCATGCCGCCGCGCACGAACGACCACAGCTCCCAGTGCGAGCCGATGCCTGCCTGCTGCCCGTGGGCGCCGATGGAAACCGGCACGCCACGCTTGGCCAGCTTGCGCGCCTCACGGGCGTTGTCGTCGTCGACGTAGTCGGCCTCGGGGGCGATCTCGCGCCGGGCGTTGTCGGCCGCCAGGATGGTCGGCGGGATGTGAGCCTTCAGCAGCGGCTGTTCGAACACCTCCGTGTGCGAGCGCCAGTAGGGGTCGCCCGCGGGGCCGCCGTAGCTGACCACCAGGGTCGGGGTGTAGGCCGTCTTCGTCTGGCTGAAGAAGCTCAGGACGTCCTCGTAGAACACCGACTGCGGGATGTTGTGCTCCAGCGTCGAGTTGCCGTCGGCGATGATCGTCATGTCCAGGCCGAACAGCGAGCCGCCCTCGGCCACCACCTGCATCCCCTCGGCGCGGGCCGCCTGAACCAGCTGCTGGCGCTGCTCGCGGCGCGGCTGGTTGTAGTTCTTCAGACTGTGCGCGCCCTGGGCCTTCAGCCGCCGGACGTGCGCCAGGGCGTCGTCATAGCTGCTGATCTCGGCGTGGATGCCGGCCTGCCGCGCGCCGTAGACCACCTCGCCCGTCGAAAAGATCCGGGGGCCCAGGATGAGGCCCGCACGCTGCATCTCCGAGGCCGCGAACACCTCGGCGGCGCGGTTCGACGGATCGTGCACGGTCGTCGTGCCGAGCGCCAGATTCACCATCGCCGACCAGTTCTGCTGCGGCACCAGCTCGTCGGTCCCGTAAGGGCCGTGGGCGTGCGCGTCGATCAGGCCGGGGATGATGGTCTTGCCCGCGGCGTCCACCACCTTGGCGCCGGCGGGGATCGTCACCTCGCCGCGTTTGCCGACCGCCAGGATGCGCGCCCCCTGCACCACGACGACGCCGTCCTCGATCACGCCGCCATCCGCCTTGGCCATGGTGACGACCTTGGCCCCGGTCAGGGCCACGACGCCGGTCGGCCGGTCGGCGGTCATTTCCATCGAGAGGGACACCCCACTCTTCGGCGGCTCAAACTTCGGCGCGTCCTCCCCAGCCGGGGCGTTACGGAAAAAGGCGTCGGTCTGGGCCGTGTAGACCGTCGGCCCCATGCTCCAGTGGAGGCGCTGGCCGCCCTGCGACCAGTGCACCCAGTCGGCCCCGCCGGACGAGACCCGCGTCACGGGCATCGGCCCACCTTTGGGCTCGACCTTCACGCCCTGGCCGCCGGGCATCAGCGGCATGACGTTGACCTCGTAGTTCTGGCGGAAGGCGAAAACCCCGCCGTCGGGCGAGACGCTGTAGTCCGAGACCAGTTCGCCTTCAGCGTGGACACGCTCTGCCTCGCCGGAGAGGTCGGTGCTGATCAGGAACTGCTTGCCTTCGCGCGAGGTGACCATGAACACCCGGTCGCTCGCGGCGCCGAACTGCGGAGTCGCCCCGTCGCGGGCGATGCGTTCGATCGCACCGCCGGCCGCTGGCACGCGGTAGACGCCCGGGTTCTCCGATCCCACCGGCGCGGTCAGGTAGCCGCCGGCGCGTTTCTCGAACACGATCGTCCGCCCGTCCGGCGAGAACTGCGGCCGCGCGTAGTGGCCCGCCTCGCGGGTGATGTCCTTCGCCGCGCCGCCGGCCGCGGAGACGCTCCGGATGCGCCCCAGCCCCCCGTCGGTCCACGCGACGAACGCGATGGTCTTGCCATCGCGCGACCAGGCCGGGAACAGCTCGAAGCCGGACTCGTCGCCCTTGGTCAGCCGGCGCGCGGCGCCACCCGCCATCGGCTTGATCCACAGCTTGCCCAGCGTCTCGAACACGACCTGCTTGCCGTCCGGCGAGACCGCGGCGAACCGCGCCATCTTCGTCGTGAACCGGTCGGGCGAGACATCGACCTTCGGGTGCGGCGCGTCGATCACGTCCCGGGTGTCGCTCACCCTGAACGGGATCACCGCTGCATTGGCGCCGTCGGCGTCCACCCGCCGGATCTTGCCCCCGGCCCAGAAGACCACCGACTTCGAATCCGGCGTCCAGTCCATGTTGGAGTACAGACCGGTGACCGCCCAGGTCTCCTGCACGTCCTGGTCGAGGGCGTCGTAGACCTTGGTCTCCACGCCGGTCGCCAGGTCCTTCACGTACAGCTTCGACTTCGCCCGCTCGCGGCGCACGAAGGCGATCTTCTTCCCATCGGGCGACGGCGTCGGCCGCACCGAGCCGCCGGGGCCGGAAGCCACCGTGCTGGTCTCGCCCGTTTCCAGGTCATAGCGCTCGATGTTGAACAGGTCGGTGTTCGAGTTCTGGGCGTACTCGAAGATCGGGCCCGGCGTGACGTTGCGGGTGAAGTAGATCCCCTTGCCGTCGGGCGTGAACGTCGGCTCGCCCAGCTCCTTCTGGTGGCGCTCGTTCGGCCGCTTGACCAGCGGCACGCCGCCGCCCCCGGAGACGTGGTAGATCCACACCTCGCCCGTTCCCAGCGAGCGTCCCGTCGTGAAGTGCTTCTTGGCGGCGATGAACTTGCCGTCCGGGCTCCAGGTCGGCTGGTTCAGCAGGCGGAAATCCTCCTTCGTCACCTGCCGCTTGTCCGAGCCGTCGGCGTTCATCACCCAGATGTTGTCGCCGCCGCCGCGGTCCGAGGTGAAGGCGATGCGCTGGCCGTCGGGCGAGAACCGCGGCTGCACCTCCCAGGCCAGCCCCTCGGCGATACGCTTGGGCGCACCGCCGCCGACCGGCATCACATAGATGTCTCCCAGCAGGTTGAAGGCGATGGTCCTGCCGTCGGGACTGACGTCGAGGTCCATCCAGGTGCCCTCGTCGACGTCGATCCGCACCTGGCGCAGGGGCGCACCGGGGGGGGCGCTCACGTCCCATTTCGGCGCTGCCTTATCGGCCTTGGCCGGCGCATCGGCCGCCTGGGCCACGAGCGGCGACAGTGCCACGGACGCGGCGAGAAGAACAGCAAGCCTGGTTTTCATGAAGCCCCCGGATTTGGAGCCGACATGACTACCGATCCGCCGCCCGCGCGCAACGGCTCACGGCCCCGGGGCGGCCCCGCGCAAGATTATTTCTCGGTAAGGTTCCAGACGCCGTCCCAGTCGGCCGCCGGCGGCGCCTCGGCGAGCCGCGCGCAGCGCTCCAGATAGACCGTCGCCGGCCCGTCCGCCGGGTAGAGCTCAAGCGCGCCTTCGAACGCCCGCCTTGCGCCCGCCCAGTCTCGCGCCCGATAGGCGGCCAGCCCCGCCCCGTGCAACTCCAGCAGCGCCCCCAGGGCCGGCTCGTGCGCCCGGTGACCCAGGGACTCGTACACCGCGACCGGCCGGTCCTTGCCCTTCACCCGGATGAGGTCGACCTCGCGCAACGTCGCCGGCCGCTTAAGGTCGCGCACGGTCATTTCCGACAGCAGGATTCCCGCGCCGTACTGCTTGGTGGCCCCCTCCAGCCGGGAGGCCAGGTTCACGGTGTCGCCGATCACCGTGTATTCCATCCGCCGCACGGAGCCGATGTTGCCGATGATGGTCGGGCCGGTGGAGAAGCCGATGCCGATGGACAGCGGCGCCTGACCGGCGGCCGTCCGCCGCACGTTCAGCGCCGCCAGCCGCCGCATCATCTCGTCGGCCGCGGCCACGGCGTTGTCGGCGTCGTTCGGGCCCAGGAAGGGCGCGCCGAACAGGGCCATGATCCCGTCGCCGATGTATTTGTCGAGGATGCCGCCGTGCTGGAAGATCACGTCGACCATCTCGGTGAAATACTCGTTCAGCAGTGACACCGTCTCGCGCGGGCCCAGCGCCTCGGCGATCGAGGTGAAGCTGCGGACGTCCGAGAACATCACCGTCACCGGCTGTTCCTTGCCGCCCAGTTCGGCCTCGCCGGCGGCCAGCAGCTGGTCGGCCACCTCCTTCGACATGTAGCGCGACATGGTCGAGCGGACGCGCTTCTCCTCTGTGATGTCCTCCAGCACCAGCATCGAGCCGATCCGCGCCTCGCTGGAGTCGATCAGCGGCATGGCGGTCAGGTTCACCGAGGCGGCCGACCCGTCGCCGCGCGCCAGCTCAGCGTCGACCGCCAGGGCCGTCTCGCCGGTCGCCTGCGTCTTGCCGAGGTTGTCCAGCACCCAGGCGTTGGCGCCGGCGAACTGCGCCTCGGCGGCCCGCCCGACCAGGGCCTCGCGGCTCGCGCCCAGCAACTGCTCGGCCGCGTCGTTGGCCGTCACGATGCGCCCGTCTGCGTCCAGGGTGACGATGCCGTTCGAGGTGCTCTTCAGAATGCTCTCGGTGTAGTTCTTGGTGGTCAGCACGTCGTCGAACAACTTGGCGTTCTCGAGGCTCACCGCCACCTGGGCCGCGAAGGCCTTCAGCCGCGCCTCGTCCCGCGCCGTGAACACGCCGCCCTTCTTGTTCAGCGCCTGCGCCACCCCGATCCGCGCGCCCGCCTTGTTGGTGATCGGCACGCAGAGGATGCTGCGGGTCACGAACCCGGTGCGCAGGTCCACGTCGCGGTTGAAGCGCGGGTCGCCGTAAGGGTCGGTGATGTTCTCGGTGCGGCCCGTGGTGAACACCGCGCCCGCGATGCCGGCCGCGGTCGGCACCCGGATCTCCCGCGTCTCCATCCCGTCGGCGTAGAGGCTGAACAGTTCGTCCGCCTTGTCGTCGTACACGAACAGCGAGGCCCGCTCGGCGTTCAGGAGCTGGGTGGTCGCCGTCATGATCCGGCCGATCAGCACCTCCAGCAGCAGCTCGCCGGCCAGGTCCTGGGTCACCTCCAGGATCTGCTGCTCCTCGCGCAGCGACGCCAGCATCAGGGCGAAGCCGCGGTTGATCTCGGCGTATTCGTCCGCGGTCAGCACCTCGACCCGCGCCTCGTCGAGCCGCCCGCGCTCGACCTCGCGGATCGCCTCCACCAGCCGCGCCGCCGAGCGCGAGACCTCGCTGGAGGTCAGGACCGCCATGGCCACCGCGCCCAGGATGCAGACGGCCACCACCGCCCCGCTCCAGACGTACAGCGAGACCAGCTCGCCGGCGGGCACGGCGTAGCCCGCGCCGGTGATCATCCGGTCGAACTTGTAGAGGAACGAGCCGGCGCTGAAGATCAGCGGGAGGGCGCAGACGAACACGGCCAGGAACAGCAGCTTGTTGCGCAGCGGCACGGAGATCAGCGCCGCCTGCTGCTCGGCCGGGATCAGGCCGCCAAGCTCGGTGGAGAGACGTTTGACCACCGGCTCGATCGCGCGGCTGACGGCGAAGTATTCGAAGATCGCGTGGGCCGGCGAGGCGAACACCAGGATCAGGACCGCCAGCCCGACGAACTGCCACATGGCGATGCCGCCGGCGAAGAAGGTGTTGATCACATAGATCGCCGCCACCAGGGACAGCGTCGCCATCGGCCCGTGCAGCACAGTCACCCGTACGGCCGACATCTGCGGCAGGTTCAGCGCCCGCACCGCCGCCGTCGCGATCGCCGCGTCGGCCGGCCGCTCGCGCCGATCGAGGGCGCTCAGCACCGGCGAAAGCGGCGCCAGGTGGCTGCGGATCACCAGCACGTCCAGCGAGGTGAAGAAGACCGTGGCCATCGGCACGCAGGCCCAGAACAGCAGCCACTGGCGCGGGGTGAACTCCAGCCCCAGCAGGCCGAGGCCCATCGAAACCGTCACCGCCGTCACCGTGGCGGCCAGGTAGATCGAGATCAGCCGCCAGAACAGCGCGCGGCCGCTGTCGGCCGCCCCCCGAGTCGCGGCCGGAAACGCCGGCCGAAGCGGCGCCGAGGCGGTCATGGACTCGCCTCGCTCGAACTGGCTGCTCTCAGCCTCAACAACGCCCCCACCAAGCGACGCACGGCGAAGCCTAGGGCGCCTCGCCCGCCAAGCCCAGCCGCGTGCATGGCGAGGCGTCGAAAAGACGGTACATCGCCCGCCCCCACGCCTCCTCAGACCAGGGCGGCGAGCGCGTCGTGGTCGATGGCGTGCTGGGCGCCCGACCCCAGCATCTGGATGAACATGTCGTCGCCCCGGGCTGTGCGCTTGACGACCATCGCGGCGAAGAAGGCCGTGAGGAACAGCAGCAGGCCGCCCCCCGCATAGTCGCGCTTCAGGGCGTCCATGCCATAGCCCGACACGCCGACCGCCTTCAGCCCCTCGAGGTAACGCGCCAGCAGCTCTGGCTCGGCGGCCCGGCGTTGATCCGGTGTCAGCGCGCCCGCGAGGAAATAGCCCACGTCCACGGCGCCCGTGCCGAACGACACCGACTGCCAGTCCAGAACCGTCACCGGCTTTCCGCCCGCCGGCGTCGCGAACATCATGTTGTCGGGCCGGAAGTCGTTGTGGGTCAGGCAGCGGGGCCCCTCGCCCCGCTGGGTGAAGCCGGCGAAGCGCGTGCTCAGATGCTCGCCCACCTCGATCCATTCCGGCTTCAGCCGCGCGCCATAGCGTTCGCGGAAGCCGCCCCACAGCGCCGCCACCATCTCGGGCGTCGCCGCTCCGGCCGGCGCGGCGCGCGTGCCCGACACCCAGGCCAAGTCCTCGATCGCCTCGTCGCCCCAGTGCGAGCCGTGCAGCTTGGCCGCCTCGTCCACCACCAGCCGCGCCTGCTCCAGGCTGACGCCCTTGAGCTGGTCGCCCTGCTCGGCCGGGGCCAGGTCCTCCATCATAAGCACGAAGCGGCCGCTGGCCTCGTCCAGGGCCGTCCCATAGCAGTAGGGGGTCGAAACGAGCGCGGTCGGCGAAAGCTGCCGGTAGAACTGCACCTCCCGCACGTAGTTGCCCAGCATCACCCCCGTGTTGAAGCTGTCCGGGTCCGCCGAAGGGAACTTGCCGACGATCGAGGCCGGCGCCCCGTCGGTGGCGCGGGCGTAGGTCAGCGCGAAGCGGACGCTGTCGCCGATCTGGCCCGAGCCGACCGGCTTGGCGGTGAAGCTGTCGACCACGGCGTCGACGCCGGCCCCCTGCAGGAGGCCGGTCAGCCAGGCGGCGTCGATGTCTTGCGGCGCGCGCAGGTCGGGCGCCTCGGGGATCGGGTTCGTCATGCCGGAAGCTGGTGCGTGTAGACTTCATTGAGCGCGATCTCGCGCCCGCGCAGGACCACGAGGTCGAAACCGCGCAGCCGTGCGGCCACCGCCCCGCCCTCGCCGCCGATGTCGCAGTACCAGCGACCGCAGAACCCATCCGCCGTCGGCCAGATCTCGTCCGGCGTGTAGGTCATCGGCGGCGTCGCGGCGAAGAGCTGGGTGAGGTAGGCCCCAAGCGCCGCGCGCCCCTTCAGCCCGCCGGCCGTTTGCGGGTCCATGTAGACGCAGTCCTCGGCATAGAACGTCAGCAGCGTCGCCACGTCCTTGGCGGTCCAGGCCGCCAGCCAGTCGGCGTTGAACGCCGCCTTCTCCTCAGGACTCATGCCGCCGCTCCTGCTTCGCCGAGGGCGTGGGTCCAGCCCTCGGGGGTGAAGAATTCCGCCGGCGCCGCCTCAGGCCCGGCCATGACCGCCAGGCCGTGCAGCCCCACCGACGGGTCCGCCGACGCGCGCTCGTGATACCGCCGCCGCCGTTCGGCCGCCGCGGGCCCGAACTCCATGTCGAGCTTGGCCGTGATCGCCGCCGCGAACCGCAGCCGCCGCATACGCTCGGCCCGCTCCTCGGCGTAGGGCGCCAGCAGCGCCGGCCCCCAGTCGTCCGAGCCCTTCAGCAGCTCGCTGACGATCCGCACGTCGCGGTAAGTGATGGAGAGGCCCAGCCCCGAGATCGGGTCGTTCCAGCCGGCGGAATCGCCGACGAGCACGGCGCCCTCGACGAACGGCTCGTCGGTCCAGGAGTCGGCGTTGAAGTAGCTGAACAGTGGCCCCGCCGGCCGTCCCGCGGCCAGGTGGGCGTTCAGCGGGCTCGACTCCATCCGAAAGGCGTCGAGGAAGCGCTGCGCCCCGTCGGGCCCCTTGAACCGCTGCGCCTGGTCAAGCGCATAGCCGCCGTAGACCCGCACGCGACCGGCGCCCTGCGGGAACGCCAGATAGGCGAAGTCGCCCTCGGTGCCGATACCCTGCAGGTCGGACGGCCACCCTTCGGCGTCCTCCACCAGCAGTCCGGCGAACCAGTGGTGCGGCTTGTCCTGATGCAGGGTGATCCCGCAAGCCTCGCGGACCTGCGAGGTGCGGCCGTCCGCGCCGACGATCATCCTCGCCCGCGCCTCGTGCGCCCCGGTCTCGTCGGTGAAGCTCACGGCCGGCGCCGACCCCACCGAGATCGCCGTCACCCGCACATTGCGCCGCGCGTCGGCGCCCGCCGCCTGCGCCGCGTCGAACAGGGTCTGGCAATGGTGCGGATGGCCGATCGCCAGCGGCCCGGCCACGTCGGGCGCAAAGATTCCCAACGGCAGGGTCCGCGCCTCGGACGCCTCGGGCGAGCGCGTCTCGTCGTAGGTCACGTGGCGGGTGATATGGTGTCCGCCGGCGTCGGCCAGCAGGTCGTAGAGGCCCAGACGCTTCACTTCGGTCACGCCCCAGGGCGCAATCCACTCGCCGCGGACCCGGTCCTGGAACGCCTCGGACTGTTCCAGCAGCAGCACGCGCGCGCCGGTCCTCGCCATCACCGTGGCCAGGGCCGATCCACCGATGCCGCCGCCGACGATGATCAGGTCGTAGCGGTCCACGCCTGTCCTCCCTGCCGGTTCTGTCTTGTCGGCAGGATGGGCGGACTATCGCAAGGTCAGCAAAGCGGATTCAGGGAACGAGGGCGTCGAACTCGTCCACCAGCCGCTCCAGCTGCCGCACGCCCGCCGCCCAGAATTCCTTCTTCCGCGGGTCCAGGCCGAACGGCGCCAGGGCCTCGACGTAGGTCTTCGTCCCGCCCGCGGCCAGCAGCTGCTCGTAGACCGGCGCGAACCCGGCCGGGTCCTCCCGCCGCTTCTCCATCAGCGCCCGCACCAGCAGGTCTCCGAAGGCGTAGGCGTAGACGTAGAACGGCGCGTGCACGAAGTGGCTGATGTAGGCCCAGTAGTGGCGATAGCCCTCGTCGAACCGGATCGCCGGCCCCAGGCTCTCGGCCATCACCTCGAGCCACAGGCTGCCGATCTCCTCGGACGAGAGCTCGCCCTCGGCCCGGGCGGCGTGGAACTTGGTCTCGAACCGGTGGAAGGCGATCTGACGCACCACCGTGTTGATCCCATCCTCGATCTTCCCCGCCAGCAGGCCGCGACGCTCGGCGGGCGTGGCCTCGGCCAGCAGTTTCTCGAACACCAGCCCCTCACCGAAGATCGAGGCCGTCTCGGCCAGGGTCAGCGGCGTGTCGGCCAGCAGGGTGCCCAGCGGCCGGCACAGGGTCTGGTGCACCGCGTGGCCCAGCTCGTGGGCGAGGGTCAGCACGTCGCGCCGCTCGCCCATGTAGTTCATGAAGACGTAGGGGTGCTTCTCGGCGGTGACCGAATGCGAATAGGCGCCCGACTGCTTGCCGGGCCTGGGCCGCGCGTCGATCCACGGCTGGTTGAAGAAGGTCTGCGCGGTGTCGGCGAACTTGGGCGCCAAGGCCTGGAAGCTTTCCAGCACCATGCCCCGCGCCTCGTCCCAGCTGTAGGTGCGCGGCGCGGCGGTATCGAGCGGCGCGTTGCGGTCCCAGTGGTCGAGGCAGGTCTTCCCCATCGCCCGCGCCTTGAGCGCGTAATAGCGGTGGCTGACGGTCTCGTAGCCCTCGACGACAGCCGCCTCCAGCGCGTCGACGGCCTCGGCGTCGACTTCATTGGCGAGGTGGCGGCCGGCGGCGGGACTGGCGTACTTGCGCCAGCGATCCTCCACCTGCTTCTCGAAGGCCAGGGTGTTGAGGCACAGCGCCAGCGTCGGGGTCCGCTCCTCCAGCGCCTTGGCGAGCGCGGCGGCCGCCTGCTTGCGGCGCGCTCCGTCCGGGTCCGACATGCGGTTCAGCAGCTCGGACAGGGTCAGGGTCTCGCGCCCCACCTTTGCCGACAGCTTCGCCAGGGTCTCGTCCGACAGCCGCGCCCAGTTGGCCACTGCCGGCGCCTTGTCCAGCAGCAGCTTCTCGAGGTCGGCCGACAGCTCGTGCGGCCGTCCGGCGCGCACCCGTCGCAGCCACGGCCGCCAGCGCTGCGCGGCCGGGTGCGCCGCCAGCGCGGCCTCCAGCTCGGTGTCCTCCAGCTGGTTCAGCTCGAGGGTGAAGAACAGGGTCAGCGAGGCGATCTGCGCGGTCCGGGCGCGCAAATTCGCCTCGAACTTCGACCAGGCCGGATCGTCCCGCGCCACGGAGGCCGAGAGTCCGGCGAAGGCGCCGACCGCCCACATGGCGTTGGTGGCCTGCTCGTAGAGGTCGATGGCCCGGTCGATCAGTTCGCCCAGCTTCGCCGGCTCGTCACGCGCCGCGACGAAGGCCCCTTCCAGCTTGGCGAGCTCGCCGTTCAGCCGCTCCGCCTCGGCCATGTCGGCGGCGATGCGGGGGTCCTCGCGGTCGGCGTACAGGTCGTCCAGCCGCCAGGTGGGCAGGGTGTCGGTCTTGAAGGGCGCGTTCATGCGCGAGGTTTAGCGCGCCCGCGCCCGTCGCTCCACCGTCGCCGGCGTTCCGAAGCGCTCCGCCAGCGCCTCGCCGGCTCATCGGCTGGTTGTGTAAATCGGAATGCCGTCGAATAGTAGCTTCCGGAGTCTGTGAAAGGCTGGGTATGGCCGACCGTTCCCACACGCTGCGTTCGTCCAGCGATGCGCTTCAGACGATGCAGCGACTCGAGGGGATCCTCGGCTCCGCCATGGACGCCATCATCACGGTCGACGACCAGCAGAGGATCGTGGTGTTCAATCCCGCCGCCGAGCGCATGTTCGGCCTGACGGCGACCGAGGCGCTCGGCCAGCCGATCTCGAGCCTGGTCCCGGAGCGGCATCGCAAGGCCCACGCCGCCCACATCCGCCGCTTCATCGAGACCGGCGACACCACCCGCCAGATGGGCTCCCTGGGCGCCATCAGCGGCGTGCGGGCCAACGGCGAAGAATTCCCGATCGAGGCCTCGATCTCGCAGGTCCAGATCGGCGACGAGCGCCTGGCCACCGTCATCCTGCGCGACATCACCGAGCGCCGCGCCGCCGACGAGGCGGTCATCGAGAGCCGCCGCCGGATGGAGGCGATCGTCGAGTCGGCCATGGACGCGCTCATCACCATCGACGAGCAGCACCGCATCCTTGTGTTCAACCCCGCCGCCGAAGCCATGTTTGGCGTTGCGGCGGCCGACGCTATCGGAACGCCGGTTGAGCGCTTCATTCCCGACCGATTCCGGGCCGGCCACGCCGACCACATCGACCGCTTCCGGGAGCGGGGGGCGACCAACCGGCGCATGGGCGCCCTGGGCGCGGTCAGCGGCATCCGCGCCAACGGCGAGGAGTTCCCGGTCGAGGCCTCGATCTCGCACGTCCGGGTCGGCGGCGCGCGGCTGGGCACCGTCATCCTGCGCGACATCACCGAGCGCCAGGCCAGCGAACAGGCGCGCGAACTGCTGGCCCGCGAGGTGGACCATCGCGCGAAGAACGCCTTGGCCGTCGTCCAGGCCGTGGTCTCCCTGACCCGCGCGGCCACCAAGGAGGACTTCATCGAGGCGGTGCGCGGGCGAATCTCAGCCCTCGGGCGCGCCCATTCGCTGCTCGCCCAGAACCGCTGGCAGGGCGGCGACCTCGAACAGATCATCGCCGACGAGACCGCCGCCTACGGCCGCCACGGCCAGGTCACCATCACCGGCCCGCGGGTCGCGCTGCGGCCCAGCGCCGTTCAGCCGCTCGGGCTCCTCACGCACGAGCTGGCCACCAATGCGGTGAAGTACGGCGCGCTGTCGGTCGAGACCGGCCGCGTGGCCGTCGCCTGGTCGGTGCTGCGGGGCGGCGAGCTCGAACTGAGCTGGACCGAGCGGCGCGGGCCGCCGGTACAGGCGCCGCAGTCTGGCGGCTTCGGCTCCACCCTGATCCGCGAAGTTGTCACCCGGCAGCTCAATGGCGCGCTCGACATCGACTGGCCCGTCGGCGGGATGCAGCTCGTGGCCACCCTTCGGCCGCCGCCTATAAGGCCGAGCTCTCGCCACCCCCTTCCAGCGCCGCGATCGTCCGGGCGCTGGACGAGGCGCGCCTGTCCCGGCGCGGCAAGCTGATCGTCGTGGAGGACGAGACGCTGATCGCCATGGCGCTCGCCAAGGACCTCGCCGGGCTCGGCTGGGACATCGTCGGTCCCGCCACCACCATCGAGGAGGCCCGCCGGCTGATGGCAGACTCCCTGCCCGACGCGGCCGTGCTCGACGTGAACCTCAGCGGTGAGCTGGTCTATCCGCTGGCAGAGTGGCTCAAGGAGAACCGCGTCCCCTTCGTCTTCTGTTCGGGCTACGAACAGCTCGAGACCCACACCGCCTACGACCAGTGGCCGCGGGTGCGGAAGCCCGTGGACGTCCACCTGCTGGACAGCGAACTGCTCCGCGCCCGCCGCGCGGCCTAGGCGACCTGGGTCAGGCTGCTGCGGCGGCCTGCTTCGCCGGGACCGCCCGCCGCTCCAGCAACCGGCGCTGTTCGGCGCGGCTGCGGTAGAGGAAGTCGTGCGGCAGGCCCAGACGCACAGAGGCTTGGCACGGCGGCGAGTTCGGGATCGCCACCCGTTCCGCCAGCGCCCCGGCCAGCCTCAGCGCGATCCGGTCCGACGCCTTGAGATCGAATTCCCGGCCCAGCTCGAGCGTCTGACGCACCTTCGGCGGCAGGATCGACACCGCCGCCCGCGCCAGCGCCCGGTGGAAAAGCCGCGGCACGCCCGGCGCGGCCTCGCCCGAGGCGATGATGTCCAGGAACTCGCGCACGATCGGATGCGGCTCGAAGCCGGGCGCCAGCCGGTCCATCATCGCCATGAAGTCGGCGCCCGAATGGATCGGGGTCTGCACGCCGTACAGCCGCGCGACCGCCTCGCCCTCCCGATAGAAGGCGTCCTTCTCGGCTTGGCTCAGCGGCTGCACGAAGCGGTCGTAGGCGGTCAGGAAGCCGTAGGCCGCCGTCGCGCTCACCCAGTCCAGCAGCTCGACGTCCAGCGCCTGGTAGGCGCGGCCGCCGGGCGTCTTGCCGCCGACCTGGGCGTGCATATTTGTGACTCCCTGGATCACCCGCCGCGCGGCGCTCTGCGGCCCGTAAACCCCGACCATCGCCGCCACGCCGGTCCGCTTCGAGCGCCCGATCGGATCGGCCTTGTAGGTCGAGTGGTCCCAGACGCCCGAGCGGATGCGCGGGTCGGCGAACTCCAGCAGCACAGCGGCCACACCGCCGACCCCGAGGGCGATCGGATTCTTGAACACCCGCCACTGCACCGAGCCCGGATCGAGGTAGGCCGGCTCTCCCGCCGGCGCAGCGAAGTCCACCTTCCAGCCCATGTAGGACTCGATGTCGGTCACTGCGGCGCCTCCGATGCGGTCAACTGTATCACTTGATAGATTTGCGATGCGTATCGCTCGATACAGTTTGTCGCAAGACCTCTCTTCGCGCAGAAGCAACACCGATGACGACCGCTTCGCCGCCCGGCGCTTTCCAGACCGACCCCGCCGCCGGCGTCCCACGCGGGGAGGCCGCCCGCCGGCGCATCCTGGCGGCCGCGACCCGGGCGTTCGCCGAGCACGGCTTCAAGGCCGCCACGACCCGTGGCATCGCCGAGGCGGCCGGGGTCAATCTGCCGGCGCTCAAGTACTACTTCGGAGGCAAGCAGGGTCTCTACCTGGCCTGCGCCGACGAGATCGCCCGGCGCTACGAGGAGCGTATGCGCGGGCCGGCCACGGCCGCGGCCGAGGCGCTCGCTGGGGGCCTGTCCCCCGCCGGGGCGCGTCATCACCTCAAGGCGGTGATCGGGGCGCTAGCCGAACAGCTCATGGCTGACGGCGACGCCGGGGTCTGGACCGCCTTCGCCCTGCGCGAAATGGCCGACCAGGGCCCCGCGTTCGACATGCTCTACGCCCATCTCTGGGCGCCGGGAATCGAGCTCACCACCGCGCTCGTCGCCCGCGCGCGCGGCGAGGCGGAGGCCTGCGAGAGCGCACGCCTGCGCGCCCTGACCCTGATTTCGGGCCTCATGGCGTTCAGCGTGGTGAGGCCGGTGGCGCTGCGTTCCATGGGCTGGAGCAGCCTTGAGGCCGCCCGCCTCGCCCGCATCCGCCGCGAAATCGACGACCAGATCGACGCCATCGCCTGAGCGAGCGCCGATCCGACGCCGTTTCCCGTCAGGTCAGGACGGCCCGACGGCGGCGCACCGCCCCCCCGGCCAGACCGAAGCCCAGGATCATCAGCGCCCAGGTCCCCGGTTCAGGGATGACGCCCGATTCACCGAAGCCGGCCACCCTGATCAGGTCCAGTTCGGGACTGCCCGTCACCCGCGCCGCGACGATGGTGTCGCCGGCGTTGAAGCCAAAGCTGCTGAGGTCGACCGAGGTGACGTAGAGTTCGGAGCCGAACGGCCCCCCGCCGCCGTAGAAGTAGTTCCGGTTGACGCCGGTCGCGACGGCCAGGCCCGGCCCCAGAGCCTGGGAAGCAGAGAAGTTCACGCCGTCGGTCGAGAAGGCGATGTTGATGGTGTCGCTGAACGAGAAGCGCGCGGTGACAATGCCGAGGTCCGCGCCTGCGCCGTTCCCGATGCCGGTGGTGTAACCGATCGTATAGGTCGCCGCGCCGCCGAAGCCGATGTTGGCGATGCCGGTGTCGAAGTTCGCCCCGGTCAGGTATCCGGGGTTGCCCGGGTTGCCGTTGACGACGTTCAGCCAGTTGCTGGCCGAGAAAGCGCCGCCGTCGCTCTCGATAAGCGTGTTGCCGAACTTCGCGTCGTCAAACTGGAAGGCGCCGAGCGTGGCAGCCTGCGCGGCGCCGGCGCCAAACAGGGTCGCGGCCGCAAGTCCGCAGAGGATCGTCTTGGAAATGGTCATAGCCCACACTCCCTGGCGTCCCCCGACATAACACCGTTACACCGCCGAGCTGGGCTGTCAAACGTCTGACACAGAAAAGGCCGCCGGATGTCCGGCGGCCTTTCCGTCAGCCCGAAGGGCTTGAACGCGGCGCGTTCTTACTTGGACGGGCTGGTGTCCGGGGTGTTGGCGGTGGTGGCGCCGCCGTCGGCGTTGCCGGCTTGCTGCTCGACGGCGTCGGCCTGGGCGTTCAGCGCCTTTTCCTGCGCTTCGTTCGGCGTCGCCGCGGCCTGGGCTTCCAGTGCGTCGGCCTTGGCCTCGGCGGCCTTGTCCTGCGGGCTGTTGCAGGCGGCGAGCGAGAGGGCCAGCAGGCTGGCGGCGGCGGCGGTCATAGCGCGAAGTTTCATGGGTAAAGTCCTCGTGATGAGTGTGAGCTCCGCCGCAAAACGAGGCCGCCGCAGTATGGTTCCAGACGTTGCGGCAACTGCCCTACAACAGACCCAAGCAACGAAGAACGGGAGGCAGCGATGGGTGAAGGTCAGCCGCAGACGGCGCTCGAAACGGTGGACGCCGTGGTCGTCGGGGCCGGGCTCAACGGCATCTACCAGCTCTACTCGCTGGTCCAGCGCGGCCTGACGGTGCGGGCGTTCGAGGCCGGCGAGGGCGTCGGCGGGGTCTGGTACTGGAACCGCTATCCCGGCGCGCGCTGCGACTCCCACTTCCCCTTCTACCAGTACTGGTTCTCCAAGGAGCTCTGGGACGAGGCCGACTGGAAGGAGCGCTTCCCCGGCCAGGCCGACATCGAGGCCTACCTCAACCGCGTCTGCGACAAGTACGACCTCAAGCGCCACATCACCTTCGGCGCCCTCGTCACCGAGGCGCACTTCGACGAGGCGTCCGGCCGCTGGCTCGTGACGACCGACAAGGGCGACCGGGTCAGCGCCCAGTTCCTCGTGCTCAACACCGGCGGCCTCTCGGTGGCCGCCAAGCCGCCGTTCGAGGGCGCCGACCGTTTCAAAGGCGTGAGCTGCCATACCAGCCGCTGGCCCCGCGAAGGCGTCGACGTGAAGGGCAAGCGCGTCGGCGTGATCGGCACCGCTGCGACCGGCATCCAGGTGATCCAGACCATCGCGCCACAGGTCGGGCATCTGGTGGTCTTCCAGCGCACGCCAAACTACGCGATTTCCATGCGGAACGACCCGATCGGCGAGGGAGACCTCGCGCGGATGCGAGCCGACTACCCCGACCTGCTCGCCCGGGTCAGGCAGTCCGAGGGCGGCTTCGTCTACGACCGCGCGCCGCCGAACTACGCCGACCTCACTCCGGCCGAGCGCACCGCCCACCTGGAGCGGATCTGGAGCGAGGGGAACCTGCGCATGTGGGGCGGCTCGTTCGCCGACTCCGGCGACAACCCCGAGGCCTCGGAGTTCGTTTCCGATTTCGTGCGCGCCAAGATCCGCGAGAAGGTCAAGGACCCGGTGCTCGCCGACAAGCTGACGCCGCGGGACCACGCCTTCGCCAGCCGCCGAGTGCCGCTGGAGAACGGCTATTTCGACGCCTTCAACCGCGACAACGTCGAGTTGGTCGACCTGCGGACCGACCCCATCGTCTCGATCGACGAGACCGGAGTGAACACCGCCTCGGGCCACCACGACCTGGACGTCATCGTCTATGCGACGGGGTTCGAGGCGGGCATCGGCGCCATCAACCGCATCGACATCCGCGGCCGGGGCGGCGTCTCGCTCCGCGACCAATGGCGGCGCGACGTCACCACCACCGTCGGCATGCAGGTCCACGGTTTCCCGAACCTCTTCATGACCATGGCGCCCTTCGCCCCGGCCTCGGCGCTCTGCAACATCCCCGTCTGCTCGGACCAGCAGGTGCAGTGGATCACTGACACCATCGAGTGGGTCCGCGAGCATGGCGCCCGCGCCATCGAGCCCTCAGCCGAAACCGAGGCCGCCTGGATGGCGCACCACGCCGAGGTCTCCGAGCCCACGCTGATCGGCCGCAACCGCAACTCCTGGTACCGGCTGCCGACGGGAAAACGCGAGCTGATCGCCTACCTGGGCGGCCTCAACCAGTACCGCGCCACCTGCGAGGACTACCGGACCAGCGGCTACAAGGGCTTTGTCGTCACCTGACGTCGCCGCCGTGCAGGCGCGTCCCCTCGTCCAACTCGCAATCCCAGCCGTAGATGTCGGTCCGGACCCTGCCAACGGAGACCCGCCTGATGCGCCTGCTGCCCCTCCTCGCTCTCGCCGGCGCCCTTCTCGCGCCGGCGGCCGCCTCGGCCCAGAACACGGCGCAGCACATGCTGGAGTCGGCCAGGCAGATGCGCGCCAACGCCGAAAAGCTGAGGGACCGGATGCCGGCCGAAGCCCTGGCCCAGATGCTGAAGCAGGCCGACGACATCGAGGCCGGCGTCCGTGCCGGCGACTACGGCCCGCTCGACGCCCCGGCCCCGCCTAAGCCGCAGACCCTCGCCGAACGCCTCATGGCCGAGCATGGTCGCCTGGAATGGCTCTCCGGCCATGGCGCCTGCGCGGGCTACACCCACGAGAACTTCCGAACCTTCCGCTACAACCAGGCGATCAACGATCTCGACGCCCACTGCCGCAACGCCTTCGGCCACTGGGCGACCTACGAACGCCATAGCCGGGACGGCGCCGCGGAAGCGGCCGATCAGGCGCTGTTCTACTACGACGCTGCGGCGCGACGGGCGGTCGAAGAACGCGGCGGAAATTAGCACGCCTCCCCCCTTGCGGGCCGGATTCCCGCGCCTATCTCAGGGTTGCGGGACCGGGCCCCTCTGACGATCAGCGTTGATCGTGATGTCGGACCGCACAGGTGCGCCTGGGGTCCGGAGCTCTCTCCCCCATAAGCCAGCCGGGTCCCGGGCGCGCCTCCATTCGGAGGAGCACACATGACCCATCATCGTATCTGGCGACTGCGCAACCAGCATCGTGAGCTGGACCGGCTGATCCGCGAGGAACAGCGCAAGCCCAACGCAGACGCCCTGGTCATCCAGGATCTCAAGCGGCGGAAGCTGCAGGTGAAGGACGAGCTGTTCCTGGCTGAAGCCGGCCTCGTCCCGATCACCGTGCGCATGAGCCACGCCTAGAACCCCCAGCGGGAACGCGCCCCCACCGCGTTCCCTTCCTGAAGGAGGCGCGGCCCCGGCCGCGCCTCCCTTTTCTCAGGGCGATCCCCCATGACCGAACTGCTCGCGGCGGCCGTGCTCGGCCAGCCGCTCTGGATGTGGCTGGCCTTCGCCGGGCTCGTCGTCCTCCTGCTCGCCCTCGACCTCGGGGTGCTCCATCGCGACCAGCACGAGATCGGGGTGCGCGAGAGCCTGATGTTGTCCGGCGGATACCTCGCTCTGGGCCTCGGGTTCGGCGCCTGGGTCTGGAGCCAGCTGGGACGCGAGGCCGGCGTCGAATACGTCACGGGCTTCCTCATCGAGAAGAGCCTCGCGCTCGACAACGTGTTCGTGATCGCGACGATCTTCGCCGCCTTCGCCGTGCCCCGCGCCTTTCAGCACCGCGTGCTGTTCTGGGGCGTTCTGGGCGTGATCGTTCTGCGCGGGATCATGATCGGCTTCGGCGCCGCGCTGGTGGCCAGCTTCGCCTGGGTGCTCTGGATCTTCGCCGCCTTCCTGATCGTCATGGGCGTGAAGATGTTCTTCGCGGATTCCACGCCCAAGGACCCGCACGACAGCCCCGTCTACCGCTGGCTGGCCAGCCATATCCGCCTGACGAAGGACTTCCACGGCCACCGCTTTTTCGTGAAGCAGCCCGGCAAGGCCGGACAGCTGGTGTGGTTCGCCACCCCACTCTTTATGGCCCTAGTGATGGTGGAACTGGCCGACGTGGTCTTCGCCGTGGACTCGGTCCCGGCGATCTTCTCGATCACCACGGACCCCTACATCGTCTACACGTCGAACATCTTCGCGATCCTGGGGCTCAGGGCGCTCTACTTCGCGCTGGCCGCGGTCGTCGCCCGGTTCGCCTACCTGAAGCAGGCGTTGGCCGCCCTGCTCGTGTTCATCGGCGGCAAGGTGTTCTTCGCCGAGGCCATGGGCTGGGAAAAGTTCCCCGCTCCCGTCTCCCTGGCGATCACCGCGGGTCTCCTGGCCGCCGGAATCGGCTGGTCCCTCTGGAAAACGCGCGGGACCGCGCCGCAGCCGGGGTGAGGCCGCGGAGGCCGGGGCGGATTCCGCGCCTCGGCCAACGCCCGCTCAATCCGCCCCATGCACCTCCGCGACCAGGTGCAGCAGGTAGACCAGCCGGCCGCTTCCATCGCGCAGGGCGCTGTTCTCGATCCGCCAGTAGCGCTCCACCCACGCCCCGTCCTCGGGCGCGCGGGTGTCATACCGCTGCACTGGCATGGTCTCGGACGCCCCCGTCTCGGCTACCCGCCGTAGCGAGGCGTAGAGGTTGGCCACCCCATTGGCCTCCGGATCATCGCCACGTTCGGGAAAGGCGGCGAACAGCGGCCGACCGGCGATGTCGGCGGGCGTCACGCCGGTCGCCGCGGCGTAGATCGGATTCACGTCCACGATCACCAGGCCCGGCCGCGGGTCGATCAGCGACGCCAGCACGGACGAGCCCTCATATTCCTGCCGGAACCATTCGCGTCGGAGCACCCGCTCGGCCTCGAGCTCCGGTCCGTCGCGGTCCCAGCTGTTGCGCGCGCCGCGCTCGCCGGCCTCGAACAGCGCCAGCTCCCGCTCGCCGGTCACGATCATCTGCCGGATCTGCCGGCCCACGTCGTCCGGCGCCTGGGTCAGCCGCTCGCGCAGATGGCGCAGGTTCTCCGTCAGCACGAAGCGCTCGAGTTCCATCGCACGCCGCGACCCAGCCCGGCCGCGCCCCCATCAGCCCGTCACGATACCGCAGCCACCGAGAGGTTCAATCGGCGCAGACCAAACCTGGGGTGGCGCTGCAGGCCGCAGGTTAGGAAGGGCGCGACTTGCGCTTTCGATCAGGAAGACCGGACACCCACGGAAATATAATCCGAGATATTCCTTGCAATTCCTTCAAAATTGGCCCATTTCTTCGGGGTCAAATCTCGTTTTGGACGGCTCGCTCTTTTTGGGGCGAAAAGTTTCGATCCCTCGGACTTCCCCGTCGACCCTCTCGAAATTTTGATCTCGCTGCTCATTCTGGGCGCGAGAATTCGTGTCCGAAAGGGACGACGACTATGCAAATCGGTACTGTGAAGTGGTTCAACGGCCAAAAGGGCTTCGGCTTCATCCAGCCGGAAGACGGCGGCGCGGACGTGTTCGTGCACATCTCGGCGGTCGAGCGCGCTGGCCTCGGTTCGCTGGCCGAAGGCCAGAAGATCGGCTTCGAGCTCGAGCGTGACCGCAAGAGCGGCAAGATGTCGGCCGGCCAGCTCCAGCTCGCGGACTGAACGACCGCCGCTGCGTCGGGGCCGCGCCATCGCGCTCGGCCCCGTCCAGCTCTCCGGATCCACGAAAGGGAACCGCCATGTCAGAACCGCTGAAGCGGTCCCAGAACTACCTGGAGCAGGCCCAGCGCGCCGAAGAGGCTGCCGCGGCCACGCCACTGGAGAACCTTCGTCAACGCCACGTCCAGGCCGCCGTCGCCTGGCGCGACCTGGCCGCCGCCGAGATCCGGCGCGAGGCCGAGCGTGACCGTCGGGCCGAGATCGCCCGCGACCGCGACGCCGCGACCCGGGCCGCCGCCGAAGCCGGGTAACGGACCGGCAGGGTCCTGCCTATTCCGGGACCTGCCGCGGGACGGGCCGATACCACACCAGCTGCTCGCTCGTAGCCAGCAGCTTGCCGTCCCGCCGCCAGTAGCTGGACCGCTCGTCCGAGGTCCCGCCGCCGCCGACCCGGCCTTCATACTCTACCAGCAGATAGTCGTCGCCCGCCGCCGCCACCTCTTCGCGCGTCCCGTGCAGGTAGACGGTCAGCGAGATCGTCGTGGTCATCACGCCGTGACCGAACGCATAGAACGCGCGCGGCGGCGAATTGTCGGTCTGCATTCCCAGGAGCGGTTTCGACCAGGTCCCCCGGCGCGGCCGCACCCAGGCCACAGACCTGGCGTTGTCGGACGGGCGAATGGGGAAGGCCTCGGCCGTCCGCCGCTCGAACGCCTGCGCCCCGAAGTGCAGCGCTCCCCCGGGGCTCTGCGGCTGGGGGAGCGTCTCCGGCTCGGGCGCCTGGGGCATCTTCGCGAAAGCGAACGGCGGGGTGTCGGGCCGCCGCGCCAGGGTCACCATGGCATGTACGCTCGGCTGCTCGGCGCCCGCGGGCCGCAGCTCCACCTCCCACACCCCGATCGAGCCGCCCTGGCGCAGCCGGCGCGTGCGGATGTCGATCTCCCCGGGCGTCAGCGCCGCCGCATAGGTCAAGGTGATGGCGACCGGCTCGCCCACCGCCTCGGGCTCGGCCTCCAGCACGCTCATGCACAGCCCGATGGGATAGCCGCCCCACAGCGGCCCGTTCGGGTTGCGCCATTCGACCCCGGCCTGGGTGGTCCATCGGCCGGCGCCCGCCGGCGTGAAGCTGAAATAATCGGTGCTGAGCGCTGTCATCCGCCGCGCTTTAGTCCAACGACGCAGCGTCACCAAATGGCGATCCGCCGCGTGGGGCCGAAGCCGTCCCCTGGACAGGCGCCGCCCTCGCGTCCATGCAGGATGCGTGAGCCCCCCACCCGCTACGCCGCCCCGCGCGATGATCGTCGACCTTGACGACACCATCCTGGCCGCCGGCCAGCGGCCCGCCGTGCTGCTGCAGGTGGCCGAGGCGCACGCCGCCGACCTCGCACCTCACGCGCCTGCCGAACTCGCGGACCGCCTTGAGGCCGCGCTGGAGCTCTTCTGGTCGGACCCTGCCCGCCACCGCGTGGCCCGCTTCGGCATCGCCGAGGCCCGCCGCCAGGTGGTGCGGGAGACCTTCGCCGCCCTCCGGCCGATCCTCCCGCAGGACGTGGCCGACGCCTTCGCCGCCCGCTTCACCGCGATCCGCGAGGAGATGACCCAGTGCTTCCCCGGCGCCGTCGAAGGGCTCCTGGCGCTACGGGCGCGCGGCGTGCGCCTGGCCCTCGTCACCAATGGCTCGTCGGCGACCCAGCGGGCCAAGATCGAGCGCTTCGGCCTCGCCACCCATTTCGACCACATCCAGATCGAGGGCGAGGCCGGCTTCGGCAAGCCCGAGGAGCGCGCCTACCGCCACGCCATGGCCGCCCTGGGCGCCGAGCCGCACGAGACGTGGATCGTCGGCGACCACCTGGAGTGGGAAGTCGCCGCCCCTCAGCGCCTCGGTCTCACAGCCGTATGGTGCGATGCCTTCCGCCGCGGCCTGCCTCCGGACAGCCGCTGCAGGCCGGATCACATCGTGACCGCGCTGGACGAGATCGTAGGCCTGTTCGGGACCTGAGCGGCCCGCCTCAAAGCTTCTGCGTCGCCAGCAGGATCGAGGTCTCGGTCGAGGCGATGCCCTCGATCTGGCGTATGCGGTCCAAGGCGTGGCTGAAGGCCGCGAGGCTCTCGACGTCCAGGTCGGCGACCAGGTCCCAGCGACCGTTGGTGGTGTGAACCGCCGCCACCTCGGGAAAGCCCTTCAGCGCCTTCACCACCGCCCCCGACCGCTCGCCTTCGATGGCGATGGTCATCACCGCGCGCACCCGTCCGGCGTCCACATCGGGGCGGGTCTTGATGGTGAAGCCCTGCACCACCCCCGTCCGCAGCAGCCGCTCGATCCGGTTCTGCACCGTTCCGCGCGAAACCTTCAGCGACTTCGCCAGGGCGGCGGCGGGGGTGCGGGAGTCCGCGCGCAACAGGGCGATCAGGCGCTGGTCCAGGTCGTCGATCATTTCGCTACCCGATACTGGCATTTAGCCATTCTGATCAGCGAAATGTATCAGCTTGCCTGCTTTTCGCTAGCGGAGGCGAGGGTCAACCTTGGGCGCAGGAAACGCCTCGAGGACCCGCATGGACCGCCCCTTCTTCCTGATGACCGATCCCGACTGCTTCGACGTCAGCTACCGGATCAATCCCTGGATGCGGCCCGAGACCTGGACCGGCGAAAAGGCCGCCGCCGCCCGCGCGGCCTCGGCCGCCCTCCGCGCCGCGATTGAGGCCGCCGGGGGCCATGTGGAGACCGTCGGCGCGGTGAAAGGCCTGCCCGACCTGGTGTTCCCCGCCAACGCCGCCGTGGTGCTGGACGGCAAGGTGCTGCTGGCCCGCTTCCGCCACCCCGAACGCCAGGGCGAGGAGCCGCACTTCCGCGCCGCCTTCCAGCGCCTGAAAGCCCGGGGCCTGGTCGATGAGATCGTGGACCTGCCGGAGGGCCTGTTCCACGAAGGCGCCGGCGACGCGATCTGGGACGCCGACCGCCGCCACTTCTGGTGCGGCTACGGCCCCCGCTCCAGCCAGGGCGCCCTGAGCGCGGTCCGCCGCACCTTCGGCCAGGAGATCGTGCCGCTGGAACTGGCCACCGATCGCTTCTACCACCTCGACACCTGCTTCTGCCCGCTGGCCGGCGGCAAGGTGCTCTACTATCCGCCCGCCTTCACGCCCGAGGCCCGCGCCACGATCCGCGCCCATGTGGCCGAGGCGGACCGCATCGAGGCCAGCGACGAGGAGGCCGCCGCCTTCTGCGTCAATGCGGTGAACCTGGGCCCGCGGATCATCATGGCCCGCGCGCCCGAGAGTCTGCGGGCCAAGCTGCGCGCCAAGGGCTACGCCCTGACCGAGGTCGACCTCTCCCCGTTCATCCTCTCGGGCGGCGCCGCCTACTGCATGACCCTGCGCCTCGACCGCCGCTCGGTCCCCGCCGCCCAGCTTCACGCCGCCGAATAGGGAGCGCCCCCATGAACGACATCGCCCTCCAGCGCTCGCTCACCGACCGCTACATCGAGACCGAGGCCCTCTACGGCGCCAAGAACTACAAGCCGCTCGACGTCGTCCTGACCCGGGGCGAAGGCGTCTACGTCTGGGACGTGGACGGCCGCCGCTACATGGACTGCCTGTCGGCCTATTCCGCCGTGAACCAGGGCCACTGCCATCCGAAGATCCTGGCCGCCATGGTGGAGCAGGCCGGGCGGCTGACCCTGACCTCGCGGGCCTTCCGCAACGATCAGCTCGCAGCCTTCTATGAGGAGCTCTGCGCCCTCACCAACAGCCACAAGGTGCTGCCGATGAACTCGGGCGCCGAGGCGGTGGAGACGGCGCTGAAGGTCGCCCGCAAGTGGGGCTATGAGGTCAAGGGCGTGCCCGACGGCCAGGCCGAGATCATCGTCGCCGCCGACAACTTCCACGGCCGCACGGTGGCCATTGTCGGCTTCTCCACAGATCCGCAGTCGAGAGGCGGCTTCGGCCCCTTCGCACCGGGCTTTCGCACCGTGCCGTTTGGCGACGCCGCAGCCCTGGAGGCGGCCATCACGCCCAACACCGTCGCCTTCCTGGTCGAGCCGATCCAGGGAGAGGCCGGCGTGATCATCCCGCCCGCTGGCTACCTGAAGCGGGCCCGCGAGCTGTGCACCCAGCACAACGTCATCCTGATCCTCGACGAGATCCAGACCGGCTTGGGCCGCACCGGCAAGCTGCTGGCCGAGGCGCACGAGGGGATCGAGGCCGACCTCACCCTGATCGGCAAGGCGCTCTCCGGCGGCTTCTACCCGGTCTCGGCCGTGCTTTCGAACTCCGAAGTCATGAGCGTCCTGCACCCCGGCGGGCATGGCTCGACCTTTGGCGGCAACCCGCTGGCCTGCGCGGTGGCGCGCGCGGCGCTCAGGGTGCTGATCGAGGAGGGCATGGTCGAGAACGCGGCCCGGGTCGGCGCCCGCCTGATGGGCCGCCTCGCCGAGATCCACGCACCCCAGGTCAAGGAGGTGCGCGGCCGCGGTCTGATGCTGGCCGTCGAACTGCACGCCGACGCCGGCGGCGCCCGTCGGGTGTGCGAGGCGCTGCAGGCCCGCGGCCTCCTCGCCAAGGAGACCCACGAGCACACCATCCGCATCGCCCCGCCGCTGATCCTCACCGACGAACAGGCCGATTGGATCGCCGACCAGTTCGCCGAGGTGCTGGCCTAGGGCCGACGCTGCTCCCCGCCGGGGAGCAGCTTGCCCCTACCCGATCGGCATTGCGTGGGCGGCCTGGCCGCTCTGGGCCTTCTTTGCTTCCTCGATGACGTAGGCCCGGACGTCCTCGGCGTCCTTCGGCGTCAGGAAGCGGGCGAAGCTGGCCATGCCGCGGCTGGCGCTGGTCCCGTCGATCAGCACGCCCTTCCAGTTCTCAGCCGTCATCAGCATCGGCGAGCGCTTGAGGTCGGGCAGCCAGGCGCCGGAGGCGTTGGGGCCGTGGCAGACCTGGCAGTTCTGATGGAACACCGCGAAGCCGTGCTTGGCGTCGCCCGTGGAACTGATCTGGGTCAGGTCCAGCGCAGGCTGTTCCACCGGGGCGGGGAAGGCCGGGGCCTGGGCCTTGCCGCCCAGCTTGAACACCAGGAGGCGGCCCGGGAGGCGCGGACGGGTGGGCATGGAGCCGGGGGCCGAGATCTGGCCGCCGCCGCCGACGCCGACCATCACGGCCACGTACTGTTCGCCGTCCAGCTCGTAGCTCATCGGCGCGGCGATCACGCCGTTGCCGGTCTTGTAGGTCCAGAGCCGCTTGCCGTTGGCCGCGTCATAGGCCGCAAACTCGCCATGCGCCGCGCCCTGGAACACCAGGCCGCCGGCGGTGGTGAGCACGCCCGCGTTCCAGAAGTAGGGGTGGTCGACGGTCCAGACCGCCTTCTGCTGCACCGGATCCCAGGCGACCAGTTGGCCCTTCACCATGGCAGTGACAGCCTTCACCGTCGCCGCGTCGGTCGGCAGGGCATTGGTCAGGAAGTCGACGCCGACGTTCCAGCCGCCGGGCTTGTAGCCGAACGACTTGTCGTCGGTGTAGGCGAACGGCGTCACGTTGGTCGGGATGTAGACGAGCCCGGTCTTCGGGTTGAAGGCCATCGGCTGCCAGTTGTGCGCGCCGAGCGGGCCCGGCACCTGTAGCACCGCCGCCTTCTCGTAGCGCGCTGCCGGGTTCTCGATCGGCCGGCCGGTCTTCATGTCGACGCCGGTCGCCCAGGTGATGTTGGTGTAGTTCTTGGCCGAGATCAGCTGACCGGTCTTGCGGTCGATGACGTAGAAGAAGCCGTTCTTCGGCGCCTGCATCAGCACCTGGCGCTGCTGGCCGCCGATGTTCAGGTCCGCCAGCATGATGTGTTGGGTGGCGGTGTAGTCCCAGCTCTCGGCCGGCGTGGTCTGGTAGTGCCAGACGTACTCGCCGGTGTCGGGCTTCAGCGCCAGGATCGACGACAGGAACAGGTTGTCGCCCTTGCCGCCCGAGCGGAGCTTGTGGTTCCACGGGTTGCCGTTGCCAATGCCGAAGTAGACCAGGTCCAGCTTCGGGTCATAGGCCATGGAGTCCCAGGCCGTGCCGCCGCCGCCGGTCTCCTTCCACTCGCCGTCGGACCAGGTGGCGTTGACCTTGCTGGCCATCACCTTGTCCGAGGCCGCGCCGTCGGGCGCGCCGGTGGGGTTGGGAACCGTGTAGAAGCGCCAGACCTGCTTGCCGGTCGCGGCGTCGTAGGCGGTGATGTAGCCGCGCACGCCGTACTCGGCGCCGCCGTTGCCGATCAGGACCTTGTCCTTCACCACCCGCGGCGCGCCCGTGATCGTGTAGGGCTTGGAGGTGTCGGTGGTCTGCACCGACCAAACCGGCTTGCCGGTCTTGGCGTCCAGCGCCACGAGGCGACCGTCGATCGTGCCGACGTAGACCCGGCCCTTCCAGATCGCGACGCCGCGGTTGACCACGTCGCAGCAGGCGTCGAAGCCCTTGGCCCCCTGCACGCCCGGGTCGTACTTCCAAAGCTGCTTGCCGGTCTTGGCGTCGAAGGCGAACACCTTGGACCAGGCGGTCGAGGTGTAGAGAACACCGTCGACCAACAGCGGGGTGGCTTCCTGCCCGCGGTCGGTGTCGAACTCCGCGAACCACGCCAGGCCCAGCTGGCCCACGTTGTCGGTCTTCACCTTGTCGAGAGGACTGAACCGCTGCTCGTTGTAGTCCTTGCCGTACGACAGCCATTCGGCGTTGCCGGCCGCGGCCTCGAGGCGCTTGGCGTCGACAGACGACTCGCCCTTCTGACAAGCGGCCACGCTGGCGGCCAGGACGAGCGCAAGGCCCAGACGGACGAACTTCATGACGCCTCCCCCGCCGATTTCTTCAGATGATCGGCGTTCAGGCGGCACTATGCGCGGCTTGGGCGCCTCTGCAAGCGTGCCGCAGCGGAACGGACGTCAGACCATGGCGCCGTGGTTCGCCCGCGCCGGGGCCTGCGAAGGCTTCAGCCGCGCGTAGGCCTCCGCCAGGCCGTCCACCGCCTGCGCCAGCACCTCGGGCGGCAAGGTGTAGGGCAGGCGCACGAACCGTTCGAACGCCCCATCGACGCCGAAGCGCGGCCCGGCCGCCAATCGCACGCCGAACCGCTCGGACGTGGCCGCGAGCGAGGTCGACACCGGCGCCGGCAGTTCGGCCCAAAGCGACAGTCCCCCAGGCGGCGTGGCGACCTTCCAATCGGGCAGCCGCTGCCGAACAAGGTCGACCATGAGGTCGCGGCGGGTTCGCAGCATGTCGCGGCGGACCTGCAGGCTCCCGTCCTCGCCCGCGATCAGATGGACGGCGGCGAGCTGCTCCAGCAGCGGCGTGCCCAGGTCGATCGACGCGCGTCGCGGCGCCAGGGCCTGGATCGTCTGGACGTCGGCGCGGATCCAGCCCAGGCGCATTCCGCCCCAGAAGCTCTTGCCCATGGACCCCAGGCGCACGAGGCCCTCCTCGGGTTCGTCGAACGCATAGGGCTGGACCGGCCCGTCGAGCCAGAGGTCGATCAGGGTCTCGTCGAAGATCACCATGGTGCGAGCCCGGCGGGCCGCGTCGGCGATGGCCGCGCGCGCGTCGGGCGACATCCAGCGGCCGGTCGGATTCTGGAAGTCGGCGATGAAGTAGGCGAGCCGCGGCCCGCTCTGGCGCAGCGCGGCGGTCACGCCCTCCACGTCCCACCCTTCGCCAGGGAGCCCCACCGGCGCCGGCCGGCACGAGGCGCGCTGGATGGCGTCGATGGCGTGCGGATAGGTCGGATGGTCGATCACCACCCGGTCGCCCGGACCACAGGTCAGCCGGAGCATCAGGGCGAACGCGTGCTGTGCGCCGTTGGTCACCATGATCTGGTCCGGCGTCGTCGGCAGGCCGCGGCGGGTGTAGCGCTCGGCCACCATGGCCCGGAGCTCCGGCAGGCCCAGCGCGGCGTAGCCGTGGTTGGGCAGGTAGGCGGGAAGCTGGCTGAGCGCGGCGGCATACGCGCCATGGACGACCTCGGCCGCGGGCGGCGCAGCGGAGGCCATGTCGATGACCCCCTCAGACACCGAGCCGGCCATCAGGCTCGCCGTGCCGCGGTCGCCCGGGCCCTGCGGCAGGCGGGTCCGGGCCCCGGCGCCTTGGCGGCGATCGAGGAAGCCGTCGTCGCGGAGCCGGGACAGGGCGGCGGTCACCGTGGTCCGCGAGACCTCCAGCGTGGCGGCCAGTTCCCGCTCGCCGGGCAGCACCACATCCAGGGGGAGCCGTCCGTCGAGGATCAGGAGCCTGAGGCCATCGGCCAGTTGCCGATAAGCCGGACCGCCATGGCCTTCACGCCAGGCGCCCAGCAGGCGGGTAAGGGAGGCGGGTCCGATGCGGCGCGTGTTCATGGAAGCCAGACTCGCACAACTGGCTCTGTTTTCCAGGTCCACTTTCACCGATCTGGCCGGACCATGATGATCCGCCGCCTCACCCAACTCCTGTTCGGCCTCTATCTCTATGGCGCGTCCATGGCCCTGCTCCTGCGCGCCGGGCTGGGCCTGGATCCGTGGGACGTGTTCCACCAGGGCGTGGCCGCTCACGTCGGCCTCTCGTTCGGGATGCTGGTCAATGTGGTGGGCGCCCTGGTCCTGCTGCTCTGGATCCCGCTCCGCCAGAAGCCGGGCATCGGTACGGTCGCGAACGTGCTCGTCATCGGGACATCAGTGGACCTCACCTTGGCCATCCTGCCGGGGATGGACGACCTTTTCCTCCGCATCGGGTTCCTGCTGGCCGGCGTCGCGCTGAACGGCGTCGCGGGTGCGATGTACATCGGGGCGGGACTGGGTCCCGGCCCGAGGGACGGGCTGATGACCGGGTTGGTGCGCCGCACCGGCTGGTCGATCCGCGTGGTGCGGACTGGCATCGAGTTCGCCGTGCTCGCCGTGGGCTGGCTGCTCGGCGGTACGGTCGGCGTCGGCACCGTGCTCTACGCCCTGGCCATCGGACCGCTGGTGCAGGCCTTCCTGCCGCTGTTCCTGATCCCGGATCACAACCCCCGGACGCGAAAAGGTCTCGCCGTTAACCCCTGACTCAGCTCTCCGAAACCCCGCCTTTACCCCTCCCATGTTCCAAAGGGAGACAAGAACGAGGGTCCGCCAGAACGGCGGGCGTCCAGTCGGGTGGGTGTTTTCAGAATGGCCAAAACGGTCCTGGTCGTCGACGACGACCCCACGCAACGTCGCCTGATCCAGGCGGTCCTGGAGCGCGAGGGCTTCGCGGTCGCCCACGCCCAGAGCGGTGACGAGGCGATCACGCACCTGAACTCCGGCGCGCCCGTCGACGTGGTGCTGCTCGACCTGGTGATGCCCGGAATCTCCGGTCAGGACACCCTGAAGGAGATGCGTGCGCGCAGCTTCTCCCAGCCGGTGATCGTGCTGACGGCCACTGGCGGGATCGACACCGTCGTGCAGGCGATGCAGTCGGGCGCCTGCGACTTCTTCGTGAAGCCCGCGAGTCCCGAGCGGATCATCGTCTCGATCCGCAACGCCCTGTCCATGGGCGCCCTGAAGGGCGAGGTGGACCGGCTGAAGAAGCACGCCACGGGGCGCACCACCTTCGACGACCTGATCGGAGCCTCGCCGGCGATGATGATGGTCAAGCGGCTGGGCGAGCGGGCGGCCAAGTCCTCGATCCCGATCCTGATCACCGGCGAGAGCGGCGTCGGCAAGGAAGTCATCGCGCGGGCGGTGCACGGTTCCTCCGACCGCGCCGGCAAGCCGTTTGTCGCGGTCAACTGCGGCGCCATCCCCGAGAACCTCGTCGAGAGCATCCTCTTCGGCCACGAGAAGGGCAGCTTCACCGGCGCCACCGACAAGCACCTCGGCAAGTTTCAGGAAGCCAACGGCGGCACCTTGTTCCTCGACGAGGTCGGCGAGCTTCCGCTCGACATCCAGGTCAAGCTGCTGCGCGCGCTCCAGGAGAGCGAGATCGACCCGATCGGCGCCAAGCGCTCGATCAAGGTGGACGTGCGCATTGTTTCGGCCACCAACCGCGACCTGTCGCAGGCGGTGAAGGAAGGCCGGTTCCGCGAAGATCTCTTCTATCGCCTGAACGTCTTCCCCATCGAGGCGCCGTCGCTGCGCGAGCGCAAGGAGGACATCCCGGCGCTGGTCGATTGCTTCGTCCGCCGCTTCAACGTCGAGGAAGGCAAGTCCGTGGTCGGCGCGAGCCCAGACACCCTGGCCTGCCTCACAGACCATGACTGGCCCGGCAATGTCCGCCAGCTTGAGAACGCGGTCTATCGCGCCATCGTGCTCGCCGACGCGCCCTACCTGCAGCCGCACGATTTCCCGGCGATCTCCGGGGTCGCCGCACCGCCGCCCGAGTACGTGCCCCAGGCCGCGCCAGCGACGCATGGCGAGGCCCATGCGAGCGACCATCCCGTGGCCGACCAGCCGGTCCGCATCCTCGACGGTCGCGGCCACCTGCGGACGCTGGAGGAGATCGAGCGCGACCTCATCCAGCTCGCCATCGAGGTCTACGCCGGCCACATGAGCGAGGTGGCCCGCCGCCTCGGCATCGGTCGATCCACGCTTTACCGCAAGGTTCGGGAACAGGGGCTGGACGGACTAGTGAAGGGCGCCGAAGAGGCGGAAGAAGCGGCCGCCTGAGACGCTCCAGCCTGGCAACGGGTTGTTAACACACGAAAATCGCGAAACTTTTTTCCAGCCCCGCGCATCCAGCACGCTCTGCGCGGCGTATCTCCGGCATGAGCTGGATCGCGTACTACTGCTGGCGGGAGGCGTTCGAGTGCGAACGGCTGGCCCGCCGTCACGATGGGCCCGCGCGTCAGGAATGGCTCGAGGCCGCGGAACACTGGCTGGACCGGAGCGCCGAGGCCTCGCGACGCCCAGAACCCGCGGCGGCGCGGCGGCACGTCGAGGCGCCCGTCCTCAGCCTTTGACGTTGCGCCGGAACGGCCGACGGGCCGGCGGCGCCCTCTTCTCGCCCTTGGCCTTGGCCGCGATCTCCTTGAGCTTCACGTGCTGCATGACCGAGAGAGCCTCGCCTGGCGCGCCCTTTTCCGGGTCGCCGAACGCCCGGCCATAGGTCTTCACCCGGTCCGTCACCTCGGACAGGAACTCGCCTTCCCAGTCTGAAAGCTGGACTCCGGCCTTGTCCGCAGTCCGCCTGGCGCGCTTCAGCGCGTTCAGGGCGGCGCGCCGGGCCGCCGCCTTTCGCGCCTCGTAGGGCGAGAGGGGCGGCTTACGGCTCAAATCTCTCCGATGGCCGAAAGATAGAGGTCGAGGATCGCTTCCTCTTCCTGGCGCTTGGCCCGGTCCTGCTTGCGGATCCGGATCACCTTGCGCAGCACCTTGACGTCGAAGCCGTTGCCCTTGGCTTCGGCGAAGACCTCCTTGATCTGCTCGGCGATCTCGGACTTCTCCTGTTCGAGGCGCTCCACGCGCTCGATGATGCTCTTGAGCTGGCCCTGGGCGGTCGCGTTCAGGACGTCGGAGTGGGCGGTAGCGTCGTCGGCCATGGCCAAGCCTTTAAACTGGATGGGGGTCGTCGGAAAGCCGCGGAACCTACCCAGCGACTCGGGACCTGTCACCCGCCGTCGAACCTCGGCTACAACCCGATCGTTGAGGCGGATGGACGCGGAGGACGCATGACGGACGAGACCCGCCGGAAGGTGACCGAGGACGACGCGCTGGCCGCGGTGCGAACCCTCATAGAATGGGCCGGGGACGACCCCGACCGCGAGGGGCTGCTCGATACGCCGCGGCGCGTGGTGAAGGCCTATCGCGAACTCTTCGCCGGCTACGACGCCGACCCGAGGGAGTATCTGGAGCGCACCTTCGAGGAGGTCGGCGGCTACGACGAACTGGTCCTGCTGCGAGACATCCGCGTGGTCAGCTTCTGCGAGCACCACATGCTGCCGTTCCTCGGAAAGGCGCACGTCGCCTACCTGCCCAGCGACCGGGTGGTCGGGATCTCGAAGCTGGCGCGCGTGGTGCACGGCTTCGCGCGGCGCCTGCAGATCCAGGAAAAGCTGACGGCCGAGATCGCCGAGGCGATCCAGGACATCCTGAAGCCGAAGGGCGTCGGCGTTGTCATCGTCTCGGAGCACAGCTGCATGACGATGCGCGGGGTCAACACGCCCGGATCGCGTCTGACCACCAGCAGCCTGTTGGGGGCGGTGCGCGACGACCCCAGGACCCGGCAGGAATTCTTCGACCTGGTCAGGCAGGGCGACTGAGCGGCGCCTCAAAAAAGGAGCGGCCCCCCGCCGGGGAAACGGGGGGCCCAGAGCTCGACCAGTGGAGAGAGTGACTAGGCGAGCGAGAGAGCGTTGCGACGGCGCAGGACCGCGCCCATGGCGCCGAAGCCCATGATCATGAAGGCCCAGGTGGCCGGCTCGGGCACGGCGCCCGCGAACGTGCCGGCGGCGTTGTCGACCTCGAACGAGTTGGACGTCGACGACAGGATCACCTTGTTCACCTTGAAGCCGCCGAAATCGAAGTTGACGCGCTTGCCCCAGGACCAGGACTGGCTGGTGTCGCCCTGGAACATCTGCGTCCCGCTGATGGTCTCGTCGAAGCCGTCGCCGATGAAGCGGACGGAATTGTAGGTGTCGGGCGAGCCCATGTAGAGGCTGAAGGCCGACATCAGGCGCGTCGAGGTGAAGGTCGCCGACTTGCCGCCCGGCACCGTGAGGTAGTGGGTCGGATCGTTCGGCAGGGTGCCGCTGTAGCCCGAGCCGCCCTCGTTCACGCCGACGGTGGCCCCGTTCAGGGTGAGGGTGACGAAGTTCAGGAGCGTGGCGTCCTGATCACCGGCATTGTTGAAATCGGCGATCAGGGTCTGGCCGGCCGGCAGGGTGTTCGGATCGCCCACGCTCACATGGGAGACGACCGTGGCGGCGGTGGCCGGCGCGGCGATGGCCAGGGCGGCGGTGGCAAGCAGGGCGCGAAGGGTGAGACGCATCGTCAGGATCCAGGTCTGGCGACGAACCCCACGTCGGGAGCCCGTACAGGTTTGAGACAGAACGCAGCTACTTCGCCCTCCTCCCTGCGAAGGGCGTGCCAACGTTCGCTCAGAGCAGGCCGCGCGCCTCGAGCGCGGGCCGAAGCGCC
>JADHED010000570.1_pt1 | contig 41667 bp, 33 predicted proteins | sample 8952041 | NCBI WGS metagenome assembly JADHED01 (sample SAMN16124423, study PRJNA663239) | bioreactor sludge metagenome | isolation source: sludge (control) | place: India:Bengaluru | collected 2018-09-08 | reverse complement strand
TTTCCATCGCCTCGGTTCTCAACGTTAACGTCGGGCCATTTGATGAACGGTATGGCCTTACGCTGCTGCGTCATCCGGCGGGGGACATCTTTCTTTCGGGGCGGATCCGTCCCCACCTGCAGGAAGTGCGCATTGTCATCAAGGCCATCGATGTAGCGCTTACGACCGAGCTACCCCGACAACTCAGCATTCGCACGGTGCTGCACGCCCACATCGGCGCTATCATTGCCGATGATCGGGCGGTGGCGGTCATCGATCTCGTTCTGCCGGACGGAAGCCGGCTTCTGGCTCTCGCCACGCGCAAGGCGCTTGACGAGCTCAACTTGGCGCCAGGCCGGCCGGTGTTCGCTCTGATCAAGACCGTTGCCATGGACGAGCGGCCGGTGGGTGCGGTGGACACGCGGCGGGCACTGGCGGGAGGAGAGCGATGAGCATCGCTGAGATGGAGCCGGTGATCGGGCTCCGATCAAAGACCGGCAAGCGCATCGGCGATGACCGCATCCGTCTGCTCGAAGCCGTCGATCAGCTGGGCTCCATTTCTGGTGCGGCACGCGCCGTCGGCTTAACCTATAAGGCAGCCTGGGACGCGATCGCAGCACTGAACAATCTCGCCGAGCACCCCCTGGTCGTTGCTCGCACGGGCGGACGCGTCGGCGGCGGTGCCGTACTGACGGAAGACGGCCGGAGGCTGCTCGCTTCAATGCACTGGCTTCAGGCCGAGTTACAACGGCTTTCCGCGGCTTCGGCCGCGCGTCTTGATCAGCAGAAGCTGGCGGGTCGCGATGGCTTTGCCCCTGTCCTCTCATGGAGGTTTGTCATGAAAACAAGTGCTCGCAACATGCTCCGCTGCAAGGTAGTGGAGGTCAAGCGTGGGCCGGTCAGTGCCGAGGTGATCTTGAGTGTCACGGACGGCATCCGGCTGGTTGCAATCATCACCGGTGAGAGCGTCGCCAGCCTTGGCCTTGAGCCAGGCAAGGAAGTGTTCGCCCTCATCAAGTCCACGTTCGTGTTGCTGGCGCCCGAGGGGGAAACTGGCCGCACGTCTGCGCGCAACGTCGTTCCCGGCACGGTCGCCCGCCACGTGGAAGGAGCCGTTAACAGCGAGATCGTACTCGACATCGGCGGCGGCAAGACAATCGCCGCCATCATCACCAAGGAGAGTGCCGAAACGCTCGGCTTCAAGGTCGGTGATCGAGCATGTGCGCTGATTAAGGCGTCGCACATCATTCTTGCCGTCGAGTAGCGGCACGGGGCCCCTTAGCGCGGATCGATCTTGCCGCAGCTGCCCTGTCGTGCTCCTGCCCCCTGCTTCGACCGACGCGCCATGAGCAGCAACAAGAGGCAGGTTCGTAACGCTCGGCCTAGATGGCGGCTGCGGGACAGGTATCGAGCTTGGTCCAGTCGGACCATTGCTGATGCAGAATGCGATACTCGACCGGAATGTCGCGCATGGACAGCATGGCCACCACGGTGCCGTCACCATCCATCACCGGCAGATGACGGAACTGGCCCGCGCACATCATCGCGAAGGCCTTAACGAGAGGTGCCGCGGCTGCGATCGTACGCGGCTTGGGCGTCATCACATCGGCAACGCGAGTCGTCTTGGGGTCGCGATCGGCTGCAACGACGCTTCGCAGGACGTCCCGCTCGGTAAAGATTCCGACCAGCTGATTACCGTCCAGCACGGGCGCACCACCAATAATTTGAGAGGAGAGGATGCCGGCAGCCTCAAAAACCGTCTGGAAGGGAGAAAGGACGATTAAGTCACGCCCCGTGAGTAAACTACGGACGGAACTGTGAACCATTGTGCCGCTGCCTCCCAGCATTGATCGAGGCTGACGTTCATCGATTCGTCTTTGTCGCCAGCAACGCGGCCCCGTTCATGAGCGCCTCTGATCATCCGTGAAATGCGACCTGGTCGCAATAAAAAGATCGTGCAATCGTAACAATGCGCTCGCGGTCGCTGAAGGGCGTGAACGCACCAAGACCCGAACGGGCTCCCTTTGTCGACGGCGGGACAGCGCCGCCGACAAAGGCGTTCTTGGCCTAGTCGGCCGGCGGACCGAGTCGCATCACCAGCGTTGGTATCGAGAACTTTATCGAGAAGCCGCCAATGTTGACCTCTGCGCCACACTGCTTGATGTAGATGCGGCAGCCGTACGCGTAACCCTTCGGCGCGATCTGCTGGCTTGCCAGGATCACGACTACCGAGACAACCATGACGGCGATATTGGCAATGATGGCGACAACCTCCCGCGCCGGATTGATGGTGACAAGCGGCAAGCCGCCCGGCCCGGCGCTCAGGTTCCACTCGCCGGGTTGAACAGGCCAGTTGAGATCAGCTTGGCTCCGCCCAGCCCGCCGAAGCAGAACAAGATGTGCTTCGTACTCGCCATCAGGGAGGATAAGCGGTCAAGCGAGTCGGCATCGCGGCAGTACAAGACCTCATAGCTAGGCGACGTCGGTGCGGGCGTTGGGGTGGCTGCTGATGCCGGTTTGGCCGTGCCGTAGCCCCGCTCCCTGCAGCCCAGGATTCGGCATACTGGCCTCGGGCCAGCACCGATCCTGGCGCGAATTGGGGCAATGAGGAGTAAGGCGCGCCGGCCCTCGAACAACACGCCGACACGTTGAAGATCGGCATCGCGTCGCGCGTTCAGACTCGCGCCTGCCCCCCTATTGGTGCCCCCAGGGAGACTCGAACTCCCACGCCGTTGCCGGCAACAGATTTTGAGTCTGCCGCGTCTGCCATTCCGCCACAGGGGCTGCAATCCGGATCATAACCGCAGTCGCCGCCAAAGGAATAGTGAATCGCGCACGCCTACCGCAACCTTTCCTTGTGCTGGCCGTTAACGACGACTAAGATCAAGCTCTGCTAACCTCCCTTCCCATTCGCCCCAGCAAACGAGCCCCGCATGCTGCGTCGTTTCTACGACTGGACGATCAATCTCTCGAACTCCCGTCACGCACCGGCCGCGCTGGCTGCCGTCTCGTTCGCCGAGAGTTCGTTCTTCCCGATTCCCCCCGACGCGCTCCTGGTGCCGATGTGTCTCGCCAATCGGGCCCGCTGCTGGACCTACGCGCTCAGTTGCACGCTCGCGTCCGTGATCGGCGGCATGCTGGGCTATGCCATCGGGTATTGGCTGATGGATACGCTGGGCGGCTGGATCATCGACGCTTATGGCTACGCCAGCAAGATCGAGGCTTTCCAGGAGACCTATCAGCAGTGGGGCTTGTGGATCATCCTGATCAAAGGACTGACGCCGATCCCTTACAAGCTGGTGACGATCGCGAGTGGCGCGGCGCATTTCAATCTCCTCGTGTTTACCCTTGCATCGATCGCCACCCGCGGCGCCCGCTTCTTCCTGATCGCGGCCCTGTTGCGTCGCTACGGCGAACCGATCCGCGCCTTCGTCGAGGAACGTCTGGCGCTGATCACGTGGGTGTTCCTGTTCGCCATCATCGGCGGCTTTCTGATCGCGAAATACGTCGTTTGAGATGCCGCGGCGCCGGCTTGGCGTCGGCAGGGCCAGCCCCTATGCTGCCGAACATGGAGAGAGCCCGCACAGGCCGGGCGGGACCGGCGGCAGGCTGTGGGCTAGTCAGGTTGAGGCAGCGATGACGGAGCAAGAGCGACGCGAAACCGGGATGCCGAGCGATTTGAGCGAAGCGGAGCTGGCCCAACGCTTCCTGCGCGTTAACCACGCCGGCGAATACGGTGCCGTACGCATCTACGCGGGTCAGCTTGCCGTCCTCGGCCGGACGCCGGTGGCAAGCGTGATCCGCGCGATGGCGGCCAAGGAGGATGAGCACTTAAGGGCTTTTGACCGCCTTCTCGTCGAACGCCGGGTCCGGCCGACCGTGCTGCATCCGCTCTGGCACGTCGCCGGCTTCGCGCTCGGCGCCGCCACAGCGTTGATGGGCGCGCGCGCGGCGATGGCGTGCACGGCCGCTGTCGAGGAGGTGATCGACGATCACTATCGCGGTCAGGTGGCGAAGCTGACGGATGCGGAGGCCGATCTGCGCGCGACCTTCGAGAGCTTTCGCCAGGACGAGGTCGAGCACCGCGACACCGCGATCGAATACGGAGCTCGCAAGGCGCCAGCGCACGGGCCGCTGACACGCCTGATCAAGGGCGGCTCCAGGCTTGCGATCTGGCTCTCGGAGCGGATCTGACACACGCGCCTTGCGGCCGTCTCACGCGCTGCCGCTACCACCGCGCGGTCGCCTGGGCCCTGCCACCAGGCAACTGATGATCCCACGCAGGGTGCGAACCTCCTGCGCGCTCAGGCCGGCGCGGCCGAACAGATTGCGCAGGTTGCGGACCATGATCGGTCGCTTCTCGGTGATGCGCAGGAAACCGCAGCGATCGAGTTCGCTCTCCAGCTGCTCGAACAGGCCCTGCAGCTGCTCCGCCGTCGCCGGTGCCGTTTCCTTCGGCAGCTGCAGTACGGCCCCGGGCACGGCCGCCAGCGGTGTCGCGTCTGCCGCCGCCTCCACCGCATTTGCCGCCATTCGCCACTCGTAGCCCACGATCAGCACCGCCATCGCGAGATTGAGCGAACTGAAGGTGGGGTTGAGCGGAATGGCGATGATCGCCTGGGATAGCGCCACGTCGTCGTTGCCGAGCCCACGCGCCTCCTTGCCGAACAGGAGTCCAACCCCGATACCTGCGGCCGTCGCGCGCCGGATCTCGGACGCGGCTGCGCGCGGCGTGAGCGTCCACTTTGTCATTGCGCGCGTCCGCGCGGTGGTGGCGAACAGCAGGTTCAAGTCCGCAGTGGCTGCCGCGGTCGAAGGGTAAAGGCGTGCCTTCTCGAGCACGCGATCGGCACCGGATGCCGCCGCTACCGCTTTTTCGTTCGGCCAGTCGGCACGTGGACGCACCAGCCGCAGATCGTCGAGGCCGCAATTCAGCATGGCGCGCGCGACCATGCCGATGTTCTCGGCGAGCTGCGGTTCGACCAGAACGACCGCAGGCGTGCCGCCGCCGCTGCTAACCGGCTCGTCCGTACCGCCTGCCATCCCTCTCAGGCGGTATGGTCCGGCACGCCATCGCGGTAGAGCTTGTAGACGATGGCATCGCGCAGTGCGCGGTAAGAGGCATCGATGATGTTGGTCGAGACGCCGACGGTCGTCCAGTGATCGCCGTCACCGTTGGCGGATTCGATCATGACGCGGGTGACGGCGCGGCTTCCGTCTCCGGGCGTAAGAATGCGGACCTTAAAATCAACCAACGTTACGGCGCCGAGCTGCGGGTACATCGGCGTCAAGACCTTGCGCAGTGCGGCGTCGAGCGCGTTGACGGGGCCGTTTCCTTCCTCGACCGCCATCACCTTGGTGCCGTTCACGGCGAGCTTTACCGTCGCTTCGGACAGCGTGATCAGCTCGCCCTTGGCGTTCCAGCGCCGCTCGTCGATCACCCGGAAGCTCGTGCAGTCGAAATACTTGGGCAGCCCGCCCAGCGCCTCCCGCGCCAAAAGCTCGAAGCTGGCCTCGGCGCCGTCGTAGGCATAGCCGTCATACTCGCGGGCTTTGACGAATTCGAGCAGGTGGCCGACCTTGGGATCGGCCGGGTCGATCTCGATGCCGATGTCACGAAAGCGGGCAAGGATGTTTGCCCGCCCGGACTGGTCGGAGACGACGATGCGACGGTGATTGCCGACCAGCTCCGGCGAGATATGCTCGTAAGAGCGCGGGTCCTTCTCTACCGCAGAGACGTGCAGGCCGCCCTTGTGCGCGAACGCGGACTCGCCGACGTAGGGCGCGTTGCGCTGCGGCGCCCGATTGAGGCGCTCGTCAAGCATCCGCGAGACGTGGCTGAGGCGTGTCATGTCCGAGGCTGAGATGCCCAGCGTGTAGCCCATCTTGACTGCCAGCGACGGGATGATGGCGATCAGATCGGCATTGCCGCAGCGTTCGCCGAGGCCGTTCAGCGTGCCCTGCACCTGGCGTGCACCGGCGCGCACGGCCAACAGGCTGTTGGCGACGGCGTTGCCGGTGTCGTTGTGGCAGTGGATGCCGACGTGGCTGCCGGGGACGGTGTCAACGACGCGGGCGACGATCTCCTCCACCTCGTCGGGCAGGGTGCCGCCGTTGGTATCGCACAAGACCACCCAGCGGGCGCCGGCGTCATAGGCAGCTCGCACGCAGCGCAGCGCATAGGCGGGGTTGGCCTTGTACCCGTCGAAGAAGTGTTCGGCATCAAACAGCACCTCCTCGCACTTGGTCCGCGCTAGCGCGATGCTGTCGGTGATCATCTCGATGTTCTCATCGAGCCTGGCACCCAGGGCCTCGGTGACGTGAAAATCCCACGTCTTGCCGACCATGCAGACGACGGCCGTGCGCGCCTGCAGGAGATCGTTCAGACCCGGATCGTTAGCAGCGCTGCGACCGGGCCGCCGGGTCATGCCGAAGGCTGACAGCCGGGCCCGCTGCAATGCCGGCGGGCCGGCGAAAAAGGCGGTGTCGGTCGGGTTGGCGCCGGGCCAGCCGCCCTCGATGTAGTCGAGACCGAGGCTGTCGAGCTCGCGCGCAATCGCGGTCTTGTCGGCGACGCTGAAGTCAACGCCTTGCGTTTGCGCGCCATCGCGCAGCGTGCAGTCATACAAATAGACCCGATCCGACATCCGTATGTTCCGTCTTTTCGCCTCAAGGGGAAGTCCAGTTGCGGCAGCGATTGCAGTGCCGCCAGCGGCGTGCGCACCCTTAGCATATGGGATGCGTTCGCCAGAAGGCGAATCGGCAACGTCTCGCTTCCCGCATCAGACCTCAGGCACGCCGCCAGGTCGTGCCGGCGGCTCCGTCTTCGAGCACGATGCCCTGGGCCGCCAGCTCGGAGCGGATGCGATCGGCGCGGGCGAAATCCCGCGCCTTGCGCGCCTGGAACCGCTCTTCGATCAAGGCGGTGATCGCCTGTTCCGACAATGTCTCGGCGCCTTCCGGCTGCCAGCGGAACCAGTCTTCCGGGGCTTGCGCGAACAAGCCCAGGAGCGCGCCGGCGCCCAAGAGCTGAGCCTTGATCGCGGACTGCTGCGAAGGTGCAGCCTTGTGCGCCTCGCCGACGAGGGCGAAGACGTGGGCAAGCGCTTCCGGCGTGTTCAGATCATCGCTGAGCGCATCGAGTACGGCCTGTGGGGCGGCCGGCTCAGCGCCCGGAACGGCAGCGAGATCGCGAAGCGCAGTGTAGACCCTGTTCAGCGCCTGGCGGCTCTGCTGCAGACCGGCGCGGGTGAAGTCGAGCGGCTGACGGTAGTGGGTCTGCAGCAGGCTCAAGCGGATCGCCTCGCCCGGAAATTCGCTCAAGAGCTCGTGCACGGTGTAGAAGTTGCCGAGGCTCTTCGACATCTTCTGCCCTTCAGCCATCAGGAAGCCGTTGTGCAGCCAGTAACGCACGAAGGGCTGGCCGCCATGGGCGCAGGTGCTCTGCGCAATCTCGTTCTCGTGATGCGGAAAGATCAGATCCTGGCCGCCGCCATGGATGTCGAAGGTCTGGCCCAAGTAGCGCCGGCTCATCGCCGAGCACTCGATGTGCCAGCCCGGCCGGCCGCGGCCCCAGGGGCTGTCCCAGCCGGGCTCATCTGCGCTCGATGGCTTCCACAGCACGAAGTCGAACGGGCTCTTCTTGTACGGCGCCACCTCGACCCGTGCGCCGGCCATCATCTCGTCCGTGTTGCGGCGGGACAGCACACCGTAATCCGGGTCGGAGGCGACTTCGAACAGCACATGGCCTTCCGCCATGTACGCATGCCCGCGCGCGATCAGCGCCTCGATCATCGCCACCATGTCGGCGATGTGGTGTGTTGCCCGCGGCTCCGTCGTCGGCGGCAGGCAGCCCAGCACGGAAACGTCGTGGTGATAGTCGCGCGTCGTCCGCTCGGTGATCGACGTTATCGGCTCGCCCGTCTGTTGATGCGCCTTGATGATCTTGTCGTCGACGTCGGTGATGTTGCGCACATAGCTGACGTGCGCTTCGCCGTAGAGTTGGCGCAAGAGGCGGAACAGCACATCGAAGACGACCGCCGGCCGGGCATTGCCGATGTGCGCGCGGTCGTAGACAGTGGGGCCGCACACGTACATCCGCACGCTCGTGGGATCGAGCGGGACGAACGCCTCCTTTGCCGCAGCAAGCGTGTTGTAAAGGCGCAAGCTCACGATCCGGTCCCCTGCAACCTCTGTTGTGCCTTGGCGCGGCCGATCAGCGGCAGCAGCGCCTTGAGCTCGGGGCCGTCGGTTCGGCCTGTGAGTGCGCACCTGAGCGGCTGAAATAAGTCCCGGCCGCGGCGCCCGGTCGTGGACTTGAGCCGGGTAACCCAGTCGCTCCAGGTCGCAGCCGTCCACGGCTCCGGCGGCAACAGAGCCGCGGCCTGGGCCGTGAAGCCCTCCTTGTCGCGATCGACATCGATGTTGCCGAAGCACACCTCGTGCCAGTAGGCGGCCTCGCCGATTCGGTGCAGGTTATCGCGCACGGCGAGCCAAAAGGCTTCGTCCGCGCGCTCAAGCCCCAGCGCCTTGAGCTTTGGTGCGACCTGAGCGTAGGACATCTCGTGCACGAAGCGCTCGTTGAAGCGGCGCAGCTGCTCGTCGTCGAACTTGGCCGCCGCACCGGCCAGCCGGCCGAGCTCGAAATCGCCCGCCAAATCGTCAAGGGAGCGCGCGGGCCGGAGTGCGATGCCAGTGCCGAGCGTGGCGAGGAAGGCATTGAGTGCCATCGGCTCGATGCCTTCGGCGCGCAGGCTCGCCAGCGTCAGGCTGCCCAAACGCTTGGAGAGGCCCTGGCCGGCGCGGTCCGTCAACAGCGGCACGTGCGCGTAGTGCGGCGGCGTGCCGCCCAGCGCCTGGCACAGCACAATCTGGACGGCGGTGTTCGGCACGTGATCCTCGCCGCGGATGACGTGGGTCACGCCGAGTTCGATGTCATCGACGGTCGAAGGCAGCATGTAGAGGAAGGTGCCATCGGCGCGAATGAGGATCGGATCGCTCATGCTGTCGGCGCGGATGCGGGTTGGCCCGCGTACCAGATCCTCCCAAGCGATTTCAGCCGCGGGCAGCTTGAGCCGCCAATAGGGGACGCGGCCTTCTGCCTTCAGCGCCGCCCGCTCTGCCGCGCTTAAGGAAAGCGCGGCGCGATCGTAAAGTGGCGGCTGGCGCCTTGCGAGCAGGCGTCTGCGCTTGAATTCGAGCTCATCTTGCGTCTCGTAACAGGGATAGACAAATCCCCCCTGCACGAGGCGTGCAAACGCCGCCTTGTAGCGCTCGATCCGATCCGACTGTCGTACTTGCAGCTGCCAGCCGATCCCCATCCACTCCAGATCAGCAGCAATCGCGCGGGCGAATTCGTCGCGCGAACGCTCAGCGTCGGTGTCATCGAAACGCAGGATGAAAGTCCCCGTCTCGCGCCGGCAGAACAGCGCATTTAGGAGTGCCGTACGGGCATTGCCGACGTGCAGTTGGCCGGTCGGGCTCGGAGCAAAGCGGACGCGCGCGGTCATAGCAGGTCGGTAAAGCCGTTCGTGATTGGGTAGCGGCGGTCGCGGCCGAAGGCGCGCGGCGTGATCTTGACGCCCGGCGGCGCTTGGCGGCGCTTGTATTCGGCGCGATCAATCATCCGCCAGACCCGGCGCACGGTCTCGCGCGCGAAGCCGCGGCTGACCACGTCCTCGATCGAAGCTTCCTCTTCGATCAGGAGCGCCAGGATCCCGTCGAGGACATCGTAGGGCGGCAGCGAGTCCTGATCCGTCTGGTTCGGCTTGAGCTCGGCCGTCGGCGGCTTGGTGATGACACGCTCGGGGATGACGCGGCCAGCGGGACCAAGCGCGCCTTCAAGCGTCTCCTGATTGCGCCAGCGGGCGAGCGCGAACACGGTCGTCTTGTAGATGTCCTTGAGGACCGAGTAGCCGCCGCACATGTCGCCATAGAGGGTCGCATAACCAACCGACATCTCGGACTTGTTGCCGGTGGTGAGCAGCATTTCGCCGAGCTTGTTGCTGATCGCCATCAAGGTGATGCCGCGGCAGCGCGCCTGCACGTTCTCCTCGGTCGTGTCCGGCGGCCGGCCGGCAAACACGCCCGCAAGCATGCCGGAAAAAGCCGCCATTGCCGCATCGATCGGCACCGTATCCAGGCGCACGCCCAACAAGTTCGCGACGGCGGTCGCATCCTCCAGGCTTTCGGTCGAGGTGTAGGGAGAGGGCATCATCACGCAATGGACGCGCTCGGGCCCCAGCGCGTCGACAGCAACGGCGGCCGTGAGCGCGCTGTCGATGCCGCCGGACAGGCCGAGGACAACACCCGGAAAGCGGTTCTTGCCGACATAGTCTTTGAGGCCGGTGACCATGGCTTGGTAGATCGCGGCCAGGCCATCAGGGTTGGGCGCTGGTGCGGCACTCGCACAGCTCCAGCCTCCGTGAGGCGCGCGCTGCCAGACCGTGCGGGTGACGCCGGTTGCCCACGCGGGCGCCTGGACCGCGACTCCCGCCTTCGGCAGGGACACGAACGAGCCGCCGTCGAAAACAAGCTCGTCCTGGCCGCCCACGAGGTTGACGTAGGCGAGCGGCAGGCCGGTCTCCTCGACCCTGCACGCGGCGATGGCGTGCCGTACGTGAGCCTTGCCGACCTCGAAGGGGGAACCGTTGATCGCGATCAGGATCTCGGCACCCTGGTCACGCAGGTGGCGGGCGACAGCGGGCGCCCACAGGTCCTCGCAGATCATGGCGCCAAGCGCGACGCCGCGAAAGGAGAGCGGCTGCGGCAACGGCCCGGCGCGAAAAACGCGCTTTTCGTCGAAGACACCGTAGTTGGGCAGATCGTGCTTGAAGCGAATTTCCTGGATGGTGCCGTCCGCGAGCAAGAGCAGCGTGTTGGCGACGCCGCCTTGGGTGCGCCAAGGGGTGCCAATAATCAGCGCCGGCCCGCCGTCCGCCGTCGCGCGCGCGAGCTCGGCGGCAGCGGCCTCGATGCGGTCAAGGAACAGCCCTTTCAGCACCAGATCCTCCGGCGGATAGCCGGACAGCACCAGTTCGCCGCAGACCACGAGGTCGCACGTCGGCGCGCTCGCACGCAGCGACCGCACGCGCTCGGCATTGCCGGCGATGTCGCCGACAATCGGATTGACCTGAGCAAGGCCGATGACAAGGGAGGCGGTCATGGCAAAGGCAACCGGACCCAACGAGGAGAAATTAAGGCGTTTGCGACTGCCGGCCCTTCAAGAGGAACTCACGGCCGATCTTGACCGAAGGCACGCCATCGTATTCGACAATATCGGCCGTCGCGTATGTTTCGCGCCAGTTCTCCGGCAGATAGGAGCCAGTGCCGATGACGTCAATCGGTGCCGCGACGTCGGCCATCACCTCGCACTTCTCGACGTTGAAGCCGGACGAGGCGACGATCCGGACCTTCGGGTAGCCGGCTGAGTCGAGTTTCTCGCGCACCCAGAAGATCGCCGCCGCCGAAACGCCGGTACCGGTCAGAAACCGCAGTTCCGTTTCGTTGCGGTAATGACGGATCGCATCCGGCACATGGCGCTCCAACACGGCGTAGGAGTTCTGCGGATCAAGGCCCTCGACGAAGCGACCGCCGTGGGTATCGAGGCGGACCGCGAGCCTGCCTGCCGCCGCCAGTTCGGGAAAGCGTGCGCAAACGTCGAGCGCATCGCTGACTTCGCGGCCGAAATAATCGACCAGCACCGTCAAATCCTCGTCCGGAAACGTCTCGTGGAACATTTCTGCCGCCCGCACGGTCGAGCCAGCATAGCCGATCAGCGCATGCGGCATGGTGCCGAGCCCGCGCTCGCGGCCGAAGTAGTGTGCCGTTGCGTCGTTGGCGTTGCCGACGAAGCCGACGGCGTTGACGCGCTTCTTGGCCGCCCGGCTGCCGACCGCCGCCGCATAGGCCATCTGTTCGGCCATTTCGATGCCGGCGCAGTGGCGCGCGTCCATGGCGATGAAGGCGACCCGAGGCAGCGCTTCCACCATCGCGCACGCATTGTAGGCGGCAACGCATGCGGCGCCCAGCTTCTGCAGGTACAGCGTCTCAAGATCGACCAGGTGGTAGAACGAGCCGATGAGGTACATCAAAGGCTCGCCGGCGCCGACCCAATCGCCCTCGGCGTAGTTGAGCCGGACCTCGAAGGCACTGTCGCGTGCGGCCATGGCTGCCCGCAACCAGTCGAGCATGAGGCCGGGCGTGAACAGGACCGGGCGCCGCATGAACAGCGCGTAGCAGACCGTCTTGTCGCCGAAGCGGGCGATGGTCTGCTTGGTCTTGAGGAAATAGCGATCGGTCCAGGCTTCGATCGCATCCGGTGCCGGCTGCAGGGCGCGCGCGGGACGGCCTGTCGGGGCGGGTGTCACCGCATCTGCCTCAGGATGCCGGGATGGCACGCCGGAGCTCCCGCTCCCGCGTCCGGTGCCGTCCCTCCTTCAGCATCTCGGCGAGGAGGTAGGCAAGCTCAAGCGCCTGGCTCGCATTCAAGCGCGGATCGCAGGCGGTATCATAGGAGCCGGGCAGATCGGCCTCGGTGATGTCCTGGGCGCCGCCGACGCATTCCGTCACATCCTTGCCGGTCATCTCGAAGTGAACGCCGCCGGCATAGCTGCCCTCGGCCTCGTGGACCTGGAAGAACGTCCTGACTTCGTCCAGGATGCGGTCGAAATGGCGGGTCTTGTAGCCGTTCGCGCTCGTAACCGTATTCGCGTGCATGGGGTCCGAGACCCAGACGACGTGCTTGCCTTCCCGGCGAACCGCCTTGATGTAGGCGGGCAGCATCTCCTCGACCTTCTTGGCGCCGAAGCGGATGATGAGCGTGAGGCGGCCGGGATCGTTGCTGGGGTTGAGGATATCGATCAGGCGCAACAGGCCGTCGATGTCGAGCGTGGGGCCAACCTTGAGGCCGATCGGGTTGCCGACACCGCGCAAGAATTCGATATGCGCGCCTTCGGGCTGACGGGTTCGGTCGCCGATCCACAGGAAATGCGCCGAGGTGTCGTACCAATCGCCGGTCGTACTGTCGACGCGCGTCAACGCCTCCTCGTAATCGAGCAGCAAGGCCTCGTGCGCGGTGAAGAAGTCGGTTTCGCGGATCTGCGGCGCCGTTTCGGAGGTGAGGCCGCAGGCCGCCATGAACGCGAGCGCCTCATCGAGCCGGTCGGCCAGATCCCGGTAGCGGTCCCCTTGCGGGCTGTCGTCGACGAAGCCCAGGTTCCACGCATGCACGCGGTTGAGGTCGGCGTAGCCGCCTTGCGCAAACGCGCGGATCAGGTTCAAGGTCGCCGCCGACTGGTTGTAGGCGGTCACCATCCGCTGCGGATCGGGGATGCGTGCCTCGGCCGTGAACTCCTGGCCGTTGACCATGTCACCGCGATAGCTCGGCAGCGTGACGCCGTTGATCGTCTCGGTGTCGGCCGAGCGCGGTTTGGCGAACTGACCGGCCAGTCGCCCGACCTTGACCACCGGTACGGCCGCGCCGAAGGTCAAGACGACAGCCATCTGCAGCAGCACGCGGAAGGTATCGCGAATGTTGTTGGGGTGGAACTCGGCAAAGCTCTCCGCGCAGTCGCCGCCCTGCAAGAGGAACGCGCGACCCTCGGCGACCAGCGCCAGCAGCCGTGCGAGACGGCGCGCTTCGCCAGCGAAGACCAGCGGCGGAAAGCGCCGCAGTTCCTGATCAACCGCTGCCAGTTTGTCGCGGTCAGGGTAAACCGGCACCTGCCAGATGGGGTGGGTGCGCCAGCTGTCAGGGCTCCAACCAACGGTCATACGATCTCCCAAAGTGCTCAAACGGCGAAAGCAGAGGCTATACGCGTCCGATCCCGCATTTTCAATGCCAACCCCGCGGTGTGGGCGCGTGTTTGCCCGTGGCGCGCCTTCAGCACAACACGCGTTACTCGACGGTCACGCTCTTGGCGAGATTGCGCGGCTGATCGACGTCGGTGCCCTTGATAACAGCCACGTGATAGGCAAGGAGCTGCGCCGGGATGGTGTAAAGGATTGGCGCCACGAATGGATCGACCTTCGGCAGTTCCACCGTCGCTGCCGCCATCGTGCCCAAGCGCTGGATTCCCTCGGCATCGGACAGAAAAACCACGCGGCCGCCGCGGGCGATGACCTCTTGCATGTTGGAGGCGGTCTTCTCGAACAGCGCGTCAGACGGCGCGATGACGATGATCGGCATCCGCTCGTCGACGAGCGCGATGGGGCCGTGCTTCATCTCGCCGGCGGCATAGCCTTCGGCGTGGATGTAGCTGATCTCTTTGAGCTTGAGCGCGCCTTCAAGCGCAATCGGATAGCCGGTGCCGCGGCCCAGATAGAGGACATCACGTGCTTCGGCCACCTCGCGGGCGATTTCCGCCAGCAGGCCATCGTGGTTCAAGACCTCGTTGGCGCGGCTCGGCACCTCGGTCAGCGCGCGGCAATAGCGCTTCTGGGTGTCGCGGTCGAGGCAGCCACGCCGGGTCGCGAAGCCGATGACGAGGCACGCCAGCACCGTGAGCTGGGTCGTGAACGCCTTAGTCGAAGCGACACCGATCTCCGGGCCGGCATGGGTCTGCAGCGACACCTCCGCCTGGCGCGCCATTGAGCTCTCGGCGACGTTGACGATCGAAACCGTGTGCTGGCCCTGGGCGCGCGCATAGGCCATTGCCGCGAGCGTGTCTGCCGTCTCGCCTGACTGGGAAATGAAAATGGCAAGTCCGCCCGGCGGCAGGTCGGGGCTGCGGTAGCGGAATTCGGACGCGATATCGACCTCGACCGGGATCCGCGCGATGGTCTCGAACCAGTACTTGGCGACCAGCGCCGCGTGATAGGACGTTCCGCAGCCGATGAGCGTGATGCGCGAGATGCGGGTGATGTCGAAGGGGACCGGCGGCAGAACGATGACGTCGTTCCAAGGGTTCAAGAGCGTGTGCAGGGCTTCACCCATCACCGTCGGCTGCTCGTAGATCTCCTTCAGCATGAAGTGCGGGAAGTTGCCCTTGCCGATCAGCGCCCCTGACGAGGCGGTGAGCTTGATCACGCGCTCGACGACCTGGCTCGAGGCGTCGTGGATCGTGGCGCCTGCGCCGTTGATCTCGACCCAGTCGCCTTCCTCCAGGTAGCTAATGCGGTTGGTGAGCGGCGCAAGAGCAAGCGCGTCGGAGCCCAAGAACATCTCGCCCTCACCGTAACCCAGCGCCAGCGGGCTGCCGTGGCGGGCGCCGATCATCAGGTCGTGATGGCCGGCGAACAGAATGGCGAGCGCGAAGGCGCCGCGCAGCCGCTTGAGCGCTTTGGCTACTGCCTCCTGCGGCGTCAGCCCCTCGCCCAGATGCTGGCTGATGAGGTGGACGATGACTTCCGTGTCGGTTTCGGTCGCAAAGACGCAGCCGGAGCCCGTGAGCTCGCGCCGCAGGTCCTGGAAGTTCTCGATGATGCCGTTGTGGACGAGCACCACGCGCTCATCGGCGTGCGGGTGGGCGTTGATCTCGGTCGGCGCCCCGTGCGTTGCCCAGCGAGTGTGGCCGATGCCGATCCGGCCGGCCGCTGGATCCTGGGCAAGGACGGTCTCGAGGTTGACGAGTTTGCCCGAGGCACGGCGGCGGACGATCGAGCCGTTCGACAGCGTAGCAATCCCGGCCGAATCGTAGCCGCGATACTCAAGTCGGCGCAGGCCTTCGATCAGCAGCGGCTGAACGTCTGCTTTGCCGACAATTCCGATGATGCCGCACATGGTCTAGCGATCCCCCTTCTCAGCCTGTTTCTTGCGCTTCTCTTCGTCCTTACGGGTGCGAAACGCCCTTCCCCAGCCCTTTCGTTGCAGGTGCGGCCCGCGCGTTAGTGCCAACGCATCGGTCTCGACCTCGCGGGTGATGACGCTGCCGGCGCCGATGATGGCACCGGCGCCGATCTTGACCGGGGCGACCAGGGAGCTGTTCGAGCCGATGAAGGCGCCTTCGCCGATATCGGTGAAGCCCTTCGTGAAGCCGTCGTAATTGCAGGTGATGGTGCCGGCGCCAACATTCGCCTTGGCGCCGATGCGGGCATCGCCGATGTAGGTCAGATGGTTGACCTTCGCGCCCTCTTCGACTGTTGCGTTCTTGATCTCGACGAAATTGCCGACGTGCGCTCCGCTGGCCAAGACTGCCCCTGGCCGTAACCGGCTGAACGGCCCGACGATCGCGCCCTCTTCGATCACGGCGCCTTCAATGTGACAGAAGGCGCGGATCTCGACGCGATCGCCGACGGTGACGCCGGGACCGAAAAAGACGGAAGGCCCGACGGTGACGTCCCGGCCCAATCGCGTATCGGCGCTGAAATAGACGGTGGCGGGATCAATCAGCGTCGCCCCTTCGTTCATCGCCCGCTGGCGGAGCGTTTCCTGCAGGAAAGCCTCGGCGCGGGCGAGATCGGCGCGACTGTTGACGCCGATCAGCTCGCGCTCGTCTCCTTCAGCAACGCGGCACGCGAGCCCCTGCGCTTGCGCCAGGGTAACGACGTCGGTGAGGTAGTACTCGCCTTTGGCGTTGGCGTTGCCGAGCGCATGCAGAAAGCCGAACAGGTGGCGGCCGTCGACCACCATCATGCCGGCGTTGCACAGCCAGATCTTGAGCTGCTCAGCCGACGCGTCCTTCGCTTCGACGATCGCCTGCAGCTGGCCCGAACCGTCAACCACCAGGCGGCCGTAGGCGGCCGGATCCTCGGGCCGGAAGCCGAGCACGACCACGGCCGGCCGTGGTTCGGCACGCTTAACGTCCAGCATGCGCTGCATGGTTGCGGGCGAGATCAGGGGCGTATCGCCGTAGACGATCAGCACGTCGCCTGCAAAACCGGCAAGCACCGGCTCTGCTGCCAACACCGCGTGCCCCGTTCCCAGCCGCTCCGTCTGCACGACCGTCGGATAAGGGGCGACGGCGCGCGCGACCGCATCCATCTCGGCGCCGATGACGACGCAAGCCTGCTGCGGCGCCAAGCCCTCGACGGCGGCCAGGAGATGCTTGATCATTGGCCGCCCAGCCAGGGGGTGCATGACCTTCGGCAGGCTCGACTTCATGCGCGTGCCCAACCCGGCCGCCAGGATGACGACTGCAGTCTGATCGCCGGTCATGAGAGGCCTTCTTTTTTTCGGGGGAACCGTCTTGGTATTGGGGGCAGCGTGCCATACGTCAGGCCACGCGCCAAGCCCCCCAAATGATGGAAAAGATACTGCAATGACGTCTGTGCAACAATCAGTAGAAGCCGTTGTATTCGACCTCGACGGCACACTGGTCGACAGCGCCGCCGACATCGCCTTCAGTCTGAACGTGTTCCTGGCGGAGATCGGGCGGTCGACGCTGCCGCTCGAAGCGGTCACGGGCATGATCGGCGAGGGGGCACGGACGCTGATCGCGCGTGCGCTTGCCGCCACCGGCGCAGTGCCGCCGGCAGACGAGGTTCAAGCCCTCACCCGGCGCTTTCTCGATCTCTATGAAGCGGCTGCGGCCGACCGGACCACCGCCTATCCCGGTGTCGCTTCGACGCTCCAGGACCTGCAGGCTTCTGGGTTGCGGCTGGGCCTGTGCACCAACAAGCCGGAGCGGGCGACCCGCCTCCTGCTCGCGGCGCTCGAGCTCGATCCGCTGTTCGATGTCGTGGTCGGCGGCGATACCCTCGCAGGCGTGCTGAAGCCGGATCCGCGGCCGCTGCTGCATGCGCTCGATGCCCTGGGCGCCACGGCCGAGCGGGCGGTGATGGTCGGTGACAGCCCGATCGATGTCGCGAGCGCGCGCGCCGCCGGCTTGCGCGTATTGGTCCGGCGCGGCGGCTATTCCCGCGGCCCGGCCGAGGACCTCGGCGCTGACGGCATCTTCGAGGCGTTCTCCGAGCTGCCGCAGGCAATCCGGCAGCTTTCTTGACATGGAGGACGCAGACCTTATCCTTGGTCCTCACGCAGGAAAGACCCTGTCGGGCGCGTAGCTCAGCGGGAGAGCACCGTCTTCACACGGCGGGGGTCGCTGGTTCGATCCCAGCCGCGCCCACCAGGGGATTACACAGGCTTGCGTCAGAAGGTCGCGCCGGCCCTTCAGGTTGTCGACGGCTGGTGGGCGAGCGTCTCGAACGCGCCTTGGCCCTGCGAACTCACGACCTGATAGCCCTCATCGAAGGTGCGGTTGACGCGCACGTTGTCGACCAACAGGAACGAGTTCTCCGCATCAGGCCCGGAGAAGTCGGTGCTGCGGTCGTTGACGACGCCAAAGCCGATCACGAGCTGGCCTGTGGCGCTGGCGGTGAAGACAGAACTGCGCCAGTCCGAGGCGCCATGGTCGCCGACCCCGCGCACGTCGGCGAGCGAGAACAGCCGTGTCGTTGTGCCGTCATTGATGGTGGCAAACGCATAGTCGTTGTCGGCTTGGCCGTCGGTGGGTGCCGACACCGCATCCCGGGCATCGAACATCCAGTCGAACGACACCTCGTCGCCGGCTTGAACGTCGGCCGTGAGCTTAAGCGCCGAACCCGCGGCCGGGAACGAGCCGTCGCTGTCGCGTGGCAGCGTGCCTGCGGGCAGACCCAGGAACTGCTCCAGTGCGCTCGCGGAATGTCCGCGCGCTTCCAGCACGGCCATCCGTCCGTCCGTGGCCGGATCGGTCGGCGCATAGAGGCCGCGGGCGCCGTCGGTCTCTTGATAGGTTTCGGCGGCATTGACGAAGAAACCTGTCTTCTCGGGCAGCGGGTCGGTCTCGAAGCTCTCCACCACGCGCTCAATGTCGTTCCGGCCGAAGATGGTAACCTGCACCTCGCCGCTCTCGCTCAGGCCCAAGCGGTCGCTCACGGAATAGCGAAAGGTGTCGGTCGCCTGTTGGCCCGCCTGCAGCGTATCGAAGTGGCCGGCCGGATCGTAGCGGAGGGTGCCATCGGCACCGACGGTGACGATGCCGCGCGTGCCGGTGGTGTCGATCGCACCAAGGGAAAGGGTATCGCCCGCATCCGCATCGTGGTCATTGGCGAGCACGTCGATCCTGATCGCGGCTGATTCGGTCGTGTGCGCCTGATCGGCAACCGCGACCGGGCGATCGTTGACGCCGACGACTTCGACCTCGATGGTCCCGGTTGCGGTGGCTCCCGCTTCATCGGCGATCCGATAGGTCCACGCATCGGTGATCTTTTCGCCGGCGGCAAGCGCATCGAACCGGCCCTGCGGGTCATAGAGGATCTGATCGCCGGCGAGCGAAACAGCTGCGTGGGCACCCGAACCATCGATCGCAACCAGGCGCAACCGATCGCCTGCATCCGCATCCGTATCGTTGGCCAGGAGCTGAGCGACGGACAGGGACAACGGAGTGTTCTCGGTTGTCTCGGCGTGGTCGAGCGTGGCCACCGGCACGTCATTCAGACCCTGGACGGCGACGCTTACCGTCGCTTCCGCGGCGGCACCGGCGGCATCGCTGATGCGGTATGTAAATGTGTCCGTCCGTTCTTCTCCGGCGCGCAAGGATTGGAACGCCGAGCGCGGGTCGTAGGCGAGCATGCTGTCGGGAAACAGGACGACTGAGGCACCCGAGGCAAGGCTGATGCTGTCGCCGACGCCAATCGCGCTGCCGTTGATTGCCGTGACCGTGAGGCCGTCAGTGCCGTCGGCGTCGTGATCGTTCAGGCGGACATCGAAGCGGGCGACACTGTTTTCGTTCGTGACCAGCGCGTCGTCAGCGGCGACCGGCGGGGTATTGGGCGCCGAGAGGCTCACCGTCACGACACTGGTGCTGGTCAGCCCATGACGATCGGCAATCGTGTAGCTGATGCTATCGGTCAGGACCGGACCGGCACCGAGGCCTGAAGCGGTTGGGGGCGGCGTGTAGAGCATTCCGGCGCCGGGTTCACCGGTAAGCCTGACTTCCGCGCCGGACTGGGCGCTCGCCGCCAGGACGCGCAGGCTCGACGCATCATCGTCGGAATCGACGTCAGTGTCATTGGCCAGCACGGCGATCGCAATCGGTGCCCCGCCCACTTCCGCCACGGCCGTGTCGGGCTTGGCGACAGGCGCATCGTTGCGGCCCACGAGCGTGACGAAAGCCTGGCCCGAAGCGGTGCCGCCGTTCGCGTCCGTCACCGTGAAGGCGAGTGCGTCGTGGGCCGTCTCGCCCTCGGCCAGCGCATCGAAGCGGCCGTGCGGGTCGTAGCTGATGCGTCCGTCGGCAAACGTGAACTGGCCGGTGCTGGCGGCGCCGTCGATGCTGACAAGCTTAAGCGTGTCCGCCCGCGCCCCGGCGGAGGGTTCGGCCCCGGCGAGGAGCGTGCTGGCCGCGAAAGAGGTGGCAGCGTCCTCGTCAGTGGTGGCAACCTCGGGCGGGGCACCGTCGCCGAGCGATGGCCGCGGCCTGAAGATGCTGAGCCCGTCGTTCTCCAGACGCAGCAGCGGCTCAAAGCCAGCGCCAAGGGCAGGGTTGAGGCGGACGTTATCGAGCAGCAGCGATGACGGGTTTTCGTTGCTCTCATCGTTGATCGCGGCGAAGCCCAGTGTCAGCGTTACCGGGCCGCTGTTGCGCAAGTCGAAATCAGCAGCGGCGTCGTAAACGGCCGTCCGCCAGCCGGCGCTGCCAGGCCCGTCCGCGCGCACGTCGGCAAGCGTGAAGACGCGCGCTCGTGTGCCGTCGGAGACAGTGAAGACGGCAGCGTCGTTGCGGCCGCCGCCGTTGTCGGTCACTTGTTCGGTGGTGACGAAGGCCCAGTCGAAGGCGATGTAGGCATGGCCGGAAGCGTCAAGGGCGGTCGAGCCAAGGGTAATCCGCGTGCTGACGGCGGCGGCGGAGGCGGGCTCGGTGCCATCACCCGATTCGCCGGCGTGGCGGCCGGTGTCGTTCGGGATGGCATCGCCGGGCAAGCCGAGGAATGCCTCCAGCGGCGATTGCACCGCGCCGGGGCCGCGGGCGCTGGAGCCGACCGCGTCGATCTGCAGCATGCTGGCGAGGTGGGTGGGGACCAGGCCGGAGGCCGCCTGCGGCGCGGCTGCGACCAGCGCCGTTGGTGACGGAACAGCGCCCGGCCCCGGATCGCGCAGCCAGCCCGCCACGACCGCCCCGGACGGTGTTTCGAAGCTCTCGAACAGCTCCCCCGGCGCCGGTACGGATGCCGAACTGCGGACGGTCACGGTGACAGTTGCTTCGGCTCGGCCGCCCAAGTTGTCATCTACCGTGTAGCGGAAGGTGTCGGTTGCGGTCGCTCCGACCGCGAGATCGGCGAACTTGCCGGCGGGATCATAGGTCAACGTGCCGTCGGCGTTGGTGCGGACCTGGCCGCGGGTGCCGGCCGTATCGACAGCCGCGATCGCCAGCCGCGCGCTTTCCGGATCGGTGTCGTTGGCCAGCACGGCGATGCGCACGGAAGTACGGGCATCGGTCGTTGCCGTGTCGTCGAGCGCGATTGGCGGCTGGTTGTCTTTGACGATCTGGATGGTCGCCGTTGCCTCGGCGCGCGTGCCGCTGCGGTCGGCGACCGTATAGGTGAAGCGCTCAGTCGCGGTCTCGAAGACATCAAGATCGTCAAAGTGGCCGCGCGGATCGTAGGCGATGCTGCCGTCGGCCTGTACGCTCAAATGCGCGCCGGACGCGAGGGTGAGGGTGCCGCCGACCGCGGATGCGTCGCCATTGATGGCGACCACCTGCAGGCGATCGGCAGTGTCCACATCGCGGTCGTTGGCAAGCACGCCGATTGCGGGCGTCAACGTGAGGAGGGTGCCGGCAGCGGTATTCAAACGGTCGGCGACGGCGATCGGCGCATCATTGCGGCCGGAAACGGTGACTGTCACGGTGCCGTTTGCCGCTAATCCGTGCCGGTCGGCGGCAGTGTAGGTGACGGTATCGCTCGCCGTCTCCCCGGCACTCAGGTAATCGAACCGGCCGGCCGGGCTATAGCTGATCCCGGCGCCGGGGGCGCTCGTGAATGTCACAGCGGCACCCGAGGCAGCCGATGCTGCGGTCACGTGCAGCGAAGCCGCCGTGTCGTCGCTATCGATGTCGTCGTCGTTGGCAAGGACGGCGATCGGAACATTCGTGTCGTCCTCGCCCGCTGCTGCCGCATCGGCACGGGTGAGCGGCGCATCATTGCGGCCGGCGACGGTGATGGTCAGCAGCGCGCTGTCGCTGGTTCGGCCGTCGCTCACCTGGACGCGGACCGACTCCTGCGCCACCTCACCCGCGGCAAGGGTTTCGAAGTGGCCTTGCGGATCGTAGCGGACCGCACCGTCGGCACCGATCACGAGGCGGGCCCCTGAGGCCAGCACGCGATCGAACGGTTGCGTCCCGACCGCCTGGCCATCGACCGCGATGACCGTGAGTGGCGTCCGGCCGCCGTGGTCGTTGGTGAGCAGGCCCGGTGCCGCCAGTACCGATGGCTGATCCTCGTTGGCGGTAATCGCGTCCGCATGTGCGGTCACTGGCGCCGGCCCGGCGGCAAGCGTGATATCGAGCGTGCCTTCGGCCCGCGCGCCGTGGCTGTCCTCGATCGTGTAGATAACCCGATCCGCACTACCGCTGCCGGAATCGGGCGGAGTGTAGGTGAGGCTGCCGCCTGGGCTGGGGTCGAAGGTCACCCGTCCGCCCGCTTGCGCCGAAGCGGCGATGATGCGCAGGCTTCCTCGGGTGTCGTCGCTGTCAGCGTCGGTGTCGTTCAGCAGCACCGGAATCACGATCGGTTCGCCGCCACGCTCAGCAGCCGCGGTGTCAGCGGTCGCGACCGGCGCGTCGTTGATGCCGGTGAGCGTCAGCGTGACTTCCGCTGTGCTGGCGCCACCCGCCTCGTTCGCAACGACATAAGTGAAGCGGTCGGTTGCCGTTTCGCCCGCCGCCAAAGCCTCGAAGCGGCCACGTGGATCATAGGTGATGGTGCCGTCGGCGCCGAGGCTGACGCCGCCACGGGTGTCCGCACCGGTAATCGAAACAATGGATAGCTTGTCCCCGACGGCGCCATCATTGGCGAGAACATCGAGGGTAAGCGGCGTTTCCTCATCGGTCCGGCCACTGTCGGCCCGCGCTTGCGGGCCCGGCACACTGCCGGTCAGTGTCACCGCGACCGAGCCTTGGGAGCGGGCACCGTGGCGGTCCTCGATCGTGTAGGTGATCGTATCGGTCGCAAGGGCGTTGCTCGCGGGTGGCGTGTAGGTGATGCCTGACCCGGGCAGACCATCGAAGGCTACCTTCGCTCCCGATTGGGCGCTTGCGGCGACGACGCGCAGGGTCGTGCCATCGTCGTCGCTGTCGACGTCCGTGTCGTTGGCGGTGACAGCGATCGCGACCGCAGGACCACCCCGCTGGATCACCGCGGTGTCGGCACGGGCGACGGGGGCATCGTTCACGCCTTGGATGTGCAGGGTGACGCTGCCGCGCGAGGTCTCCTTGTTGCCGCCGTCAACGATGTAGGCGAAGCCGTCGGTCGCCGTTTCGCTCGCCGCCAGACTCTGAAAGCGGAGCGTGGGATCGTAAACAATGCCGCCGTCCCCAGTCGGAAAGACGCGGCCCAAGGCGCCTGAACGATCGATCCCCTGCAGGACCAGCGGGTCGAACGGATCGGGATCGACATCATTGGCGAGGAAGGCTTGCGGATCGAGCGTCAGCACCTCGTCCTCGCGCAGCGTGAAGGCATCGGCGACGGCCATGGGCTGCGCGCTCATGCGCTTCAAAGTGCCGCCGAGTTCGTCCGTTCGGCTGTCGAGCGTGTGCAAGCTGAAGCCCGACGCCTCCGATTGCCGGACGTGATCGACGTAAAGCCGCGACGGTGCGAGCGGAGTGCCGCCTTCGAGAACGGCGAAGCCGAAGGTGTAGGCTCCGGTTTGCCCGGCTGTGTATTCGATCGTCTGCCAACCTGAGGCGCCATAATCGCCGACGTCGGCGATCGAGATCATCGGCAGCGCCGCGCTGGTATCGCCGGTGGCAGCCGAAAACACGGCAAAGTCATTGAGCGGCGCGGCGCCGGCGGCATCGAAGAAGACATCGAAGCGAACGGTGTCGCCGGCGTTGAGGTGGATCGCATCGACCGACTTGATGGCAGAGCCGGTCGTGGGACCGGCATCGGGCGCGATCCGGGCCAGCGTGCCGGGCGCAAGCTTGAGAAACTGTTCTATCTCTTGCGTCGACCGGCCCGCCTCTTCGAGCTGGACCATCTCGCCCGCCCGGGCGGTGATGAGTCCGGTTTTTTCGAGCGGCAGCTCAGGCACACTGCCTGCGGTCTCGTCCGCCGCGCCCAGCGCATCCCAACGCCGGCCAGGATCCCAGCTGGTCAGGTAGACGGGCGGCAGCGGATTGGGCTGCCCACTGTCGTCGGCCGAGGCCGCCATGCTCTGGTAGAGCGCTTCCTCGACATGGCGCGCTCCTTCGATGGGCTCGGACGCAGCGGCTTGGATGCTTGGTGGTGCCTCGGCCAGCGTGGCCGGCTCCGGTGCCAGGTCAAACACGGCGAAGGCCGCGGCGGTTACGTGGAAGGGAGTTTCCGCGGTGCCTGTATCGCTGGGCTCAGACGCCGGTGCCGCCGTTTGCTCCACGTCGGATGCCGCCGAACAGCCGGCAGCACCGACCGACAGGACATCGGTGAAAGGATCGATAAGCCGCGCGCAGTCGTCGGCGTGGCCGGCGAGGGGGGCTGCGGTTCGCTCGGCAATGGTGACGGTTTCTGACGATGATGCGACATCGTAAGCGCCGGTGTCGTTTGCGAATGCCAGCCGGCCGGCACTGCCGTCGGCGCCGTCGTGCAGCATGAAATGCACGCCACCGCCGCGCACTTGTTCGAGCACCAGCGTGCCGGCCTTGAGGCGGATCTCCCCCGCTGTCGTATCGAGCACAAACGGCTGCTCCGATCCATCGACAGCCGCCGGCAGGTGGATCAGGAATCGCCCGGCGAGCGGCGTGACGCCACCGGCCATGGTGCCGCCGGCGGTTTGCCCGTTCTCTGGGGTGATGAGAAGGCGGCTCTCTGGTCCGGCGATGACCTGGCCGCCGTTCGCAGTGCGCAGCACCAAGCGCGCGCCGGCGCCAGTCTCGACAATGTCATCGGCGTCCAGTCTGTCGCCTGGGCCGAGCGGAAGCACGGTTCCGTCCACGCTCAGCGCGTGACTGACACCGCTCGATTGGGTTTCGACCGTGACGCCGGCGGCCACTTCGGCACTGCGGATGGACGCGAGGGGGGTGGCGGGATCTTGGAGGCTGGTCGTCGTGGGCGGAATCCCGTCAGCAGCCATCGGTTCCGGCTGAGGGGAGGCAATCGGTGCCTGCAGCATGCTGGAGAGTTCCTCTCGAACGCACGTTTCACACTCACGCGAACTACGTGTGTCCCACTCCTTATCGTGCCGGCTGTCATCAGCAGCCTGTGGGGCATCGGACGATGAGCGGCCTTCCTTCGCGTAAACGCCGCGCCGTCCGAGGCTTATTCCATAACCGCACCTGAGGCGTCATGCCCCAGTTGGTCGGTCATGCCCCTCTCCTCCCCAACAGACTGCCGCAAATGTAGCAGATCCTTAAGAAAGCGAAACAAGTTCCTTCAAACGGGGCATTCGTGGGGTTGCCGAACCGGCATGAATGCCCAGTTGGGGCAGAATGGGATTGACTCGATGGGAAAAAAGGACTAAAAACCCAGACGTAGGCCGATCATCCTTTCAGCGGCCACTCTGCCACCACGGGAGGCGCACCTAATGGGGAGTGTTTTCAAGACGCCGAAACCGGCCAAGCTGCCGACGGTGACGCCGGCAGTCGATTCTGACGAGAAGGAACGGCAGCTCCGCCTGGAAACCCTCGCCAGGATCAGGCGCGGTCGCGCCGGCACAATTGCGACCTCACCGCGTGGTCTGTTGGTCGTCAGCGACTGGTCTGCCAACCGCAAGTCGCTCTTGGGGCAATGAAGCGCGGGTGGGTTCCAGCGGGCTCGCCGGGCCCGCGCTCGACAGGATCTTGAGGAGTCTCCTCATGGCAGGATTTGTTCCTTCCGCCGCGATGGCCGCACTGCAGATGGGCGTCAGTATGGCGCAGCAGAAAGCCTCCTATGCGGCTCAGAAGGGTGAGACCAAGGCTAGAGTGGCGCAGATCCAGCAGGCGCAGGAAATTGATGCCCGCGACCGCCAGGAACGGCTGCGCCGTGCGCTCGCAACGCAGCGCGCCCGCTTCGGAGCGCAGGGGGTGAGCTCATCCGGCTCTTCGAACGCGGTTCTCGAAGGCTTGGCCGCCGAGGCCAACCGCGAACAGATCGAGGCCAACGCCCTGGCCGAGACGCGAATCCAGCAGCTGGGCTCCGAGCTCTCCAGTGCGCAGCGCAAGAACTTGCTGGCCGCTGTCCAGCCCTACAACCGCCTCGCCTTCAGCGCGCTGCAGCGAAACCTGGATACGCACCCCCTGTTGGAAGCTTAACAAACTCACTTGAAGGACGCGTAGGGAATGCCCTCTGAACACATCCGGATCCCCGCGGTCGATCCCGTCGCCCGATACGAGGCCAACGGTACGCAGACCAGTTTCGCCTACCCTTTCCCGATCTTCGAGCCCGAGAACCTCGAAGTATACCTTGCCGACACGCTTGTCGGCTCCGGATACAGCGTCACCGGTGCAGGCGAAACGGAAGGCGGCCAGGTGGTTTTCGCCTCCGCGCCAGCCGAAGGGACGGTGGTCACCTTGAGCCGGCGTATCCACGCCGAGCGGACGACAGACTTCCAGGAATCGGGCGATCTGCGCGCGAAGGTCCTGAACGATCAGTTTGATCACTTGACCGCGGCGGTGCAGGACGTCGCTGCTGACATCACGCGCTGCATCCGGGTGCCGGCGTCTGAGTCGATCGGGCCGGAGAGCCTGGCGCTGCCGCCGGCGTCGGAACGGCGCAACAAGTGGCTGGGCTTCGATGCCGACGGCCAGCTGATCGTCTCCGGCGTCGCGTCATCCGGCACCGGCAGCGGTGGTGCGCAAAGTGGCTTGCCGCCGGCCCAGGTGCCTGCGGCGGGCGGGATGTGGGGCGAAGTCGGTGGCACGCTCTCGGCGCAGGCCGATCTGTGGAGTGCGCTCGCCGCCAAGTCTGATGCTACCCACAACCATGATGCAGCCTATGTCCCGGCCGGTCACGCCGGCTCACGCGGTGCGACGCACGGGCTCGCAACGACCACCATCGCCGGTTTCATGGCGGCCGAAGACAAGGTGAAGCTGAACGGTGTCGCTGCGGGCGCCGAGGTCAACCTTACGGCCACCGAGCTGGTCGAGACCCTCAACACCCACCTTGGCGGCACGGCCTGGCAGAGCAGCGGCTCAGGCGGGAGCTGGGGTGGCATCGGCGGCACGCTTGCCGATCAGACGGACCTGTACGCAGCGCTGGCGGGCAAGGCGGCCGCGAGCCACAGCCATTCCGCGGCAACGATCCAAGCCGCCGGCTTTCTGTCTGCGGCCGACAAGACCAAACTCGACGGCATCGAGGCCTTCGCGACCGCCGACATGACGGCGAGCGAGATCGTCGACAAGGTCAACGAGGCCCTCGGTGGCACCAGCTGGCAGACCAGCGGTGGCGGCTCTGTCAACGGCGACAGCCTTCAGGCGGTGTTCATCAATACCGTCAACGGCACCACCATCACCGCTGGTTCACAAGGCAACATCAACTTCAGCCAGGCGACGTTCACCCGCACCGGCGCTAGCTTTTCAGTCGCTGACGGCGAAGTCACCATCAACGATACGGGCAGGTTCTTCGTCGAATCCGACGTCACGATCAATCTGCCGGTCGCCAACGTCAAGGGATCGACACCGATCTACCTGCAGAGCAACGCGAGCGGCAGCTGGCAAACGGTTGTCGGCGGTGAGGATATGCTCACCGAAGCGGGTGCATCGGCGCAGTCGGCAGTTCAGAACTGTACGGGTGACGTATGTGCCTACCTGGAACTGACACAGAGCGGTACCAAGGTTCGCGTCCGCGCCGCGCCGCAGACCAGCTACAACGACATCATCGCGCTTGCCAACAAGTGCAGCTTGCGGATCTACAAGATTGTCGAAGGCGCGAGCAGCGGCGGATCAGGCAGCGGCAGTCCGGTCACCTGGTACGACGAGCAGACCCAGCTTGGCCAGCAGACGAAGCTGAAGTTCATTGGGGCCGGCGTCGGCGCAGCCGTCAACGGCGATACCGTTGAGGTCACCATCGCAGCACAGGCTGCTGCCGCTGGTGGTGCCGCTTCGACGGTCCAATTCAACAGCAGCGGCGCCATCGCCGGTGCCGCCGGGATTAGCGTTAAGTCCCCCGCCAACGGCCCCGGCCACACCAATCATATCCTGCACGCCAATACGTACACCGGTGGCTGCACATTCGAAACGGTGGCAGCCGGCAGCGGTTGGTGGGCCGACAGCTTTCACGATGTTGCTTACGACATTGCCCTGCAGGGTGCGGTCACACTAAAGGGATCAGTGATCAACGTTCAAAACAACAACGAGATCGCCTCGACAAAGGTGTATTTAAGAAACACGACAAACGCGGCAATCAGTGTCACCATCGATACTGGCGATGGACACTTCACGGAAATCATCGGTCTTACCAATCCCTTCTCGATTGATGCGAGCGCGACCAAGATAGTCTACCTCACCGCACGCAAGGATGCGTCCGGTACGATGCGGAAGGCCGTCGAAGGATGATGCCCTTCTTGGGAATTGGGACCCGGACCAGCGCCGTGACGATCCCCGTGGATCCCCCGGTTAGCGGTTCGAAGCCGACCGAGGCACCTGTACTGCAGGCGAAGGGCCTGTCGCTGATCTGGCAGGATCGCTTAGGCGAAACGGACGCGCCAACGGACGACAGGCAGTTCTTTCAGACGACGACCGGAAACCGCATCTCGGAGGATCCGGATACGACCGGCACCGGCAACAGGCGGCTGTCGTTCGTGACCTACGACGGCAGGCCATGCCTGAAATCAACGTATCCGGCCAACGCGCCAGGCTGGCTGAACTGGCGCGCACAATACCTGCCGCAGCGCTATATGGAGCTCGGCTTGTGCGTCGATTTCATCTATCCGGCCGGCTACGACTTGCAGAACATCTCTGGTGGCAACACCAGCGGCAAGTCGCTGTTTGGCTTGTTATGCGGCCATGCGGATCATCAAAAGCCGGGCCTGCCAAGTTACCCGCGCGCCTGGGCTGGGGAGGTTAAGTGGCCGGAGGATCAATGGGGATCCTCGCTCGGAGTCAACTGGACCTACCGTGCCAGCAATCCCGGCGGCGTTGAATACCATTGGTATCCGCACGTCATCGGCGCCTACGTCAACGGCGCCGATCAGATCCGCAACGACAAGTTCTCCAATCTGTTCAACATTGCCGGCTACGTGGACCCGGGCAAGCAGCGCTTCACCACCGGCGCTTGGCATCGCATCGAGCTGTACGGGAAGATGGACACCAACCGCCGCGACGGCGTGCTGGAGATGTGGATCGACGGCGTTCTTCGCGCTCGTTGCGGCAATCTCGACCTGGGCGGCTGGGTTGGCAATCGCGGGCTCTATGCCGGCGCCATCGGCGGTTCGGACTCGGCCGGCTCTGGCCAGCTCGTTGGTTCCTCAGGCGGCGGTTGGCGGTTCCAGGGGATCTTCATCCGCGAGATGATCGGCGGCGTCACCAACACGCCGGAGCAGACGCCAAAGTATGGCGGCTCCTATTACGCCTATAATTGGCGCGTTTACGGGAAGCTTTAGCGAAGGCATCCCGGCGCCGGCGGCCATCCAGAGGCGCGCGCCATAGCCATTGCCGCGCGTCTCACCGTGCCTTGCCGGCACCCTTGTCTGGCGCCGGCTGCGGCGCATAGAGGCGGATGTTGGAGAGCCACCACGCCTGCTTCCTGGGTGAGCCGTCGCAGTGCCACATCTGGTAGGTGTAGATACCGCGGATCAGCCAGCCGCGGTCGGCGCCGAAATCCATTCCGCAGCCCTCGTCGACCAAAGCGCCGTCGACCCAGAACGCCACGCAGCCATTGTGCTTGCCTGGCTCGTTCATCTTCACTTCCAACTCGACCGGCACCCAACGGCCGCGCGGCGTGTAGCCCGACTTTTTCGACATGCCGGCGCCGAAGCAGCGCTCGCGCGGATTGTCGGGTTGGGGGCAGTCGTAGGAGCACAGGACGCCGTCTTTCTCGCACTGTGGCTGTGCCCGGTTAAGATAGTAGATGTAGGCGCCGAAGTTCGCCCCTTGCCCGGCACGGTCGCCGCCGCTGCCCCGATTTAGGCGGACACTCACCCCTCTTTGTTCGCCAAGTGAGACCCCGCCACCGATGTTGCCGGTATACGCATTGCCGCCGATCCACAGCCCGATCGGCCAGCGACCGACGCCAGGGTGGGGCTGCCAGGAGGTTTCCGAACACTCGTAGGCAAAGACGAAATCTGCCGGGATCCAGACATCGACAGCAACACCGGCATGCTGGATGCCGGGTGTCCAGTGCTGCGACAACGTCTCGTCATGCGGAACGTTGCCGCGTGCCACGTTGTACTGGATGGCGGCGCGCCCATCCGGTGCACGGGCAACGATGCGATGGTCGCCGGTTGCCTCCGAGTTCCGCCGATGCCATTTGCTGAACTCGCCGAAGGGTCCGTACAGGACTTCCGCGGTTGGGACTTCGCCGACATGCTTTTCCAGCGAGTCGCGCCAGACCAGGCTCAAGCCTCTCGCGGCCAGGTTCTTGGCGTCAGGCAATGGATCGCTTGCCACCGCCGCGCGGCAAAGCGCGAGAAGGCAGATCGCAACGATCGTCAAGAAATGGATACGGGGACAGTTCATGGAAGGCTGCCTGCCTCATGCTGCGGCGGGCGCAGCCGGCGCCCCCTCACCGCATGCGCAAATTCTACAGCTACGGTCCCTGGTTGTCGAGCAACCTTAGCGCGAGGTCATGCGCGTGGAACGCTGGGACAGCCGAGGTCGCACTGATCAGAGGAAGCCCAGCGCCAAGCGAGCATCCTCGGACATGTAGTCCTTCGTCCACGCAGGCTCCCACACCAGCGTCACTTCGACCATCCCCACGCCGGGAACAGCAGCGACGGTCTCGGCGACCTCGGTCGGCATCTGCCCAGCGACCGGGCAGCCCGGTGTCGTCAGCGTCAATTCGATGGCCACGTCGCCGTTGTTCTCGATGCGCAGGTCGTAAATGAGACCAAGATCGTAAATGTTGACGGGAATTTCCGGATCGTGAACGGTGCGCAGCGCCGCGATGACCTGTTCCACAGTGGCCACCGGGATCCCTGTCGCCAGAGGCGCGCCGGCCGCCGCAACCAGACCTTCGTCATGTTCCGCCGCCGACGGCCACCGGTCCCAGGCGTTCGGGTCGTCCATCACGTCGACCACTGTCTTCACTCCGTTGTTACCGCGGCGCCACCCTCGATCGCCGCCTTCATCGTATGCCACGCAAGCGTCGCGCACTTCACGCGGACGGGGAACGCGCGCACGCCGGCCAGCACCTGGAGGCGCTCGAGCGCGTCTTCATCGACACCGGCCGTTGCCGCATCGAAGCTCTCTTCGGTGCACAAGCGGTGGAAGGCGTCGAACATCCGCTCCGCTTCGGTGATGTGGCGGCCCTTCAAGGTCTCGGTCATCAGCGACGCGGACGCCATCGAGATGGCGCAGCCCTTGCCCTCAAAGGCGACATCCTCGATCGTCCCGTCGGCACCGATCTTGAGGTACACGTCCAGCGTATCGCCGCACATTGGGTTTTGCCCGTGGGCATGGCGCGCCGGCTCGGCCAGCCGGCGGAAATTCCGCGGCGACCGGCCATGGTCGAGGATGACTTCCTGGTAAAGCTCTCTCAGTTCGTCCAGCATCAGGCGAAGATCTCTCGGACGATCTTGAGCGCATCGGCCAGCGCGTCGACGTCCTCCATCGTGTTGTAAAGGCCGAACGACGCCCGCGCCGTTGCGGTGAGCCCAAGGCGCTCCATCAGCGGCTGGGCGCAGTGGTGGCCGGCGCGAACTGCGATCCCGGCCCGGTCGAGGATGGTGCCGATGTCGTGCGCGTGCACGCCCTCCATCACGAACGAGACGATCGCTGCCTTCTCGGCCGCGCGGCCGACGATCTGCAGGCCCGGCAGCGCACTCAAGCGCTGGCTGGCATAGGCGAGCAGCGCCTGCTCGTGCGCACGCACCGCTTCGCGGCCGAGCGCGGTCAGGTAATCGGCGGCAGCGCCCAGGCCAATCGCCTCGACGATCGCGGGCGTCCCCGCCTCGAACCGGTGCGGCGGCTCCTTGAATGTCGATTTGGCAAACGTCACCGTGCTGATCATCTCGCCCCCGCCCTGGTAGGGCGGCATCGTGGCGAGCAGCTCCTTCTTGCCGTAGAGGACGCCGATGCCGGTCGGCCCATACATCTTGTGGCCCGAGAAGGCGTAGAAATCGACGTCAAGCGCCTGCATGTCGACCGCCATATGTGGCACTGCCTGGCAGCCGTCGAGCAGCACCTTGGCGCCGGCCCGGTGCGCGGATTCGATGATGGCCCGGACCGGGGTCACGGTACCGAGCGCATTCGAAACATGGGTGATGGCGACCAGGCGCGTGCGTGGCGACAACAGCTCCTCGAACGCCGGCAGCAGGAAATTGCCGTCGTCGTCGATCGGCGCGACCTTGATCACAATTCCTTTTTCGGCCTGCAGCAGTTGCCACGGCACGATGTTCGAATGGTGTTCGAGCTCGGACAGGATGATCTCATCGCCCGCCGAGAGGAACTTCCGTCCGTAGGTTGCGGCGACCAGGTTGATGCCCTCGGTGGCGCCGCGCACGAAGATGATTTCGTCCGCAGAAGCGGCGTTGATGAAGGCCCGCAGCTTCTCGCGTGCCGCCTCGAAGGCGTCCGTGGCCTCCTGGCTCAAGGTGTGCACACCGCGGTGAACGTTGGCGTAGATGGTTTCCTGCGCCACCTGCATCGCATCAAGGACAGCTTTCGGCTTCTGCGCCGAGGCCGCACTGTCGAGGTAGACGAGCGGCCGGCCGCGGATGCGCCGCTTCAGGATCGGGAAATCCTCGCGCACCCGGTGCACGTCGAAGCTGACGCTGTGCCGCCCCTCATCGTTCATCGCCGTTCGGCTGGTGGAAGCGAGCATCAAAACGGTTCCTCTGTCCTTGTCCCGCGCCCGGTTCAACGGTCCTGCAGCCACGCGAACGCGGTTTGGCTGAACGCCTCGCGCACGGCCGCGTCGCTGATCTGGCTCAAGGCATCGCCGAGAAAGCCCTCGATCAGGAGCCGCTGCGCCACCGAGGCCGGCACGCCGCGGCTCCGCAAATAGAACAGCGCCTCGCGGTCGATCTGGCCGGCAGCGGCACCGTGGCTGCACTTGACGTCGTCGGCGTAGATCTCCAGCTCCGGCTTCTGGTTGACGCGCGCGCCGTCGGAGAGCAAGAGCGCCTTGCTCAGCTGGTCGGCGTTGGTCCCCTGCGCCTCGCGCTGGACGACGATGCGGCCCTGGAAGACCGCTTCGGCGGTGCCGTCGACGACGCCCTTGAAGACTTCGCGGCAGGTCGTCCGCGGTGCGCGGTGCTCGATCAGCGTCGTCGTGTCGAGGTGCTGCGAGCCATCGACCAGATAGGCGCCGGCGAGGCGTGTTTCGGCGCCGGGCGCGTCGAGCGTGACGGACGTCTCGTTTCGCACCAGCCCGCCGCCCGTCGTGAGCGTGAAGGCTTCATAGACGGCATCGGTGCCGAGTGTTGCCGCAACCGCGTTAATGTGGAAGCCGGTCGTGCCAAGCGCCTGCTGCCGGTAATGGCAGAGCTGCGCGGCAGCGCCCAGCGCGATCTCGGTGACGGCGTTCACCAGAGCAGGCGCCGGCATCTCGGCTGGTGTGCGCTGGTGTTCGATGATGGTTGCCTGCGCGCCGTCATCCAACACGATCAGCGTGCGGCCATGCCAGGCGAGTGGCTCGGAGGCGGCGCTGCCGAGCGATACGATCTCGATCGGCCGCTGCAGATGGACCCCGGCGCGAACGTGAATGCACAGGCCATCCTCCATGCCGGCGGTGTTGAGTGCCACCAACGGCTGGTCGGCGGCCGTCGCGATTCGGCCCAGGAGGCGTGCCGCGAGCGCCTTGTCGTCGCCGGCGCCGGCATTAAACGGGCTCATGCTCACGCCGGCCTCGCTCAGATCGCAGAAGCTGAGATCGGGGCGGTAGCGGCCATGCACGAACACCAGCCGGCTGCCCTCTGGCGGCGGCAGGTCGAGCAGATCGGAAAGCGTGCGCACGGATGCACTGTCGTCTGCCACCGGGGCACGGAAGGCAATCTCCGCGAGCGGCTTGAGGTCGGTGTATTTCCACGCTTCCCGCCGGCGTGTCGGCAGGCCCTGGGCCGCGAAATCACGCGCCGCTTCCGCCTTCAGCCGGCTGAGCCAGGAGCTGCCCGCTGGTTCTCCAGCCCCGAAGCCGGGCGCAAGCAGGCTCAAGCCCAGCACGCCGTCCCCGCGCGCTTCCATTCCCGGCATCGCTTCAGGCCGCCGCTGCGGCATAGGCCGCGTAGCCGGTGCGCTCGATCTCGCGTGCGAGTTCGGGGCCGCCGGAGCCGACGATGCGACCGTCGGCCAGGATGTGGACGCGATCCGGCACGATCTCCTCCAACAGCCGCTCGTAGTGGGTGATCATCAGAAACGACCGCTTCGGTGCGCGCAGCGCGTTGACGGCGCGGGCGACCGTACGCAGCGCATCGACGTCGAGGCCGCTGTCGGTCTCGTCCATGACCGCGACTTTGGGCTCTAGGATGGCGAGCTGGAGGACCTCGTTGCGCTTCTTCTCGCCGCCGGAAAAGCCGACGTTGACGGGCCTCTTCAGCATCTCGTCCGTCATGCCGAGGCTGTTCATCTTCTGCCGCGCCAGCTTGATGAACTGCAGCGCATCCAGGTCCGGCTCGCCGCGGCCGCGGCGCTGGGCATTAACGGCCTCGCGCAGGAAGGTGCTGTTGGAAACGCCCGGGATTTCGACCGGATACTGAAAGGCGAGGAACAGGCCGGCCTGGGCCCGGTCCTCCGGCGCCAGATCCAGAAGCGAGCGGCCGTCGACGAGGAAATCGCCGCCAGTCACCTCGTAACCGTCGCGGCCGGCCAGCACGTAAGCGAGCGTGCTCTTGCCGGCGCCGTTCGGGCCCATGATGGCGTGCACCTCGCCAGCACCGACGGTGAGCGTCAGGCCCTTGAGGATTGCCTTGCCATTCACCGTCGCGTGCAGATCGCGAATTTCCAGCATGTTAGTCGCGCGTCCTTTGTCTGTCTTGCGTGCTGCCGATTGTCCGCTAACCGACGCTGCCTTCGAGGCTGATGCCAACCAGCTTCTGCGCCTCGACGGCGAATTCCATCGGCAATTGCTGCAAAACATCGCGGCAGAAGCCGTTGACGACCAGCGCCACCGCATCTTCGAGCGTTAAGCCGCGCTGACGGCAGTAGAACAGCTGGTCGTCGCTGATGCGTGACGTCGTCGCCTCGTGCTCGACGACCGCTGAGCGATTGTGGCTCTCGATGTAGGGCACGGTGTGGGCGCCGCAGGTGGAGCCGATCAGGAGCGAGTCGCACTGGGTGTGGTTGCGCGCCCCTTCGGCGCGTGCCGCCACGCGCACCAGGCCGCGATAGGTCTGCTGGCCGTGGCCGGCCGAGATGCCCTTGGAGATGATGCGCGAGCGGGTGTTGCGGCCAAGATGGATCATCTTGGTACCGGTATCGGCCTGCTGGTAATTGTTGGTAATGGCGATCGAATAGAACTCGCCGACCGAGTTGTCGCCCTGCAAAATGCAGCTCGGATACTTCCAGGTGATCGCAGAGCCGGTTTCAACCTGCGTCCACGAGATCTTCGAATTGCGGCCGCGGCAGGCACCGCGTTTGGTGACAAAGTTAAAGATGCCGCCACGTCCCTGTTCGTCGCCCGGATACCAGTTCTGCACCGTCGAATACTTGATCTCCGCATCGTCGAGTGCGACCAGCTCGACCACGGCTGCGTGCAGCTGGTTCTCATCGCGCATCGGTGCCGTGCAGCCCTCAAGATAGCTGACGTAGGAGCCCCGATCGGCAATGATCAGCGTGCGCTCGAACTGGCCGGTCTTGGCGGCATTGATGCGGAAATAAGTCGAAAGTTCCATCGGGCAGCGCACGCCGGGCGGCACATAGACAAACGAGCCATCGGTAAACACGGCCGAGTTCAGCGTCGCGTGCTTGTTATCGGTGTAGGGCACAACGCTGCCAAGGTACTTGCGCACCAGCTCCGGGTGCTTCTGCACCGCTTCCGAGATCGGGCAGAAGATGACGCCGTATTCTTCCAGCTTCTTCTTGAAGGTGGTCGCGACCGAGACGCTGTCGAACACCGCATCGACCGCCACACCGGCCAGGATCTGCTGCTCGTGCAAGGGGATGCCGAGCTTGTCGTAAGTCCGCTTGATCTCCGGATCGATGTCGTCAAGGCTCTCCAATTTCGGCAGGTTCTTTGGCGCCGAATAGTAATACGCATCCTGATAATCGAGCGGCGGGAACGAGACCTTGGCCCAGGTTGGCTCCGGCATCGTCAGCCAATGGTGATAGGCCTTGAGACGCCAGGTGAGCAGCCACTCCGGCTCGTCCTTGCGGGCCGAGATGAAACGAACGATCTCCTCGCTCAAGCCCTTGGGCGCGGTGTCGGCCTCGACGTCGGTGACGAAGCCGTACTTGTAGCTCTGGCCGACGAGCTCGTTCAGCACATCCGTTCCGCCAGCACCTGGAGCCGCCATCGGAGTATCCCTCACCGTGTTGCGCGTTCGCGCGCGTCATGCGCCGGAGCATCGCTTGCAGGAACCGCGCCAGATTGCACCCAGCCTTGCGCGGGCGGCCACACCAGCTCCGCCAGGGAGACGGCGTTGAAGGCGCGCTGCACGCCTTCGTTGATCGCCTTCCAGCCGTGCTGGGTCGGGCACAGGACCTCGACCTCGCACGCCCCCGGCCCGCGCTCGATGCACTGGGTGAGCGCGATCGGCCCGTCGACGGCGCTCACGATCGCGCCGACCGGAATTTCCTGTGCCGGCCGGGCGAGGCGATAGCCGCCGCGGGCGCCGCGCGAGGCGACCAGCAGGTCGGCGCGCGCCAGCGACGCCAGAAGCTTGCTGACCGTGGGCAGCGGCACCCCAGTCGCGGCCGCCAACTCCTGCGCGCTGTGCACGCGGTCTCCCGCGAGCGCAATCTGCGTCATCAGGGCAACGCCATAGTCGGCAAGGCGGCTCAAACGGATCATCGGCGCCAATCGCAATCCTGATCAAACTGGTCCGATATCTATCTAGCACACCGTGCGGCGTTTGCAACAGCGGAGATGGTGCAGTGCACAGCGATGGCGCCGTCCCGTCAGCTCCCCCCCCCGGCGTCGCGAATGAGGGTTGCGCGACCGTCGGCGCCTGGCGTTAGATCACCGCGCCCTGGAGGCAACGGGAGGAGGGAGGACGATGAAGTTCTATGACTGCGGGCCGGCACCGAGCCCGAGGCGCGTGCGCATGTTCATTGCCGAGAAGGGCTTGAGCATCCCGGTTGTGCAGGTTGACCTGCGCTCGGGTGGCCAATTCAACGAGGCGTTCCGCAAGCTCAATCCGTGGTGCACGGTCCCGGTGCTGGAGCTCGACGACGGCACCGCCATCAGCGAGGCGATCGCCTGCTGCCGGTATCTCGAAGCCGCGTATCCGGAGCCGGCGCTGATGGGCCGCACCGCGAGCGAACAGGGCGTGATTGCGATGTGGGAGCACCGCTGCGAGAGTGATGGCTTCCTTGCCGCCGGCGAGGCCTTCCGCAACCAGACGCCGGCTTTCAAGACCCGGGCGTTGCCGGGTGCGGACGATTTTCCGCAAATCCCGGCCCTGGTCGAGCGCGGCAAGGTGCGCGTCCAGAGCTTCTTCAAGTGGCTCGACGCGCGTCTGAGCGAAAGCGCGTTTGTTGCCGGACCTGAGTTCAGCGTCGCCGACATCACCGCGTTCATCAGCATCGAGTTCGCCGGCTGGCTCAAGCTCAAGCTGCCGGACGACCATACCCACGCCAAGCGTTGGTATGAGGCCGTCGCCAGTCGTCCCAGCGCGAAGGTGTGAACGTCGTCCTTGACGGCGGGTCGCTTATAGGAATAATATCCTTGCGCCCGCCATCAAGGACAGGACGTTATGGCCCGCAACCTCGTACCCGCCGTTGAGACCATCCGTGCCTTCGAAGGCCTCGCAGACGGCGACCCCCGAACGGCCAACCTCGATCCCTATCTCTGCCCTGCCGGCTACTGGACGATCGGCTGGGGGCATGTGGTGCGCGATGCCGAAGGCCGGATGCTGAAAGGCGCGGCCGCGGCCGGCCGGGCGAAAGCGATCTATCCTTTAGGGATCACGCTTGAAGAGGCGCGCGTGTTGCTCAATGACGACATTCGCACACTTTTGCCGACGCTGGAGACGGCCATAACGGTGCCGGTAAACGATAACCAGTTCTCCGCATTGGTAAGTTTCGTCTTCAACATCGGCGTCGGCGCGTTCAAACGGGCCTCTCTCCTGCGCAAACTGAATGCCGGCGATCACGCGGCCGTGCCGAAGGAGTTGATGCGCTGGGTCCGGGCTGGCGGCAAGGTGCTGGCCGGCCTCAAGCGCCGCCGCGAGGCCGAGGCCCGGCTCTGGCTGAAGCCTTAAGCTAACGACCCGCTGACGACCCGCTGACGACGTCTGGCGCAGCCAGCCCACCGCCCGGGCTTTGCATCGTGCTGCCGCGAATGATACTCCTCTGCGAAAAGACGGGGCGGCCGGGGTGGGAGGAAGGAGCGGGCGGCATGAGCGGCGGTGCAATCCTGATTGGCGCGATCGCGCTTGCGCTGGTCATCGGCTACTTCTGGTATGCGACGATCGTTGCCCGGCGCAACAAGGTCAACGAGGCTCTCGGCTCGATCGACGCCCATCTGCGCCAGCGCCACGAGCTGATCCCCAATGTCGTCCGCCTGGCCGGGCGTTTCATGGAGCACGAGCGCGGCCTGATGGAGGCGGTGACGCGCCTGCGCGTCCAGGCGGATCAGGCCCTGGGCGGCGGCGCAGGAGAACGCGGGCGCCTGTTCGAGGTCGAGAACGCGATCAGCCGCGAGGTCGGCCGCCTGCTGGTCGCGGTCGAGAACTACCCGGATCTCAAGTCCGACACCCAGATGCTGGAGGCGCAGCGCACCTGGACCGAGACCGAAGCCCAGCTGACGGCGGCCCAGCGCTTCTACAATGCCGCCGTCAACCAGCTGAACAACGCCGTGCAGATCTTCCCCGGTCCTGTGCTGGCCCGGCTTGCCGGCGTCGCGGCGATGCCGTTCTTCAAGGCCGAGGCGGAAGCGAGGGTGGCTCCCGATGTCGACCGCATCTTGCCGTCTGCCGCTGATGCCGGCCTGAAGCGGTAGCGGCTGATGGCGGCTGCGACGCCGCTGGTGGTGGGATCTTCGCTGAGCCTGCAGCTGGAACGGCAGCGGGCACGCACGTGGCTCGGCATCCGCATCGCTGCCGCATTCCCCGTGCTCGGCTGGCCGCTCGCGTTCCTGATCGGCGATGGCTCGGAAACCCGCGACAGCATCGGCGGCTTCCTCCTCATCGCCGGCATCATCGGCCTCTTTACCACCTGGGTCTTCATACGCGACTGGCAGCGCGGCTTCGCCGGCAAGCTGCTTGACGTCGTTGCGGCCGAGCAGCCGGGTTTGGTCCACATCGATGGCCAGCGCCAGGCGGCGGCGCGGGCGGCGCTGACCAGCGGAGACATCGACATCACGGCGTTCCAGGGGGTGGGGCTGGTGGAGCCGTTCACGAAGGCGCAGGTCGAGCATGTGCTGAGCGGTCCGGTCGGCCGGGTGCCGTTCCTCCTGACCGAGGTTCGGCTGGTCAACCAGGAGGGCTATCAGGTGTTCCGGGGCGCGCTCGCCGGCTTTGCCACCGGGCGTGGCGGTGAGGCGATCACGGTGGTCGGGCGCGACTGGGGGCTGATCGGCAATGCGGTCGCGCGCTTCGGCAGCGCCATCGAGCGGGTCACGCTCGAAGACCCAACGTTCGAGGCGATCTTTGAGGCCTACGGCACCGACCAGGTCGAAGCGCGCGTCGTTCTGACGACCACCATGCTGGAGCGGCTGCGGGCGCTCGACACCCTGGCCCGCGGCCTCTCGTTCCGCTGTGCCTTCGCGGGCGGCCGGATCCTCTTGGCCTTTCCCGGTATGCGCTGGCGGCCTTCGTGGTGGCTTGTCGCCCGGTCGCTCGCCGGCTGGGTGACTGAGTATCGGCAGTGGCTGGAGACCCTGATCCGGCTGCCGGCGCGCATCATCGAGGTTCTGGCACTAAGCCCGTCCGCGCGCTCTGGCGCGGCGTCACCCGCCGGCCCGGCCCGGCCGCTGGCGGCAGCACCAGCACCCGTCAGCGTTACCGCCGCGGCCGATGAGCCGTTCACCGGCGGCCTCAGCCGGATCGTCGCCGGCGTCGGCATGGCGCTGATCTATATCGCCTCGGGCACCCTGTTCGGCGGTCTCGCCGCCTTTTTTGGCTGGATGATCTTGCGCGAAGAGGGCTGGTCCGCCATCGTCGGCAATGCATTTATGCCGATGATCGCGCTCGGCCTCCTTTACGGCATCGGGGCTGTCGGCTTCGGGGCGATGCGGCTGTTCACCTTTGTACGGACGTGGCGGGGGCCGTTGCGCGGACTGCCGGCAAGCGGTTGGCCGGGTGCGAGGAGGCGAACGTGAGGACAGTTGCCGATCTCTTCGCACGCGAGATGGAAGAGCACCTTCGCCTTACTGAGGCGGTTGCAGCGGGCCAGGCGGACGCATTTGCCGCCGCCGCCGGAGCCTGCATTGAACGCCTCGGCACCGGTGGTAAGCTGCTCCTGTTCGGCAACGGCGGCAGCGCTGCCGACGCGCAGCACCTGGCGGCCGAGCTGACCGTGCGCTTGCGTTGCGACCGGCGGCCGATCCCAGCGCTCGCACTCACCGCTGATACGGCCGTGCTGACGGCGGCCGGCAACGACTTAGGGTTTGCGCAGATCTTTGCCCGCCAGATCGAAGCCCTTGGCCAGGCCGGCGACATCGCGCTCGCCATCAGCACGTCGGGGCGCAGCCCGAACGTGCTCGAGGGCCTCGCCGCCGCGCGACGGAAGGGGTTGCTCACCGTCGGCTTTTGCGGCGCGAACGGGGACGAGATGGCGGCTTTATGCGACCACCTGCTGGCCGTGCCGTCGGCGGTGACCGCACGCGTCCAGGAGTTGCACATCGTGCTGGGGCACATGCTGTGCAGCGCCATCGAGCAGGGGCTCGGCCTGACGCCGGCGTAAGACTCGCCTTCAGGAACTCTGGAGCCGGAACTCCGGCGGCCGGCTCTGGCGCGCCTGCTCGTAGTACGGCATCATCTTGGGCGCGATCGCGGCCAGCTCCTCGATCCGCGTCTCGGGGCTGGGATGCGTGCTGAGGAACTGCGGCGGCGCCTTGCCCTCGCTGACATGCGCCATCTTCCGCCACAACGAGACGGCGGCGCGCGGGTCGTAGCCGGCCTTGGCGGCGAGCTCGATGCCGATCCGATCAGCCTCGCTTTCGGCAGTCCGGCTGTAGGGCAGCTCGATCGCGAGCGAGGCGGCCAGCGCCCCGGCGGCGCCCGCCGTCTGGCTGCCGGTGCCAAGCGCGAGTGCCGCGACGCCGAGCTGGGTTGCCAGCGCGACCGACATCTTTTCGGCTGTGTGCTTGGCGAGCGCGTGCGCGATCTCGTGCCCCAGCACCTGGGCTAGCCCGCATTTCTCACCGGACGAGCAACCGGTTGGGTTTTGCAGTGGATTT
>JADHED010000568.1_pt1 | contig 41804 bp, 54 predicted proteins | sample 8952041 | NCBI WGS metagenome assembly JADHED01 (sample SAMN16124423, study PRJNA663239) | bioreactor sludge metagenome | isolation source: sludge (control) | place: India:Bengaluru | collected 2018-09-08 | reverse complement strand
ACTTTTCCTAATAAATAGGGAGTTGAATCTTTACCCTTGATGCCCAAATGTTTCATTTCCTGAAGAGCATTGGCAATAACGAGTTCCATTTCTTTAAAGTCTAACGAATATTTCTGCGGCACCGGGTTCGCAATGACGACACCACCTTTTAAACCCATCGACCATTTGGCGTGTAAAATCGAGGCAACCTCGGCGGCTGAATCCACGCGGCTATCAACTTTAAAACCACTTTCGCGCGTATAAAATGCGGGAAGCTCCGCCGTTTGGTATCCCAGCACCGGTACACCTTTGGTTTCTAAATATTCCAATGTCAGAGCGATATCCAAAATAGATTTTGCGCCAGAACTAATCACAGCGACATTCGTTTGCGCGAGTTCCTCGAGGTCAGCAGAAATATCCATTGTGGTTTCAGCACCACGATGAACGCCACCAATTCCACCTGTCGCGAAAATAGAAATCCCGGCACGTTCTGCAATAATCATTGTGCTAGCGACCGTTGTCGCACCATCTTTATTTTGTGCCATGACGATGGGAATGTCTCGGCGACTGACTTTTGTAATTTGCGTCGCTTTCTTGGCAAAGCTTTCAATTTCAGTTTCTGACAAGCCAGCGCGAGGAAGTCCATTCACGATCGCAATCGTTGCCGGAATCGCGCCATTTTTTCTGACTTCACTTTCAACAGCTAATGCCATTTCGTAATTTTGAGGATATGGCATTCCATGAGAAATAATTGTCGATTCCAAGGCAACCACAGGAGCGCCGGATCGAATGGCTTTTTGTACGTCTTCAGTTAGTTGAATTTTTATGTTTGTCATGGGCCATGTTCATAGCACTGAAATTCAAGCAGGACAAAAAACATTTGCGGTCCCGAGCCCCCAGTCGTAAGTTAAACTATGATTATCGTTCATCACTTAGATCACTCCAGATCCAATCGCGTTTTATGGCTATTAGAAGAACTCGAACTACCTTATGAAATCAAAGTCTATAAGCGTAACCCTCAAACCATGCTGGCTCCAGCCGAATTAAAGCAGGTTCATACACTAGGAAAATCACCTGTTATTGAAGACGGTGATACTATGGTTGCTGAATCTGGCGCCATTATTACCTATCTATTGGAAACATATGGCAACGGACGAATGCAACCAGCCCGCGATTCACAGGACTGGCGAAATTTTCAATATTTCCTCCACTATGCGGAAGGCTCCCTAATGCCGGTACTTTTGTTAGGACTAGTTTTCAGCCGAATTTCTAAACCACCAGTACCATTTTTTATTCGACCATTTGCTCACATGATTGAAATTGGAATTCAAAAAAAATTGATCGGTCCCCAGTACAAATCCAATTCTGAGTTTTTAGAAAAACATCTAGCGTCCCAACCTTGGTTTGCGGGTCAAGACTTCACCGCCGCAGATATTCAAATGAGCTATCCTATTGAAGCCGGCGCATCCCGAAATGTGTTTAAAGATACACCTCATATTTTAAAGTGGTTAGAAACAATTCGATCCCGTCCAGCCTATCAGCGAGCGATCGCTCGTGGTGGCCCAGTCGCTTTTGATTAATGGTATCACTTTGCTTTGGCATTTGATCTGCAATAACTCCCTTCGGTGGGGGTTCAATGAAACTTTTTTCTATTATTGGTGTCATTTTATTTTTAACGCACGCACACGCAGACGATTTAGATCTTTTAAAACAATGTCAGGTTTCCTGCAATTCATCCTGTAGAACGCTAGCTTTGAAATTGAAACCAATAGTAGACGCGGCTGAAGGTTGCACAGGCGCTACAGAAATTACTCGTCGCTGCGACTATCATTTTAGTGGAACTCAAGCCCAAGTCTGTGCGGCCAATGCTTCAAGCATTGAGGTTGTAAATCGTTGTTACTATCATTTTGGTAATTCTGATCGTGGGGTTGAATGCGTATCCGCCGCCAATGTAGATGTCGTCAATCGTTGCTACTATCATTTCAGTAATTCAGATCGTGGTTCTGCCTGCGCTAGTCATGGCCGCAGCGTCGATGTTGTAAATCGCTGTTACTACCACTTCAGCAATTCTGATCGCGCAGCCGAATGTGCTGCGGGTCGATCCGTCGATATTGTTAATCGTTGTTATTATCACTTTAGTAATTCAGATGCGGGTTCCCGTTGTGCCGCTGCTGGAAAATCTGTTGATCATGTCAACGGATGCGTTCGCCAATACGGTTCAGGTCAATCTGGTCTAACCTGTATCGCTGGGCAATAATTTAATACAAAAAGGGCGAGTCACTCGCGTGCTCGCCTTCACTTTTAAATAGCTCTTAGGTTTCCCATTTTACCATCTTCATAGTCTTTCATCGCTTGCCAGATTTCATGGCTTGTATTCATAACAAATGGTCCATAACCGACAACGGGTTCATTTAACGGTTCGCCAATCAAAACTAAAATTTTAGCATCAGATGATGTGGCTAACGAAAACTCTTCGCCGACTCGATCTAGTACCGCCATTTCAGCAGCACCTACGTTTTCACCGTCGTTCAATGTTACATTTCCATCCAATACAAACACCAAGGTCGTAAAACCTTTTTGAACTTTGAATGTTTGCTTCGCGCCTTTGTTAAGACGAACATCCCAAGCATGGATTGGACTAAACGTGCTCGCTGGTCCTTTCACACCTTGAAACTCACCCGCTACGACACGAACAAATCCTGCGCCATCCGCTAATTCCACCTTAGGAATTTGCGCACGGCTCAGTCCCTGGTATTTAGGTTCCGCCATTTTGTATTTAGCGGGTAGATTCACCCACAACTGCACCATTTCAAATAGACCGCCGTTTTTAGAAAAGTCTGCGCTGTACATTTCTTCGTGGACAAGTCCGGACGCCGCTGTCATCCACTGCACATCACCGGGTCCTATTTTACCACCGCCGCCATGTGAGTCTCTGTGTTCTACTTCGCCTGCATAAACAAATGTCACCGTTTCAAAACCACGGTGTGGGTGTTCACCAACACCGCGAATATGTTCTGATGGCGAAAATTTTGATGGTCCGCCATAGTCCATTAATAGAAACGGAGACGTATGTTCAGCAGTTTCCCGGTAAGAGAAAATAGAGCGCACGGGAAATCCATCACCCACCCAATGTGGGGTGTCGCCTCGCTGTGTGAACAAAAGTTTTTTCATATCAATCTCCGTTGTTAAAATTCATTACGCTTGTTTTAAAAATTGCACATCTAAAGTGATGTTTACATCATCACCCACTAGCACTCCGCCCGCTTCCAAAGCCGCATTCCATGTTAAACCAAAATCTTTGCGTTTGATTTTAGTCGTTCCTGATACCGCCATTTTTGTGTTTCCCCAGGGATCTTTTAGTTCGTCTGAAGGTCGTTCCATTTCTAGAGTCACTTGTTTCGTTACTCCGTGGATGGTTAAATCGCCGACTACTTTTAAATCGTCTCCGGATTTTTCAACCTTCACTGATTTAAACAAAATCTGTGGGTATTTTTCGATATCAAAGAAGTCTGCACTTTTTAAATGCGCGTCTCTTTGTGGTTCACGCGTATTAATGCTGGCGGCTTCGATTGCGACTTCAATATTAGATTTTTCTGGTTGAGTCGCATCGTAAGTTAACTTACCGCTCATTTTCTCGAAACCGCCATGAACTTTGGCGATCATCATATGTTTAATACTGAACGTTGCGCTCGAGTGAGATGGGTCGATTTGATAGATGCTCATATAGTTCTCCTTGTTGTGTATGTTCACCGATGTACCCAATATATCGGAGAGTTTTATAGTTTATTAGATGGAATAATATAGAAATATATTTCATTGTATTGTATAATCAGTTTATATGGATTTAAACGAAGTTATGATTTTTATAAAGGTTGTTCAGGCGGGTAGTTTTACCCAAGCCGCCAAACAACTAGGTATGCCTAATTCCACGGTCAGCAGCAAAGTCTCATCTTTGGAAAAAAGATTAGGCACGACTTTGATTACTAGAACGACTCGGCGCCTGAATGTTACCCCAGCCGGACAGGCCTATTTTAAAAAATGTGTTCAGGGGCTGGAAGAAATTAAGTCTGGCGAAGATGAAATCGCCGCCAATCAAGGTGAACCGCAAGGGTTGCTGCGTATCACGGCGCCGGTTGAACTGGGTTCCTCGATTTTGCCATCTATTGTACAAAACTATATAACAAAATATCCTAAGGTAAGTATCGAAGTTATACTGACTGATCGCCGAGTAGAACTTCTAACTGAAACCGTGGATCTTGCGATTCGTGCCGGTGAGCTCAAAGACTCAACTCTCATTGGTAAAAAATTAGGCCACACAAACTTTCTTCTGTTTGCATCACCTAAATATTTAAAAGCGAAGAGCGAGCCATTGCATCCTCGTGAACTAAAAGATCACCAGTGTATACACTTTACTCCGATAGGATCAGAAGCCTGGAAACTGGCAGGTCCCAAAGGTTCCCTGATGGTTCCCGTTCCAAGTCGTATGAATATTAACGATTTAACAATGGTGAAAAATTTGACGATGTCAGGAATGGGCATTGCCCTAATGCCGTCTTTCTATTGCAAAAGTGAAATAGATTCTGGCAAACTAGTTCAAGTTTTACCGCAGTGGCAAACGGCCGCTAGCCCAATTCATTTTGTTTACCCGGCTCAAAAATTTGTAAGCTCAAAATTGAGCGCTTTTATATTGCTAGCCACTGAACCCATGAAAGCCGCACTAGGAGACTAATGAAAAACTTGATGTCGCTTCCTGAAATTAAAGGTCCCACTAAAATTCTAGTTGCTCTTGACTACTATGATGGTCCAATTAGCGGCTTTGTCGATATTAATAGTGAGCTTTACTATTTCGATTGGCACATGGAAGCATTAGAAAATGAAGACACGGCGAACGGTCCACGTATTTTCACTTTGAGAAAAGCCCCTACCGACGTTCAACCGAAACTACGCGCTTGGTGCAAACGCCATGAAGAACTGACTTCAGAATTAAGTCTGCTAAGAAATCCACATATTTTTCCCATATCCGATTGGCAAAAGGCGCAGCTGCCCTCACCTGACTATGTTGAAAAAATATTAACCCAGCATGATGAATCCATGCCGCAAATAGAAGATCTACCTATCACGGGATGGATGATAGAAGGCAGTTCTGAATTTGCAGCGATTCAAGTGATCCACATGACAAAAGAAGAGAGTGATTACTATCAAGCGTGGCAGATCGATGTGGCCTATGCGCTTCGTGCAGAAGATCAAAAACGTATCGATGAATTATTTAGCAAGCGTCCCGAAACAGTTGAGGAAAACTATATTTTTAAAGTTTATGTTGATGACGGCAATGGTTCTACCAGAGCGGTTCTGCGAGATCACAAAGGTCAACCACTACCATCTAATTTTTGGATGACATCTAAGCATAGCATTCAAGATTTAACTCACTTAAAATGACATCTATCACCAGCATCGGATGTCGCCGCGGCCGAGGCAAAACCTGAAGAAAGGATCACCGCTAGAATTAGATATAATGATTTCATGACTTTCTCCTATTTTAAAGTCGCGCAAAACGTTTTTGACGTGCCATCGCCAGAATGAGCTTTTAGTAAAGCATTGGCGCCTTCGCTGCAGTAGCTTGTAGTGTAGACAAGATTAGTTCCGCCGCCATTGCCGCGACCAACTACAATTAGTTTACGATCGCCGTTCTGTTCCACCTTTGGATTAAGATCTAAAGAGTAATAGAAATATTTTTTTGGATTAGCGACGTACATAGAAATTTTTCCATCTTCAAAGGTTGCTGATAAAGAGTCTTCGCCTTCAATTCTCATTTCACTGATGCCTGTTTTGTTTAACCAAACTTGGATATTTTTCGTGATTACGACCCGTAATTCACTATCATAACCGGTAATGAACGTTCCTGTTTTAATTACGGGAGCCGAAACTCCGACACTGCAAATGGCTGTTAATAAGATCGCTAACTTTTTCATAAAATCTCCTTTATGGGTTGATGAACGCAATCTAACTCATCGCATTAATCGCTTCCAGATCAATTTAGTACAAAAGTTTACAATTTATGTACTTTTTGTTCATTATTTTCTCTAAGTATCCGATTATAATTATATTATGAGTATTTTTAAGTATCAGAATTTTCGTAAATTCCTGCGTTCTATTCAAGATGAGTTACCCAATGGTGGCCGCGGAACAGTCACCCAGTGGGCGAAGGTCATTCGGGTTACACCGGCTCTAATGAGCCAGATTTTGATCGGAAATAAATCGATGAGTTTAGAAATGGTCGATCACTTATCGACCCATTTACAGCTATCGGAAAAAGAAAAAGACTATTTCGTATTGTTAGTTGAGTTTGATCGCGCGGGCACAAAATCTTTGAAGGATTATTTCCTGAAAAAGATAGTTCATATGCAAGATGAATCACGCTATTTGAAAAATCAAATTCAAGACATCACTGAACTATCTGCGGAAGTAAAAGCGATTTACTATTCGCAGTGGATTTACGCCGGCATTAGAAATTTAGTCGCGTGTTCAAAGATCGCCAATATCGATACCATCACCGAGGAATTAAATCTTCCACGTGAAACTGTAGCAAATGTGATCGATTTCCTAGTGAAACATCAGCTAATTATCCCTGCAAAACAGGGCTGGGCGCCAGGTCCACAGAGTACATTCGTTCCAGCTGATTCACCGTTAGTTTACAAGCATCACCAGCACTGGCGACTGAAAGGTATTCAGCAAATGGACCTGCGATCAAAAGAGGATTTGTTTTATTCCTCTCCTATGTCCCTTTCTGAAGATCTGGCAAAAGATCTTCGCAGTCGAATCGTTAAAGTCATTCAAGACTTTCAAAAAGACATTGGGCCTTCGGAATCTCAAGTGGTTCGCTGTCTTAATATCGATTGGTTTGAATACTAGGTTCTGGCCACTCCCTTGCAATTCAAATCTGTATGATCAGAGCCATCTGTAAACTATTGATTTTAATAGCGTTCGCCGCGAATTGCGTCTATTTTTTAGTCGCCTGTCAGCCTAAGAAAGGGACTCAAACGTCAGATACCCATGGCCCGGTCGTCGCCCCCGTTCCAGACATGCCTGATTCCAAGGGTACTTCGGATCAAGGTGGCGGTGGAAATTTAATTAATGGTAAACCACTGGATTTCTACAAAACAGACATCACAGAATTACCCGAGTACATCAAGTACATCAAACCTATCGATGAAAAGTTAAATGATATTCGTGACGATAATCAAGCCGACAATGGCGTTATGTATTTAGAAACATCGGCCAAACGCAAAACGTGGTACTTGGTGCCAGTTAAGCTAGATACTCTTGAAGCCGCACGCATCGGGACCAATTTCAAATCGGATCAAGGTGCTTACCAAACAGAAAAAGAAATCTTCATATCAGATTTAATTTACAAAGATCTAGATGAGGAACACAAAGCTCAACTACTGCTGCATGAAATCATAATGGCTTTTTATTTAGTGAAATACGAAGACGGAAAGTTCTATTGCGAAGCTTTCAAAAAAGCTAACGTACGCGAAGGATGCCTCAGCGGTTTTTCCGATACTGGCAGTAAAGATGAGTTTAAACCTGCACAGAAAAAAGGTAAATTTCTTGAAGCTGATGAGTACGAAAGCATTCGCCACGTAACTGAATGGCTCTATACACAATACAAAAATCTGACGATGCTAAAATTTGAGGAAAAAATGGTCGAAAAGAAATTTGATCCTCGCGTCTTTAACTCACGTAATGTGATTGATCGCCAGAAAAATGAACCCATTGAATTACCGATCAAAGATTTCCTGAAGATTTTGGAAACCCAGCGCCTAAAGAATCAATCCCCAACCTTTTGTGGATTCGATTTTTCTTTGAAAACCGCAGTTTCAAAGCGTAGATGCAATATTACTTATGCAATCGAAGGAGAAGTTTTGAATATGTCGGTGCAAACCGATGACGGCAAAACGGAAGCAATCCCACTGCGACTGCCCTATCAAATGCGAAATACTAAAGGTGAACCTAGCCCAATCCTAAATGTAGCTAAAGTCGGTTTTAAAAATGGGCTTGTCTTGTATAATATCACACTCCGTGAAAACGAATTTCCAAATCATGGCCAAGTCGTTAGAAACGTTCTTTTCTGGATGAAAAAAATTACTTCGACAGAATACGAAATCGCAGCCATTCGCATCAAGAAAATTGTTTGGGTCAGAGATGGCGATAACGACAATTCACTCCGCGGTGAAGACGTCACAATACCGCCCGCAGAGGACACGTTCAATCTTATATACAGCGATAAAGAAACCGATATTTCTATTTATGATTTAAACTAGTGCTTGTGATCTGACTCATTCATTTTTTGCAGAACGGTCGTAATGGTTTCCGCATCGAAACCGGCTTTCTTCAAAATGGACTTTGCTTTACCGAAATCATCGGAATCAACGGCTTCAAAAAAATCATCTAGTTTACCTATCTGAGCTAGCTTTTCTAAGACCAGTGTACCTTCAAAATGACTTTCGTCCATGTTTACCCCTTTTAAAGACGTTACCCTATAAATTGTAGATGAACAACTTGTCACCGACCCTGAGCTTTGGAAAAATATTTCTATGTGTTATTCCGCGATGATCGAAGCCGATTTAAGAGAGTTAGAAAAACTGTTCCGAGTTAAAATCGACTGGAGCAGTTTCGATGAAGCCTACAAAATTAGGAATGACTATTCGCAGGCGATGATACCGTCAGGATTAGATTCCTACATTATCCAAAATGCAGAAACGCCAACCCAGAAACGTTTGGCTAAAATGGCGAAAGAACATTACAAAGCCGAAATCGAAAAATTTTCCTCCAAGCTAAAGAAGTACGAACAGGATGTAAAAGATTTCGAAGCCAAACTTAAAAGCGGATCGAAAGTAAAAGACCTCGCCGAAAAATTAGAAAAACGCCGCGCCACCGTCGAATGGCACAAAGAGAAAATCGCCTATTACGAAAAAATCGAAGAAACCGGTGCGCCCCGCGTTTTTCCTAACTTCTATGCTCCTGTTATTGTCAGAGACGGCAAAGAAGACGCCCTTCGATTGATGCGCTATCATATTTGCCCTAAGAACGGTAAAGAACTAAACGCATTTAAGTATAATCTATTTAATGCACGCAGAGATCGACTTCTTGATTCACGTACTTGGAAACCAATTTTTGGAAAACAACATGGAATATTTCCCTTCTATCGTTTCTACGAAAGCGTTGCCGGAGAAAATGGTGAAAGCAAAATCATCTACTTTGAACCTAAAGATGAAACGATCATGTGATCTGCCGCTATCTTTGAAGAAGCAAAAATCGAATCGGGATTATTAAGGTCATTTGCGGCTGTTACTGACGAGCCTCCACCTGAAGTGGCGGCCGCAGGCCACGACCGTTGCCCTATCTTTCTGGCAAAAGACGACTTTGGAACGTGGCTTGAGCCAAAGGAGACCTCGAAAGAAGACCTTGTGGCACTATTAGATCATAAAGTGCCCACCTATTTTCAGCACAAAGCGGCCTAATGCCTGTATTGGTGGGCCGTATTAAATTATTTAGCGAAGTTCGCTTCAACAAATTTCCAGTTAACTAGCTTCCAAAAAGCCGCTAGAAAATCAGGGCGCTTGTTGCGGTAATCGATGTAGTAGGCATGCTCCCAAACGTCACATGTTAGCAAAGGTTTTTTTCCATCTGTCATTGGATTTCCGGCATTTGAGGTCGAAACAATTTCAAGTTTGCCCTCTTTGTTTTTAACTAGCCATCCCCAGCCCGCACCGAATTGTTTAATCGATACGTCTGCAAATTTATCTTTAAACGCTTCGAATGAACCGAAATCACGGATGATCGCCTCAGCGACCGGACCCGTTGGCTGCGCGCTACCATTTGGAGTCAGGCAATTCCAAAAGAATGTATGATTCCATACTTGAGCCGCATTGTTAAAAATACCGCCCGAAGATTTTAAAACAATTGTTTCCAAATCTTTACCTTCGAATTCAGTTCCAGGAACAAGTTTATTTAAGTTATCCACATACGTTTTATGATGTTTATCGTGATGATACTCTAAAGTTTCTTTAGACATATGGGGAGCTAGAGCATCATGTGGATATGGTAGTGGAGGAAGTTCAAAAGACATTGTGTCTCCTTTCAAGTTAATATGTGAGCTAATCACATAGATCTATTCTAAAACCTCAAGTTAAATTGAGGTCAAGAGGGTTTAAGGAAAAATGTCCACTTTAGGCATATTCGCACTAGACGCGTCTAATTTTTTAAGCTACTTCGTCCTTATTCAAAACCTCAAAAAGGATAAGTCTATGAAGTTATTTTCTTTTGTTAGCTCGTTTTTAATGGCAGCATCGGCGTTCGCAATTGGAACTTACGATGGTGAAGTATTCGCTCACCGATGTGGTCCAAACACAATTGCTAGCACACATCGCGAGCTACCAACGGTATGCGAAGTTTCTGTTATGAAACATTCTAAAGGTTATAAAAGTGGATTAGTTGCCTATTATTATTCGGCTGGCAAAGTGACTGGTTATTTCTACGAAGCAACGTCTCTTGCCAACTGCCTGCCTGTTAACGGTTCTAGCCAATGCTCTCGACAGTATACTTTAGTAGCTAACGTTTTAGGTAGCCAATTACTTTGGGGCGTTTCACAGAGCGAAAAAATTGATGTCATCACGAACGAGCGCGGCAATCATAAATCTTTATCCGCAACATTTGTCGGAACAAAATTTTTCACACAAAACCTAGAGTACATCGTTCCAAGCCCTTAATCCCTATTTATTGCCGTCTAGAGCTGGTTTTTGACATTTCTTAAAAATTATTTTTACACGGCTATGTAGATGATATGTATCAGCTAAACTGATATCTAGGCGTTCCGAATGTAATTCTAGGGAAATAAGCTTAGGGAAATACTGTTAAGAGTGTTATACTGATGCTCAGTTCAATAGCTACTTCAGAGTTCATGTCCATAGTGTTCATTTCTCCTAAGTACGCACTCAAGCCTTAGGAGGTCTTATGAGTAAAAAACTATACGTTGGTAATTTATCTTTTTCTGTTGATGATCAAACATTAGCAGACGCATTTTCACAATATGGAACAGTTGCTTCTGCAAAAGTAATCACTGATCGTGATACTGGTCGCAGCAAAGGTTTCGCATTTGTTGAAATGTCTACAGTTGACGAAGCTCAAACTTCAATCAGCAAATTAAACGGCTCTCAATTTGAAGGTCGCGCAATGAATGTAAGCGAAGCTAAACCACAAGCTCCACGCGAAGGCGGCGGACGCGGTCGTTACTAAGCTTTAGTAATTTTTTAAGTTTATAAGATTTTGGAACCGATCCGAAAGGATCGGTTTTTTATTTTCCGAAAGGTTCTCGTGAGTATCCAAGTCATCTCATTCAAATGCGTCCTAAAAAATAAGATCGGTACTATCATTAGCTCAACGTTCAATCGTGATGTACTAACTGCAGGACAAAACGATGCCACGGTTATGCTATCGGGTCTCACTAAAGGTTTACAAAATATCTCTAAAGGCGAAAAACGATCAATATCTCTGTCGGCGGAAGAGGCCTATGGATTATATGATCCAAAGAAAGTGGTTTTCTTTCCGCGCAAAAAGCTTTCTGGCACGACTAAAAAAGGTGAAGTCATCACCATCCTTAGTAAAAGCGGAATTTCCCGATCGTATCGAGTCTTAGAGTTACATTCTGATTTTGTCAGTCTTGACGGCAATCACCCGTTAGCAGGACAAGACCTCATTTTTGAAATCGAGGCTCTGGACGCGCGTGATGCCACGGACGAAGAAATTAGTGAATCGCAAAATATAGTTGCGACTCAAACTCTGCATTAAGCATCACTAAATAAGTCTTAGTATACTAACTTCATGGCGGCACGAACATCTTCGACCTTTTTCGCTGCCACCGCACGAGCATCGCGAGTGCCATCCTCTAGGATCTTTCTCACATAACCTAAATCGGATTGATACTGCTGACGACGTGTACGCATCGGCGCAATTAAAGCATCCAGAATTTCAATCAGTCTTTTTTTCAACACACCATCACCCAAACCACCACGACGGTAGTGTTCTTTTAATTGATTTACTTCTTCCACGTTGGGATCAAAGAAATCAAGGAACATGAAAACTACGTTGCCTTCGACTTGTCCTGGATCACTGACCTTTAAGTGATTAGGATCGGTGAACATTAGATTTACCTTTTTCTTGATATCATCGGAAGAATCCCCAAGAAAAATAGCATTACCCAAAGATTTACTCATTTTAGTTTTACCATCGATACCTGGTAAACGCCCAATTTTGCCAATAATGGATTTAACTTCTTTTAGCGTGTTACCGCCATAGATGTGATTGAATCGTCGTGCGATTTCATTCGTTTGTTCGATCATCGGGCTTTGATCTTCACCCACAGGGACGGCGTCGGCGTGAAAGGCCAGGATGTCTGCCGCCTGGCTGATTGGATAGCAAAAGAAACCAACAGGTAGCGATTCATCAAAACCTTTTTGTTTGATCTCTTCTTTGATGGTCGGATTACGTTGCAGGCGAGCCACCGTAACTAAATTCATAAAGTATGAAGTGAGTTCATACAGTTCGTGGACTTGTGATTGGATAAAAAATGTATTCAATTGGGGATCTAAACCAACCGCTAAATAATCCAGAGCCACTTGAATCACATTGTCGCGAACCATTTCGGCCTTATCGAAATTATCTGTTAAGGCTTGCGTATCAGCGATGATCAAAAATTGTTTGTAATCATTTTGGAAAGCGACACGATTTTTCAATGAGCCGACATAATGTCCTAAATGCAAGGCTCCTGTGGGACGGTCACCGGTTAAAATAATAGGTTTCATAAACTACTCCGCAATCGATTCTATACTATTGTGAAAGAAAATCCAAACCGCCAGTAATAGCCGCTACCTGCGCATCCACGCAATTCTCTGCCGTGACTTTAGGACTATCGGGATAAACTTCAGTCGTTGTTGTATACTCGGCATTAGAAAAGCCCGTGCATAGAAAAAGCTTTTTTACTGGATAATTAACTACGCCTTCTTGTTCTAATTTTTCGCCGATAATATGACCATGTTCATCTGCCGGAGCAATATGAGTTACTTTTTTCACCGATTGAATAATAGCTTTCTGAAACTCAGGGCGAGGATTCGCACTATCACCCACTAAATAAAAACCGTCTGGAATTTCAGACCAAGGATCTTCGGGCTTACCGTCACGCAAAGCCTTAGCCGGGCGAAAAATTGTATTGTCGGTGTCCGTCGTTTCATGCAGGTCAAAATGCGCATATACATTGTTCGTGTAGGGCTGCATCGCTTTTAAAAAGAGTTCGCACTCTTCGGCTGGACTATCACTAGTAAATGAACGATTAGGATCAATCGCTTTTGGATTCCAGCGATTGATTGTTTCATAGGCCCACGGACTAATACATGGCGCGCAGATGATATTAAATTTATCCGCGTATTTTAAAGCTTCACGTTCCATAAATGCGATAGCGCCATGGACACCACTGGTTTCATAACCATGAACACCACCAGTGATGACGATCGTTTTCTTTTTTGGATTAAAATTTTTAGTTTTAACTAGAAATAAAGGATAGTGGCTTGGATTTAAGGACAAAGTTCCGTACTGAACCACATCGTACGACATTTTTAGTCTTTCGATTTTAGTTACGACGTCTTTTAAATACGAACGTCTAATCGGTTGTTGTTTAAACCAAGTTTCTTTTTCTGCTAATCCCCAAGGGGTTGCCGTTGCCATGTAAAATCCTTCGCTATAGGTTAGCGATCGTTAAGTCCTTTGCCTTTTAAAACCTGAGGCGCATATTTTTTAATTCGCGCTTCACGAGTCGCCGATTGTTTAGCACCGTTAATTACTAGTAAATACGCCCGTTGACGTCCCGGTGTCAAAGCTGTGAATGCTTTTTTTAAAGCGGGTTGTTTGGTAAATGCTGTTTTCAGTTCCTTTGGGATTTCGGCTGGCTTTTTATTAAACTCTACTTTTTCGCCGGTCCGTTCTAGCGCAATGGCTTCTTTGATATAGGCCTTGATAGTGGCGGCTTGTTTAGTGATCTCGGCAGTTGAAGTAAATTCAAATCTCTTCGCGGCCTGGGAATTAGGTCCCACTTCTTTTAGAACTTTTTTAGGATCTTTAAGCAAAGTCCCTTTAAAAAACATCAAGGCTACGAACGCTTTAAATGGCTGAATGATAACGATGTTGCCATCATTTTGGCTAAAACAGGGCTGACGCCATTTCAGGCTTTCCTCGAGTTTAGTAGATAGAATGATTGAACGAAGTTTAGTCATTTCTGCATTCCATTGTTTAGATTGATCTATAAACCTTTCAACATCGCTACCCATGCGGACTCCCTTAAATTTGGTACACTGATTTCACTATTTATTTCAGGGACTGTAAATAGGTGTTTCATCCTAAACCAAAGAATTTGTCTCGAATGTCGGACTCCCGTATTACCCAAATAGGTTTAAATTACAGATAAGCTCTAACTTCACTGGTATTCAGATTGCCTAGGTAACTATTCGGAACTACCACCGATTTAGCGAGAGACCTTTATGCTTAATCTATTTAAAATTAAATTTGGAAAATCAATGATTGTTAGTTTTACGATCCAGCAGGTGCTGGTCGCGGCTAGTTCTTGGGTACTGGTAAATTTTATTCACCAAACGGCAGCGTTAAAGAATTTTCAGATTTCAAATATCATAGTTCTTATTTTAGTTGCGATTTCACCCTACATTCCAGGATTTATAGCAAATTACTTTTACAATTTGTGGGTCGTGTTTGCGAGGACCGACAATACTCACCGATTTATTAAGCTGATAGATGGACAAAAAAATTGGGTTTTTGATTCAAAAAAACGAGATGAAGTATTTGCGCTTCAAAGAGAAAACGCATCGTTAATCGATGAAACTAGTCGTTTTTTCTATCTTAATTTTCCTGTCATTTTGAATTTGATATTTAATTCTGTCGCTATTGGTTTTTTGCTTGGGACTGATATTACCCTGGGAATGTTGGGCGGCCTAGCTGTTTCATCACTACAATTTTTTCTTATTCCTCGTTTTACTCAAAAAATTCAAAAGGAAAAACAAGAAACTCAATATGAATCAGAAAAACGATTTTTGGGTTTCTGGCAGGTAGTTACTCTTCAGAATCAACCCTTCCATAAAAACGCAAATCGGGAAATTTCCGATTGTTTGCAAAAGACAGAAGGGCTCTCGTTTCAAATCTATAAATTTGAAGCCTTTACCAACACTCTTGTTCTATTCCTGTCTTTTCTCCCTATTACCGCTATCTTACTTTTTAAATTTAACGACAATCAACTTGATCAAGTTTTTCTAATGTCTTTAGGTGTTTTATTCCCGCGTATTTTGCAAATATTTAATATGAGTTCAAATTTGATTATTGCTGGTCAGTCTCTGCAAGCACTAAGAATAAAATGGATATCATTTCAAGAGCGTTTTTTGGCTCTAAAAGATTTAGAAAGCCATGTAATGAACGCGTCCACCAAACACATTTCAATTATTGAGACCAATACTAATACCGAGGTTTCACTAGAAACAGCGTTAAACGAAAAAAAACATGGACGGTTCCTACTTAAAGGCGCAAACGGCAGCGGAAAATCCACCCTGTGCCTTAAATTGAAAGCAGAATACGAAAACGTATTTTATCTACCTGCCAAGTTCGAAAATCCCGCGCTAAATCTGAAGGGCTCAACCGGAGAGGTAAAACTAGCAGAATTAAGTTGGCTCCACAAGCATAGAGCCGATTATTCGATGATCATACTTGATGAATGGGACGCAAATCTGGATGCTCATGCTACCACGAAGGGCGACTCCCTGATTCAAGAGATCGCCCAGAACTGCCTAGTTTTTGAAGTTCGTCATAAGGAAGCTCGTATAAAACTACTTTCTTAAGCTAATTCCTAATCACCACGTTCCCGCGCTTATGACGACTTTCCACAAGTAAATGGGCTTGGGCGATTTCGTCGAGTGGGAATTCTTTAGCGATAATGGCTCGAAATTTTCCAGATTCGGTTAGGCTTACGATTTCGGCTAGCATTTCCTTTGATTCGCTAGTGACTCCGCATAGAATTTTACGATTTGAAAATAGGTTTCGCACTACAGCTTCCAGCATTTGACTGATGCCTGCTGCAATTAAAACTAGTTTTCCTTTTTCTGCGAGGGCACTCAGGAAATGAGATATCTTTAGTTCGCCTACGATATCGAAAATCACGTCGTATTTTTCATTCTGATCCCAAAACTTCGTCTTTGTATAGTCAATGACCCGATCTGCGCCCAACGATTTAACAAAATCAGCATTCTGCGTCCCGCACACTGCGGTTACATGAGCCCCTAGAATCTTGGCTATCTGAATAGCGGCCACACCCACCGCGCCAGACGCTCCGTTGATTAAAACCTTGTCTCCTGAGCCAACCTTTGCCTTGTACTTCAAAAAATCTAAAGCTGTAATGCCTCCGAAGGGTAAGCTTGCAACATCTTCAAATTTCAATGAAGACGGCTTTTTAGTTAGAACGCCATCTTCAGAAATTTTCGCAAATTCAGCATGTGCCCCATATTTTGCGCCTGTAGCAGCAACGACGTCGTCGCCTATTTTGAAACGGGTTACACTGTCGCCTATAGCGACGACTCTACCGGCGAACTCAGTTCCAAAAATGGGTTGCTTAGGCGACTTAAAACCAAAAAACAGTCTCGCTAAAAATTTCATTCCATCTGGCATCTGCAATGTGCGAATGCGCCAATCAGCAGTTTGTACGGACGAGCCAAACACTTGAACCAAAATATCCTTTTTTCCTAAAATCGGTGTTGGGGCGTCGACAATTTTTAGATTCTCGACGCCACCATATTGGATGCAATAAACAGCTCTCATGAAGATATCTCCTTGGATTTATTTTTTTCATCTTTATATTTTTTCTCGATTCCATCTAAAATTACGTCAAGGCCATATTCAAATTCAGCTGCGAATGAGTAACCGGGTTTCGTATAGTAGTTAGTCAGAATTTCAATCATGTGGGGAAGCGTATCAGGTGATAGATCGGAAAAAATTGAATCCGACATTTCTGAAACGTCTTTAGAATCACTGACTGGCAGACTACGTTCCTGGACCGCAAATCCATATACATAACTATCGAGCAAAACATACGCGTGTGCCGTCAGCGCATATGAAAATCCACTTTTTAAAAAAAGACCTAACATCTGATCGTGATGCATTAGCGTTTTAAGTCCCGGATTACGTCGCGATTCCAGTAAACCAACCGCCCAAGGATTTTGCTTAAGTACGTTCCTTAGGGAATGGCATCGCTGCCGCAGACTTTGTTTCCAATCTGATGGATCGGCATTCCACTCGATCAATGCGAATGCATGATCCACAAGAGCATTTAATATCTCGTCTTTATTTTTGAAATGATGATACAGCGACATCGCTTCAATTTTTAGTTTGCTCGCAAGCCTACGCATGCTTAACGAGTCTAAACCGTCTTTATTGGCCAACTGAATGGCGGCCATTACAATCTTCTCTTTTTTGAGAGCCATGCTAAATAATCCTTTAAAATCAATACAATAGACACATATTTGACTAACCTTACATAGTAAGGTTATACTTACAGTGTAAGGTTAGTCAAATAGTAATTACACAACGCATACAAACGAGGTCAAAATGAAACATGCCTATCTGATGCTTTTGGTTTTTATCCTGCCTTTAACAAGTCCTGCAGTGACTGGATACAATGGAATCAATTTGTCTATAGGTGCCTATCATGGGTCCACTACAAGTCACGACAGAGAAACAAACATTTCGACGTCAAACAAAAGTACGAATCTAACATTTGGATTAGGAACGACTCATTCCGAGGGAATATATCTGGGAACCATTTATGATTTAAATTTAAAAAATGATGGCAATGGAAATTTACAAGACTATAACCTTGGCGTTAGCTTGGGTTTCACTGACAAGGGCTGCTACATTGTTTATCATCATTTCTTCAAATCAGAATACCAACTCGATTCAACGACCAAATATCACGGTGTGGGAATGGGTTTTGACATGGGCTATCAGGCAAGCCTGGGCGCCGGTTTTTCTCTAGGCACACAGTTTTCATACAAAAAATTAAACTTCAAAGACAAGATCGTAAATTCTGAAAAAATCGGTGCCGATTATTCTCGTGAAAATATTTTGCCGTCATTGGTTTTTGGTTTTTCGTTTTAAACAAAATTCCACCCCATTTTCTGGAAGGGGCGAATCTTAATCGCCCTTAGCCCTCGCGTACTTGAAAGCGATTTTGCATAATTGGTGCCGACATTTCTATAAACATTTTCACTGCCGGTTGAACATAGGTCTGTGTCGGATAGACAAAATGAACGGGACTTACATCGGATCGCCAGTCTCTTAATATATGAACTAGTTTCCCAGATTTTACATCTGACTCACACAGGAACGAAGGAATCAAAGCAATACCCTCCCCCAGCAAGGCAAAATCGCGAACTAAATTGATATCATTAACCACAATTCGATTAGGCAAAGAAACCGTCACCGATTTTTTTGAGCTTTTCAATTTCCAGCCAGGCATTGATACCGGGCTGAACACGATGCAAGGGTGATCGTTTAAATCAACAGGAATGCTCGGGGTACCATGTACCTTCAAATACTTGGGCGATGCATAGACACTGAATGCGACTTCACCCACCTTTTTAGCAATCAATGACGAATCTTTTAACTCGCCTACCCTGATCGCTAAATCGACTTGTTCCTCAAGAAAATCAACAAATCTATCTATCAACAGAATTTCAACATCAACCTCCGGGTATTTTTTTAAAAAATTACAGGTCAACGCCGTCAGAATCTGACCGCCAATATCGACCGGAGCCGTAATTCTGAGTTTCCCGTGGGGTTGAGCATTTTCCGATCTAATTTCCCCTTCGGCCTTTAATATTTCTTCAATACCTTTAGTCGCACGTTGATAAAAATGCGCTCCATCCTGAGTCAGTTGCAATTTTCGGGTTGATCGTTTCAATAACGATGTTCCTAATCGCTTTTCTAGATTCGAGACCTTGGTGCTGACAGTCGATTTAGGCATATCCAAGGCTCTGGCAGCACCGATAAAACTGCCCTTCTGCACAACCCGTATAAAAATGGCAACGTCGTTAAAATCCATAGTATAATTGTTCAATACATTGAACAGTAAGTCCATATAATACCATCTATTAAACCTAATAAACTTCCGATAATATATCTATATGGCTTCGATAAAAATGAACCGACGTACAACACTGCTTTCACTGGGTGCGGCTTCCGTTGGACTTATAACCACGAGGTTTTTTATGATGAACAAACTCTTAGACGGATCCTCTACGGAACGAATGCCCGTAATTTTCATTGGCCACGGTTCGCCTATGAACGCGATTGATACAAATCCCTATACGAAAACTTTAAACAAACTAGGTGCGGAGCTCCCAAAACCAAAAGCTATTCTTGTCGTATCAGCACACTGGATTACGAGTGGCACTTGGGTCACCGAAGCGACTAAGCCAAAAACTATTCATGACTTCGGTGGTTTCCCGCAGGCGTTGTTTGATGTTCAATACCCAGCACCCGGCAGTCCCGAAATTGCAAAATTAGTTCAAGATTCAATTTCAAATCCTAAAGTACATGGCGATCAAAGCCAATGGGGATTGGATCACGGAACTTGGTCAGTGTTGCGACACATGTATCCTTTAGCCGACATTCCCGTGTTGCAATTAAGTATTGATATGCGACAGCCCGCTGACTATCACATGAATATTGGGCAACAACTGTCAAAATTGCGCGACAAGGGCGTTTTGATTTTGGGAAGCGGCAATCTGGTTCATAACTTGCGACAAATTCGCTGGGAACCAGATTCAAAACCATTTGAATGGGCTGTTGAGTTTGACGAGTGGATAAAAAATAAACTTGTCGACGGTGATTTTAATTCCGCCGTTAAAGATTTTCATACCACAACTGCGGGCAAAATGAGTGTGCCAACGTTAGATCACTATCTACCCTTGCACTATATTTTAGGAGCTTCAGACAAAAAAGATCAACTGAAGTTTGAATATGAAGAAATGCAAAATGGATCGATCTCTATGCGCAGTTTTAGCTTAGGCAGAGTCTAAATTATAAAACGAAACTGGCTAACCGGACTAGTTCCCGACCGGCGCGATTAGAAAGAACTTCTTTTCTGTAAGCTGCGAAAATTTTATCTTCAAAAATAGGTAATTTTGAATCGTAGGGAACTAAGTCCGCACCATCGGCTTTAGCGACTCGTTCTGGCAAAATTCCAATCCCTTGTCCGCTGAGGGTAAGCGTGCGAATTAATTCTAAGCTAGTGCTATTTATTAATTTCCAATCTCTAAACTCTTTCGAATGCGTTTTTCCCAAAATTTCTTGTATCTGGATCAAACTGCGATCGGCAAAAATTCGCTTGGGTATTTGACTAGCCCCGCGTGCACGCCAAAATAGAACTCGGTCTTCACCCATCTTTTTTAGAACTAAATCAGGATGGCGGACGGGGTTAACCACAAATCCAAGGTCGATCTCATAAGATACGACTCGTTCGGTGATCTTTCTAGAAAAATCATGGACTAATTCAATTTCAATTCCGGGAGCCTCTTTGCTTAAGCTTTCCAAAAATGGCGGCAGTGTATACGCTCCGACGCTTTGGTGACAACCGATTTTGAAATTACCATGAAGTGTATCTACAGATTGCGCAATATCGTGTTGCAATTCGTTCCATGAATCAATCAAACCATGGGATTTTTTATAAAATAACGTTCCCTGATCTGTCGGCACTACACCCTGTTTAGTACGATGAAATAGTTTAACACCAATTTTATCTTCCAGGCGTTGCAGACTCAGCGTCAGTGTCGGCTGAGTCACACCAAGCCTAATTGCCGCCTTAGAAATATGACGTGTTTGATAAACTTCAATAAAATATTCAATTTCTGTAGGTGAAGCTAACATTGCTAAAAGTTACCATAGCTTAATAAAATTCGTCTATGAGAATCACTGTAGATGGCGTTCAAATGTTGGGGTTACGACACGACTTAAACAGGTAGGGCTTACATACTTCCCCAATCGCTGATCTACAAAATGCTGAACGGATTCGGAATCTAATGTCATCGCCGAATCGATATAGGTATCCGGTCGAACCAGGATTGCTAGATTCTTATAGGGCGAACCAGATTGATCCGGTGATATTTGAATTACGTTTAAAAAACCAGGTACATTCACTTTTATTTCTGTGTCTGAAAAAACTAACAACGTAAACTTTGAATATTTCAATAGCGAGTACAGTCGTGTTTTCATTTCGCCTTGCTGCACATTCATATCAAATACGCGTGATCCAGCCAATCCCTGATCACCATAACGAATACCCATTCCCGTAATATTACCAGCACGCTTTTCTACGATTTTCACATAGTCTTGCGCGTGCGTTCCTGCGTCTGAGTATTTAGTCGAACGAACCAGTTCCCCAGACGCTTCGATCACGCTTTGGGCAACTGGTTTACGTTCCGATTCATAATTTTGCACTAAACCAGGCGAAGCACCATACTTTAAAACCATATTCAGTTTCCACATCAGATTAAACGCATCGGCCAGACCTGTGTTTAAGCCCTGACCACCATTTACTGAATGAACGTGGCTTGCATCACCTGCTAAAAATATGCGATCATTGATAACAAATTTTTCAGCGACTGATTCCTTTACGGAAAACTGTGAAAACCATACGATTTCCTTAAATCTTAATACATGCGGTCTCATGGCACGATTAATTTTTGCGATCGCTTGATCTAAGGTGAAATCTTTAGTATCCATGCGCACGTAAAAACGATCGATAGTGCCTTCTCTAGGAATCCACGCCACGTCTGACGTTTCGGCTTGGAATACAATAATCTCGGGTACTTTTTGAAAATCAGTTTCGATCACGCCATCAATGACCGCCCAAACGATTTGTGGCCGCACAATTTCAAAAGGAACTTTAAAATGATCGCGTACAAACGACCGCGATCCATCCGCGCCAATGACGTAGCTAGACTGAATCGTTTCACCGCTTGAAAGCGTCGTTAGGCAGCCGTCACTATTGACTTCAATATGTTCCACCGACGTCGAACGCAGTACACCCGCCCCGCGTGCCGTAAGTTTTGCATCTAGCAGTTGTTCGACAAAGGATTGTCCCAACATCAGAAAGTGCTTATGAAAACAGCCTTCCAATTGGTCCCACCATTTCGACTGGCGCGAAATGAATTTCCCGTCAGCCCAAACCGAACTTGTGTTAACGGGCTTGCCTAATGGATACAAATCCGTGAACAGATCAACGACTTCAAGTAATTGCAACGTGCGGGCGTTCAATGCATCAGCACGGCCCACTTGCAAAGGCGCTTCTGATTTATCAATAACCAGAGTCGTTAGTCCGCACTGCTGTCCCAAGTACGCAGACATTAATCCTACCGGGCCTGCACCAATAATAATAACGTCTACTGTTTTCATATGTATGAAACCAATCGAGGATTATCTAGCGGCGGATTGCTTAAAACGTGTACACGACGTAAGTGCCTAGGAGCTTTGGTTTCAAAAGCTTCACGACCATGCAATAGTGAAAAATTATCGGCCACTACAATATCGCCTTGTTGCCATTCATGTGCGTAAAAATTTTCTGGTGCATACAATGATTCGCGCAAAGTCTGATGAACCCGTGTAACATCATCGGCGCTAACACCCGTAAATTCCAACACTGGGGGATTAACAAAATTTCCAAATCCCGCTCGTGGTGGTTCGTTATAACGAATAACGGAGTGACCACGCAGTGGATGTGTATCGACAATCGGCGATACCGTTTTGCTATTGTAGAACTCCATTTTGCGTTCGTAACGGCCCATGATTTTATTCCAAAGATTTTTCGTTTGCGCAGGTGCCGTTTCAAGAACGCTGACCGTATTTGAAAATGTAGTGCGCCCGCCTTGCCCACTACGAGGCGCCTTCACGCAGTGAAACAATTGAAATTCAGGAACTTGCTGTCGGTACATTCCATCCCAATGCAATGGAACATAGTTATTATCAAAGATGTGGTCTTCGGGATTGTTGCGTTCAACAAGCTCAAGGACTTTACCAAATGGCCATACACTGATTTCACCCCAGCGTTGGCTGTATTCTGATAGTTCTTCAGCCGTAGAAAATGTACGAAATCCGCGAAGAACAATCAGACGATCGCTCCAGACTAGGTTGCGTAGATCTGCCACATCTACATCTTGAATATTTTGATCCGGAGTTTTAGGTGTAATAATTACCCCGAATGGTTTGTTTTTGTTTATATCAAGATCCATGACTAGCCTCACGTAGCTGAGATAGTTTTTCTTTATCTGCTAAGACATAATGGCTGGGACGACCAAACCGAGTCACTAGGTGTGCACCCAACGATTCAGCCTGAGCACGTTTCAATAGTGTGTAGCGACCGTCGACAAGAACAGCGACACCATGCCACGGCGTTTGCCAATTATCAGGTTCGATCAGTCTAATCCCCAACTTTTTAGAGCCACATGTCTGTGGATGAATAGATAGTCGAACGGCATCAGGAAAGTATTTTTCAACTAACTCACCCCACGCTCTACTGCGCTGGATGACGGTGTAAGCACGAATGCGGCTTTCTTTCTGAATCGCGGAACGACTTTTCGTTTGGCCTGGAAACGTAGAGTCCTCGACTAAAAATCGAGTCATACCAAGGTATAAGCGATGAACTTCTTTATCATCGGAAGAGGCATCGGCGTCTTTTCCACGACTGACGGCAGCCTTAAGTACGTCGATCGATTCACCGAAGTCGTCCATTAACTGGATTCGCATTTGGTTAAAACTTAAGTCGGCGTAGAGCTCTTCTAGATTAAACGTCGAGATCGAGCTTAATCCTAAATCAGAAATCATTTTCACAATTTCGTTTTGGTACGCGGTCACGTCTTCGTCACGAATGCCGATAGTATCGCTGAACACCCGGCCATCTGAACACAAGACAATGCGCGCACCAGGTGCGTAGTGCTGCTTGATACGATCACAAACATATTGAAGAAACTCTAAAGCGCAACGTTCGGCCATATCCGGCAAGGGTCCAAGGACTTTAGCTAAATTAGGTGATTTACCGGGAAACGCCGGCAGTGCGAATACGATTGGCTGATTAGTTACAATCTTAGAGACGACTTTAGAAAGGTGCGGAGTCGAACAATCTGAGCATGATGAATTCGCGCAATCCGCGCAGGTTCCTGTGACGCGGCGGAAATTCATAATATCGTTTAGAACAGTTTTTGCGATCATCATGGCTTCATATAAGGAGGATGATTCGACTTTTGCGATTCCGAATCGCGAAAGGTTAGATAGCTCAAACGATTTCGTTTCTATTCTTAAATCGGCTTTTATTAACTCCATAATGATACCCCCATAACTGAATGGGAATATGTGCTATTTCAATTATAAAATATAATAGAAACAGTATTAATCTATGATAAACGATATTTATGATTTTAAATGAAATATAAATTTCATTTATGACAAATTAGGAATCAACCTATTTGTTCAATGATGGAAACAACCTTACTATAGAGGCATATGAAATACTTCCATGCACACATTTACTTTAAGTCAGAGAATATTAATTTTGCCAAAATCTTGTTTCACATAATACAGGACATCGAGCTCTTCACAAAAGCCGAGTTCTGTGAAAAACCAATCGGCCCACACCCTTTGGGAATGATAGAAGCCCACTTCAGAGAACCCTGTTATAACTTAGTCATAGAATGGCTAGAATCCAACAGGGGCCCATGTTCAACCCTAGTTCACGAAGATACAAACGACGACGTCCGTGACCACACCGACGGCATCCTCTGGCTTGGGCCAGAGCTACCGATTGATTTTGGCTTCTTTGAGCTGATCAAGACGCATCCAGAACTCAGGATACACCATTAAGTACCTACCCCACCATTTTGTGCTGACTTGTTTAGTCCTCGCTTTTCAGTAAATACTAGGAGGTGAACAAAGGAGTCTATATGAAGGCAACCCCACTGAAAGTTCAAAAATGGTTAAATGCTCCAGACGAGTATTCTTTAGATGTAACCGCCAACAAAATCAAAGTTATCCACGCGTTCCAAATGTTATGCCCCGGCTGCGTGTATCATGGCATTCCACAAACGGTAGAACTATATAATAAACTGCAAGGACCTGATATCGATATCGTTGGTCTTCACACCGTTTTTGAAAATCATCATACCATGGGTGAAGAATCACTAAAGGTATTCATCAAAGAATGGCGATTGCCGTTTCCCGTCGGAATTGATCAACACATAAACGTACACAATTTACCTGAAACTATGCGCGAATATCAATTACAAGGTACGCCCACCACTATCGTGATCGATCAAAGTGGCGAAGTCCTAGTGAAATACTTTGGCGCACTCGATACAGAAAAACTAATTGATTTTTTAAAACAGAAAATGCCCGGACCCCAAAGCAAAAGCGATGGCGGATCCTAACAAAGCACCGCCTAAAATGTCAGACAGATAGTGCACGCCCAGATACAGCCGCGAAAATGAAACCAGAAACGCCCACACCCCAACGACAAGCGCTGACGGGTGTGCGTTTAGCTGAAGTGACGCATAAAATGCAACAGCCCCAGCCGTATGGGAAGATGGAAAGGATCCACAGTTTGGTGATTCGATAACTCTTAAGTATCCAGAAATAGCTTCTGATGGTCGTTTCCTAGAAACTAATCTTTTGATCCATGACCCAACTATCCAAGCGATCAAAGGACAAAACATAGATCGCAAGAACTGTGTCTGCTGTTCAATAAATTTAATTCCAGCTAAGTTGAGCACATTTACTATAGACGCGAATACAAACCAAAATTTTCCAGTGCCCGTGTAGGTTATAAACAAAAAAAGTTTATTTAAAAAGGGTCTCCGCCACTTTTGAACGGCTAATAGTATTTTCTGATCCACTAAAATATAATTCACTCTTTAAGACCAACCCATTGTAACGCTTCTTCCGACTTTAAGAACGATCGCATTTCAATAACTTTGCTGTTTCTAAATGTGAACGTATCGACGACTCGCCCTTCGTTCCAATCTGATTTGTCTTTTAAGCGCACGCGCACGTGAACGAAGGCGATGACCGTATCGCCTTCAGTAACTAGGCGCTCGGGATAGCAAGATCCCTCAGCCCAAGTTGAGCGTCCAGTTTCAAAATGAACTTTGACATCAGCATAACCAGCAAAGGAACCTGCCATGGGCGTGCCCTCAAATTCAACCCGCTTAATATCTGGATCGAAATATTTAAATATCGTGGCAATATCGTTCTGATTTAGAGCCTCGTAGATCTTTTTAACGATGTCGATGTGATTAGCGCTAGACATAGTTTTTCCTTGTAATAGATCTAAAGATTAAGAGGCCCAGTCTGCAAAAAAAGAAAATAATCGCGGTCTTTGTATTTGCGCACGAAAAAATACGTCGCATTTTTATCTTTAAATTTTTTACTGACTTCGTGAATAGATAGCGGAATTAAGCATCCTAAAGTGAGTCGTTTTTCGTCAATACAGTCTTGGGTCGGTTCGGGAATATTAGAAAACGGAATCAACGTAATGTGAAAGTGATTCGTGTTTTCCATAGAGTTTAAAATTTGTGGAATTTTCTGAGACTCTGATAACTCGTTAGCGTTTGTTTCTGCAGTTAATATCCAGCACGGTTGAGCACACTTAGCAATAGCGTCCGCAGATATGTTACCATCATCAGTTAATATCGTTACCGTTTTCTGAAATTGGTCTTCGTATCTGGCTTTCAAATCACTCACTATAGAATCAGCCATTTCTAATCCTGCAGAACGTCCAATGACTAGGTAACTAGACATTTGAAAATCAGGAAACAACCGATTCACCAAAGACTTAGCAATATTACTGTATCCCACCCCTTGAGGCGACGGAGCAATAATTGGGGCCGACCGAATGCTGATACCTTCACGAGTTAACTTGATCAACACGGCCGACGCCAAAACACAGGAAATAGCTAGCAAAACGAAAAAAGTTTTCACGGTTTGAAGCTACACGTTTAAGTTTTCAGAGTCCAAATATAATGCTGTAGGCAGATAGAATAATTTCGGGTATAGTCCCGACCTATGAAAAAGAATTTTAGCCTAACGTCTACAAAACATAAACCTGATCGCCAAGTTGAATTGGTAAAGCACGAAATCAACAAATATGTCGCCCGCGAACGTCGTAAAATTCTGCCTCAAGGTGTCGACTATTGGGACTTTGATTGTAAATGTGGCGCAACCGCTGACACCGCAGCGATATTGCATTTAGACGAAATCAGTAAAAAGATCGACGCCGTAGTCGCTGGCAAGTCGGACTCTGTCTATGTAGAAATCCTGGCAAAACCCGGCATACGTAAGAAAAAGCCACTGGGGTAGACAAAAAAACAGACTTCGAGTATGATTATCCTATGTCGACGTCAAAACCCGTTCGTTTAACGGATAAACAATTTGAGCAAATTGCAAAAGCCCTAGCAGAACCACGTCGTTATCAAATTCTTAAAAAAATCGGTTCTTGTAAAAAAGAAGGCTCAATGGGCTGCCAAGCCATCCAAGAAGAGCACAATATCAGCGCTGCAACCCTGTCTCATCATATTAAAGAACTAGAAACAGCCGGCCTGGTCACTATCACTCGCGAGGGCAAGACCATGAGCCTGTCGGTTCAACGTGATGTTTTGCACGCCTATCTAGAAAAACTTTCTAAAATATAGCCCCTAGTGCCCATATATTTCTTATAAGGTCGAATTCGATATCATTTCGATACTTATCTAATCGTCATATTGACAAAAAACATTTAAGTTCGATATTTAGATAATCATCTAAATGATGCAGGAGAAAAAAATGTCTACAATTGACTTACTTAAATGGAGATACGCAACAAAGAAAATGAATGGCGAAAAAGTTCCTCAGACTGCTGTGGATCGCATTATCGAGGCCGCTATTTTAGCGCCGACATCAAGTGGCCTTCAGCCATTTGAAATTATCGTTGTTACGAACCAAGAACTAAAAGATAAAATTCGCGCTATAGCTTGGAATCAATCCATGGTTAGCGACTGTTCGCACCTACTCGTATTCGCGGCGTGGGATACCTACACTCCCGAACGAATCAACTCTATGTTCGATCTAGTAAATGAAAAACGCGGCTACGTAAACGAAGGATTCGAGGCCTACCGTAAGCAATTACTATCGCTGTATCCACCCCGTGATGCAGAAGTTAACTATCAACACGCCGCCCGACAAGCTTACATCGCGTTTTCTATGGCCATGGTTCAAGCCGCCGAAGAAAAAGTTGATTGCACTCCCATGGAGGGTTTCGATCCCAACGCACTTGATGAAATTCTAGGCCTTCGCGGTCTGGGACTAAGAAGCGCTGTGATTCTGCCATTAGGTTATCGTGCAAAAGAGGGCGATTGGTTAGCAGGCCAAGTTAAAGTCCGTCGTCCTATTGAAAAAATGGTTCGGGAATACAAATAGCAAAGACTTAACTACTGCACCATTTTAGACCATATTGACGTCGAGACATGACGACAAAGACTGTGACAAATTGTCTCAATATTTTTGCAAAACGCAGTTTAAATTGACTACTCGGGTGGCCCAAGGGTTGCGTATAGTTAGGAAGTGGAGAAAAAATGAAAACTACGATTAACTGGAAAGATGCGATGGTTCTTGAAGGAATCTCTGGCGGTCACACGGTACCGATGGACGCCAAAGCTCCTATTGGGAAAGATTCAGCGGCCACCCCAAAAGAACTTGTAGCCATGGGTCTAGGTGGGTGCACGGCCATGGACGTGATAGCTCTTTTGAAAAAATATAAACAACAGCCGCAAAGTTTAAAAATTGATATCGATATTCAAACATCAACCGCAGGTCACCCTGCTGTTTTTGAAAAGGCGGTATTAGTGTTTTTGGTGGACGGTCAAGTCGATGCGGACAAATTATTAGAAGCCGTTAAGCTTTCGCAAACGAAATTTTGCGGAGTCAGCGCAATGTTATCAAAAGCATTTCCAATTGAATATAAAGTGATCTTAAATGGAACAGAAGTAGGATCCGGATTAGCAAATTTTGAAACAAACAAATAGGAGTCGCTATGAAAAAAAATGAAGGAACAGTGGACAGAGTGTTACGAGTTGCCGTTGGCTTAGGCTTACTAAGCCTTGTTTTCGTCGGTCCACAAACTATGTGGGGATTAGTTGGAATCGTGCCACTTCTTACTGGTGCCGTTGGATTTTGTCCATTGTACAAAGTTTTCGGCTTTGATACGTGCCCAATTTCAAGTGCCGGCAAACGCTAAGTAGCATTTGATATTTGGAATCCCAATCGCTAAAGCTAAGGGTGATTTTCTTGAATCGATATAGTCGTCGGCGCTAGCCTATCTTCTGTAGTATTGTCACCAAGGTTGCCCTTTTTATTTTTACCCCAACATTTGTAGGTACCTGACTTTGTTTGAGCACACGTAAAACTGGACCCGCAGACCACATCGGCATAGATTTCATCAGGATCTACTTTATACAAAGAGTTTACCAAGCTCGTGCGTTCACCAGTACCAATATTTCCTTCCGAATTATCGCCCCAACAATAAAGATGATCTGACTCCGAAATGGCACACCCGTGTGTTACGGATATAGAGACATGTTTAAATTTTAAATCAGAACTAATTACTTCGGCGACAGGTGCTGGACTTGAAAGTCTATTGGCAAAGTAACTATACCCCCAGCATTTTAGATCTCCGCTAATAGTGATACCACAACCGAACCCACCTAACGAAACTGACTTGTACTTAACACCGACATCAATTTGCTTTGGTGTTGAAATATCAGTTGAAGTCCCATCACCTAACAGATAGTAGTTATTATCACCCCAACATTTTAAGTCTCCACTAGTAGTGATACCACAATTAGAATTGTCGGCTGATACAATGCTCGTATAGCTTTCGCTAGCATCAATCGTTACCGGGGAAAACGACTCATCCGTTTCACCATTTCCAAGACTGTAGCTGGAATTTCTTCCCCAACATTTTACCTTGCCTGCGTTAGTCAGAGCGCATGAATGATGGTCTCCGGATGAGAGATCTATAAATTCCGAACCTTCATCCACCTGATTGGGATAGTTGAGTTGATTAGAATGCCCCAATCCCAATTCACCATTAGAGTTCGCTCCCCAACAGTAAACCTTGTTGTGTTTGGTAAGCCCACACTGAAAATACGTACCAAAAGTAAACTTCACAAAATTCCAAGGGTTTGAAATTTCAAGCGGAGATTTGTAATAATCAAAAAGACCAAGCCCTCGAGAAAATAGATCCCCATTCCAACATTTCAGGTTTCCATTAGTGGTGATGCCACAATATAATTTTCCAAGGACCACGGACTGATAGCTTGCACCAGAATCAACGACAACCGGAGTCGCACGCGTGATCATTGATCCATCACCTATTGATCCAAAATAATTATAGCCCCAACATTTTAAAATCCCGGTGGTTGTTATTCCGCAGGTATTATATTCAGATTGTTCAATCGATTGATAAAGCACTCCAGAATCAACAACGACCGGAGTCGTGACGTTGGTCAATGATGAGTTACCAACTAAATTCCAATTCTGCCCACCCCAACATTTCAAGATGCCTGATGTCGTGATCCCGCAGGCCGCCGTGCTGGATTTAACCACAACGCTATAGTTTGAAGCCGAATCAATATTAACTGGAGATAGTTTTAACGTCGTAGTTCCATCTCCGAGTTGTCCGTATTGATTTTGTCCCCAGCATTTCAGAAGTCCTGTCGCGGTAATCCCGCACACTGAATTATAAGATAAACTCACGCTAGAATAAGCAGTTCCAGAATCTATCACGACGGGGGACGTTCGATCCGTGGTAGTTCCATCGCCCACCATTCCGTTATAATTAGTACCCCAGCATTTTAGGATCCCAGTGCTCGTGATAGCACACGTTGAAATTCCGCCTAGCACTACTTTTTGATAATTAGTTCCAGCATCAATTGCCGTTGGACTTGTTTTATCGACCAAGGTTCCATCGCCCAAAAGCCCATTACTATTTTTTCCCCAGCATTTTAGCTTAGCCGCTGCGGTAATTCCGCAAACAGTATAACTAGAAATTATAAGATCGGAATAGGTTTCCCCAGTATCAATCGCCAAAGGGGTAGAACGTAATGTTTTCGTACCATCACCGAGCTGTCCACTGCCATTATATCCCCAACATTTAACTTTCCCCAAAGTGGTGAGTCCACAGGTGAAATAGTGTGAAGCTATGACCTTTGAGTAACTTTCACTGGCATCTATGGCAACAGGGACATTTTGATCTATGCTGTCGGGTAAACCTAACTGTCCCTGTTGGTTACTTCCCCAACAAAACAGACGATTGGAATTAGATAAGGCGCACGTATGATTTAACCCAGAGGATACAGATACAAAGGTAGTCCCCGAAAGAACAACACGTGGTATATCTTGAGTTTGCGCATCTAGAAAGTTATTGAAATCAAGCGATCGTGGTCCCCAACATTTCATTCGTCCATTTGTTAAATAAGCACACGTTGAAGATTCTCCATCGAAGGAATTTGTATACAAACGAGGTTTTTCGTTCTCTAATTCTTGCGGCGGTAACGATTCTGGGTTTTTAATATCTGTCGAAAAATTGGAAGTACACGAAATAAGGATAAAATACACAAAACAAAGTGGTACAAAATTGATTCGTTTCATGGATAAACTATCGGTATTTTAAAGCTAAAGCTTTAACTACAACACCGAAAATGGAATTACACCGTTCAAGTGTGTTTTAATTCTTTGGTTAAAATAAAGTTCGCAGCGGAGTTAAATAATGTCTAAGCCATTTCACATTTTGTTTTTATGTGTCGCAAACTCAGCAAGAAGCCAATTAGCTGAAGGTTTAGCGAGATCAGTATTTAAAGGCGATGCCATCATCGAAAGTGCCGGCTCAGAACCTTCTGGGAAAGTTCAGCCTTGGGCGATTGAAGTATTGAAAGAAGAAGGGATCGACATTTCAAAAAACTGGTCGAAATCGACAGACCAGCTGCCATTAGATTTTGTTGCTAATCTTCACTATGTCATCACATTGTGCGCAGAGGAAGTTTGTCCTATGTTGCCATCAAAAGCGAAGCGCCTCCACTGGCCCATCCAAGACCCAGCTTCAGCTCCAGAGAGTGAAAAGCCCGAAGCATTCAGAAAAGCGCGCAATGAAATTCGAAAAAGATTGCTGGAGTTCAAACTCGGTCTTTAAAAAAATCTTCACGATATTGCTAATATCCTAGTAATTGCTTACATGCTTTATCTGAAGAACTCTCTAAGATCCTCTTTTCACACTTAGATCGATCTATCGAACTGATTTTAGATCCTTGAAATACTATTCTGACATAGTCGCATTCGTCTTTTGAAAATGACCTGCCTGACTCATCGACGATCTCAGCATCAAGCATCTGAAACCCGCCACCTTTTGGCTTTTGTGGACCATACGTTTTAGAAGAAACATAAGGAGGAACAATATGCCACTCAGTGGCTTCTCCAATCGTGCCTGTATTAGGTAACCACTTGCGGACATGAGGGCAAGCCGAATAGATTTTCAACTTATCACCCCCAACTTTTTTTATCTCGGCTTGAAAGCTATCAACTGATTTTTCAGTCTCGATAGTATCACCAGGGCTATCTGGAATTTTACGCCACGAAGAATTAAATACAACTAATTCAAACTTTTTTTTTGCTAAGGTTGTTTCGGCTCCATAGTATTCCTGAGCAATAACTTGAGAACCGTCCTTAAAATCTACAGTGCTGTTGGCAATACGACCTAGAAATGGCTTTACTTTACTTTGCAGTTTTAGGTCGTCGAGTATCGGTATCATTTTTACTGCGGAAAGCTTCGAATCTATAAAACTAAATTGAGCCTCAACAGGCTCACCCAATACTAAATATTTTTTGCAAGTAAACACATTGTTTGCAAATACGCCATCACAAGGTTTCAATTTTTGAAACTCTACCAAGTCAATTCCTAAACTAAACCCTAAAATACCATTGATATTGGCCATTTTATCTGACTTTGACAGGGTCCCATTTTTACTAATAACTACTGGCTCTTTTGCATAAACATGAAGCGCACAAAACAAAACTAAAATTTGAAATAAAATAGACCTTGTATATATATCTTTCCCCATGAGTGCCTCCGTATTTGCAAAATAGCCTTTTTAAACATATCAAACAAAAATACTTTGGCAAAAGATACCTATTGCGACATCTCTGTCAGCACGACCCATAATTACTGCGTAACGAAAAATCTGCCCACAATTTTGAAGCTATTTCCCATTCGTTCTACACTTGCACTGTTAACTGCTTTTCGGTTTTCACTTGGGTCAACACCCTCAATTAAAATAAAAGTTTTCTCATTTCGTCTCTTCGTTCCCGAACTAGTTTTAGTTTTACGTCTGGGTATAGAGGTAAATATTGTTAAATGACCCTAGTTACCCAAATCCTTAACCCAGTTTCAAAATGGCTACTATAAAATCTCAATGGATCAAAATGGACGATTTTAATTTATGGCCCCGGTAACTTTGAATCTCTACACTACCAGACGTCGTCCGATTTGTAAGTGGGGCGCCGGAAATTGAACCCGGGTCCGCAAGAGTTCCACGAAAAGGCGCTACATACTTAGTTTTGGAAATAAGAATAAGCAAGACGCAAATCCCTAAAGTCATTATACGCAATTTTGAAACTTTTCTTCCAAGCTGCATGGATCATTGTTTTAACTCAAAGCGTATACGTATTGCATACGTATACAAAATTGATAGAGTAATTGCATGGCTACAAAATTTCGACATCCCAGTGAGTATCCAAAGAAAAAGAGTCGAGTGCCGATATCTGCACGACTTGATAAAGACGTTAAGATCGCGCTTACTGCCGCCGCCAAAAATGTTGACCAAACCTTCAGCGAACTAATCGAAAATGTTCTTGAAGATTATTATAGATTCCTAAATTCCAGCTCAACTAAAGCGAGAGGTAGATGATGAACAACAATCTCTCAACTACTACAACCTGCTTTGGACTCTATCGATCTGGCGACGGTTTTCAATCTGCTGAAGACCAAATCAATTCAATCGAGAAAGCGGCGATTAAATTAAATTTAGAACTTTCTCGTGTGCAGGATTTAACTCTAGGAAACTATAAGCGACTAGATGATTTAGTGAATGGCATAAAGCAAATGAACGTTGATTGCCTAATTGTCTGGAGACTTGATTGTCTAGCTCCATTGTTTAAGGACTTTGAAAGCGTAGTTAAATTTATTGTGCAACTTTCAGACTTTAACATCTCATTCATAAGCGTCGAAGACGACTTTGACTCAGATGAACCAGCAGCGCACGTACTTTCAAATTTGCACAATGCTTGGATCGAGTTAAAGCGTAATAGAAAAATTGAAAATGCGCGGCGGAGTTCTTTAAAGTCACAGGCAAGCGGAAATAAGACAGGCCCAAATAGAAGACGTGATGATAAAAAGATCCTTCAATTGCACAATGAGGGATTATCTATAAGAAAAATTGCAAAAGAGACGAATTTCTCACCAGCCCTAATCCATCAGGTACTTAAAAAAATCATTCAGAAGACCACAGCCCCCTCTAAAATGGTTACCGACCTTAGTCCTGAAATCGTCTAGTATTCGTATTTAGATTTGCGAATACTAGACGGACTCGGCTATAATCTAGGTATGGCAATAATGCCGCTCCAAGGGGGGAACAAATGGCAAAGAAAGCGACAAGACAGATCGGCAGAGATGCAAGTACCGGACAGTTTATTCCGGTAGACGATGCTCGACGACGACCATCAACCACTGTTGTTGAAAGAATCCCAGTACCCAAAAAAGGCAAATAACAACAACTAGATAAATCAGTTGAGTTGATCGATCTCATCTTCACACGGAGGTTAATGACTTATAGATCTATATTTTCATCTTTACAGTTTTTAGATATTCATCTAGCGCCTTCTCAATTACTTCTGCTGCTCTTCCAGCGGGAAGTTCTTCAGCAAATGTCCTTCCGGGATGAAGCATATCCCAATCAGACCGGGCTTGTTTAAGTCGCCCACTACCAGGATTATGTATTCCGAAACCAGAAATAAATTTGTTCCAAATAGGCTTGTAGTGATCGATCAGAATTGCCTCAGCCGCATTGGTAAATTCGGGAACAACGAGAAGCCACCGGCACTCGAAATCTTTTAGATCTAGCGTTTTTGATGATGAAATGGTCCTAGCATGTTCCCTGAGGCGTTTAATTACGAAATTAGAGACAGCTTTTGCTGAATCTCCTCCACCTTTTCGCCCGCCCGGAACAACAGCTTTACCCACATAAATTGGGATTGTCTTTGATTTCGAAAGTGCCCTATAGGCCCTATGAGCTCCAGTGTAGTAAAGTGCGTACACTCCACAGCCAACCTCAACACTGGCAGGCGGGAGACTTAGCAGCTCTTGGCTTTCAAAAGCCGAAACTAGTAATTCACGAACATTTGTTTTAAATGGATTAAAAACAGAATTCTTTGCCACCAATTAATAATGGCATTGCGCAAAATTGCTTTAAAGGCCAAAATCTAATTGCAGTGAATTTCTCGACTTACTCTCTACGTTTGGCTGACGAATATTTCGAACAAGATCATTTTTTAGCTTAGATAAAAGTATTGATGCCAACTTTACAGGAACTGCGTTTCCTATTTGCCTCATTGCCTCAGAACGAGAACCAACAAAGAAATAGTTGTCAGGAAAAGTTTGCATTCGTGCAGCCTCTCGTACTGAAAAATACCTAACACTTCCATCATCATTCAAAACCATATTTTCACCACCAGGACAGCCATGGACTCCGGCTTTCAAAGTTTTTGCTGGTTGATCAATGTGACTTCCCGTATGGCCAGGGTAAGAGCGCGCGCCTGGAATACCGATATGGTTTAGAAAACTAGGATGATCTTTCCCATCTTTAGGGAGAGGAAGTCCGATAAGAGCATCTCTTACAGTCATGTATGGTGCTAATTCAGGTTTTAATAAACTTAAGACCTTAATTTTTTTTTCTAATTCTTTTGGAATCGACTGCATTTTCAGTCCATGCTTTTTAAAATAATCTCCAGTAACATATTTATCGTACAACAGTGCCTCAGCACTATGTGTTGGCAACGGGAACTCAAATTCAAAACCGAGATCTGCACGAACACCAATTATGATAAATCGCTCTCGGCTCTGTGGTACGCCATAGTCGACCGCATTCAAAAGAGAACTTACAACATTGTAAGACTTTTTTTGAGACTTCTTACTTAGTGATCTCAATTTTGGAAGTTGCTTTTGCCAGTCATCGCCCGTTAGTGGACAAATCTCGATATGTTCGAGTTGTAAGTGAACATACTCCACATAGTCTTTAAATCTATTTGCCGTTATTCCCTTAACATTTTCAATTAGAAAGGCTTGAGGTTGTGTTTTGGACAAAATGCGAAGATACTCAGGAAATAAATCCCGAACGTCTTCATGTCCATTTTTCTTTCCTCCAATTGAGAAAGGCTGACATGGTGGCCCCCCTATAAGGAGATCAAAAGTATCTGGTATTTGATTAGGACTGAAAACGCGAATGTCAGATTCAACTATGCGTTCTGGCTGTAGACCAAATGATTGTTCTGCATTATGCCGAAGTGTCTTACAGGAGTTCTTTTCCCACTCCACAAATAGTATCGGAGCAATCCCAGCGATATGCGCTCCCAGCGCCAAGCCGCCTCCACCCGCAAACAATTCAACTGACTTTAAAATATTCTTCTTTGCCACTTACGCCTTTCAACACACAAACAACTTTTTTCAAGACTCTTATATAAATGCAATACTTACGACAACTTGTAAAACACAATGGAGCCCAAAAGTTCCTAATTTGTCCGGATTTCGATTATGACATTCATCATTGACGAGGGTCAATTTCCGGCGTCGCGCATCTTCTCCATACGGTATATAGCTGTTATATCTTTTCGAATTTTCCTTAATATTTTTATAGAGCAAGCAAGCTGTTGGCTCCCCACAAAAACCTCGGAACCTGACCTCCTCCACCCTAGAAATCAGATTCAAACAAAATCAATAACTTAAATACCTTTCCAGGTTCCGAAAGGTATGGAGGCGGTAAGAATCGGAACCTGCACCTTAGCTATATACTTAGTTTTGAAATTAGAAAAAGCAATACGCAGAACGTACGTCCCTAAAGTAATTATAGACAATTTTATGGAATTTCTTTTAAGGGTTCTAGAGCCGGATTAATTTTGAAAACCTAGGGGATATTTGAACATACTGGTGGAATGGCATTACAATAACGATTAACTCCAGTGTTATAGACAGCCTGGATTTAGTATTCAAACCAATCAATATTAAGACAACATACCTTTTCTGATGGAGAAGGTCTCATCACCGCTAGTATCTCCTGAATGTAATTAAGAATCATATCTCTAATCTTATCTGCATCAGCGTATGAGATTGACATAGGGCTTGTGTAAAAAATGTCGGACTCATTCTTTTGTTCCATAATAGAAAACCCACGAAGACGCCAATTTTGCCTATGTTTATTTACGTATGGAGAATCAGCGTCTACATGGGTATAGGTGGGACCAGAAAGTATTATACCATCGCGTTCAACACACAGCTGATTTTCAAGTAAGAATTGAAGAACTTTTGTCGTTGTAGATAGCGGTATATTTAGGCGGCGTGAAATACTCGCAGCATCTTTATATTTTTCAAGCGCCACGAGATTTCGAATAGCGGTGTATATCCAACTGGAATAATAAATTGCTTTTAGTTCATCCGACAACTCGGCATCTTTTTTAACCCGCTTACTGATTTTTTTAGATTGTGCACGTGCAATTTCAATTTTTCGATCAAATTTTGCTTTTAACCGCACATGTCCTGCGCGTTCTCGTTCCACAAGTAGAAAGAAAAAATCAGATTCGTTCTCGTTAAGTCCGATAAAATCAGCAAGGTCAGAAGCGTGTTCAAGAGATAATGGTTTTTTACCACTTAGAATGAAACTCACTAACGTAGAACTCACCCCTAGAGCTTTAGCAAAGGAGCCCTTTACACCCCGACCTTTGTTTGGCTGAGAAGCGATCCAACTACTTAAGTAATCGTAATAGCTATTAAATTCAAAAATTGATGTCATATTTTAATTTTACCTTAAGGTAAAAAAATAGCGATGTTTTTTAGTAAAATAATCTGTTTTTGTGTGCGCCGCGCTATTAAATTGTCCCTATAGCATTCGGAGAATTAACTCCGATTTTTAGGAGAAAATATGAAATCAATGATAACTGTCGCAACTGCATTTTTTTTGTCCGTAATTTCCGTAAAAGCGGAATCTAACGACTACCAAAAACTTTTAACCAAGGCCGACATTGTTCGCACATTTTGGTCACCGTGTGATTTAACTCGTTTAAAACATGATCTAGAACTGACTGAAATCGATATGTATGTAAATCAGGGTTTTGTCCTGATAGCCAAAATCAAACTCCCCGCAACGGATGAATATGGGAACCAAATTCCTGAGTGCCAATACACTTTCGTTAGGAAAACTCATCTTAGATAAATGTTAAAGTTCCACGGAATTGGAACTCTTTTTTAGGAGACGATATGAAAATTTTAATAGTAGTGGTCCTATTCTTTGTAATTCCTATCAGCGCAATATGCTCCCAATTCGGTAATATTGAACTAGATATTGGAAACCCAATTATTTATGGATTAGGGAAAACGAGTGACAAGTTCATTTGGGCTTCAGCTAATCTCCAACTTAACGAATACACCACGGTTGGTATGGAATACTCTCAATTTGGTGATAGCGGTGGCTACTCTTATGCCGGTCCTGCGTTTCTGCGCCGAGAAATTGAAAATACAGTTGAGCAATATGGTCTGCGTGTGAGTGGATATTTATCTGGCACGTCAGTAAGCAGTTTTTACGGAGCTATTTCTTCAGGTCTATCTCATAGAAAAGTAATCGGCTCCTTAGATCAAACGAGCATTCAACACTCTGGTTACGCAGCTTTAGAACTTGGTTATCAATTTGTTTTTTCTAGGTGGTTTTATTTGAAAATATCACTTGTAAACGTAACCAATAATTATTTAAAAGAAACTGATTTTTCGACCTCGACTTATACTGAAAAAATCGACTCTGGACGAGATGGAGGAGGATTTAGAGTTTCGTTGGTGATACCTCTATGAAGGCCTCAATCCTGCATCATTTAGCTAGTATGCTGAACGTGTTGTATAAGAAACTTACTATGATTTTTAAGACTCTTTTTTTAGTTTCTCTAGTGACATTTTTTGTCGCCTGCACAAAGCCTAATCAACAATCTGATCCAAAATCTGGAGAACCTACTACAACAGCTGGCATTCCAAATAACACCGATAAAGGAACTGCTGATGGTGGCGGAGGTAATACATGCCAGGGGCGTCCTTTAGAGAGTTACGCTGTTAATATAGTAAAAACTAAGGCCTACGTGAATTACATTGAACCAGTAATATCAGAGCTCACAGTAAGGCAGGATGATATGTTTCGTCTTGTCACATACGCAGCGCTGAAAAAAAATTGGTATGTTTTACCATGCGAGCTCAATAAGCTTCCAGCTGAAAAAACCGGCTCCGCGGTTGCGACCGAACAAGCAGCATTACAAACTTTTGGAGAAGTTTGGTTAAACGACAAAATTTTCAATGCGATGAGTGAAAAAGATCAAGCAGACCTTATCATGCACGAAATGCTTATGGGGTTTAGACTCTTAAAATTTGATTCTTCGTATGCGCAATGCAGGGCCTTTGCTCCAAGATTAGATTACTGCGATCAAAACCTCAAAACACCGCGAGGCAAACCCAGTGACTTAACAGAACAAGACTATAAAGATATCCGACGAACAACAGTAGAAATTTTTAACTTTCCTCCAAAGGCAAGCCAAGAGGATTGGGAAGACTTTTTTGCTGTTAGAAATTTTGGCAATGATTTTAAATTTCTACGTCGCAAGATAGATAACGAAAGTTTACAACCAGCTGAGTTTTTAAAGCGTATCCAAGAAGCGGCGCTTACAGGTCATACCCCAAAATATGGAATATCGGTTGAAAATGACTACACCGTTAGAAAAAAAGAAAGCTGCTCTGTTCAAATAGATGTTGATTCAAACTCAAAGCGCGTTGAACTAAAAGTCAAGCGGGCCTCTGGGGCCGAGTTTCATCACATAATTGCGGTGAATCGTCCAGTGCAGTTACACGCTACCAAAGAGGGCGAGCGAATTCTAAAATCTACTTTTGGACTGTTTGATGAGTCATCAAACTTTAAATTGGGAGAAAAGAAACCGACAACTGTAATTTACTTTGATGGAACTAGCCGAATTGCCAAAGTGGAAGTAAGTGAAACCGTGTGTGTTGATACTCAAGTGATTAACGGCCAAGAACAATGCAAGAGTTGGAGTTCTCCAAAGGATCGTTATTATTATACTTGTTCTGATATTGAGTCGGAAATACCTTGAACTTAGACTCGTTGTATACTCTCACAAGTTTTATTTAAAACTCAAATAACTGAAAGGGAAACTCCCTTCCAGTTATTTGCTTAAAAATTGCCACCAAGGTATCTATTCGACGACGCTGGGTTGGTAAAATAAACTCGTGAACAGCGAATCACCTCAAACAAAAGTTAAGTCATGCAACTCATGTAGAAGATCGCTACCGACTTTCTACTTTGGCCTTCGTAAATTTTCGCAGGATGGTTACAATCCATGCTGTAAAGAATGTCGTAACTTCCGGCGCAGACGCGCATATCAGAGCCCAAATGATTCAAGCGACGCAATTCTTCCATTGAATGAACATAATCGTCACTTCCTTTGGACCCTGCCAGATTCAACAACCAAAGCCATATTGATCGGACTTGATCTCAAAACTCTGAAACCTGCCGAAGTATTCTTTCAGAGAAAACGAGAGAGAGAGTTTTATCTTACTATTAATATAACGAGTGGAGCTCAATATACTCATGTTCACGGTGGGTTGAAAGATAGTTTCATAGATTTTGTTTTGCCATTGTTGATTCGGCTTAACATCCGACTGTTTCATCCTTCTGACTCTGTAGTCCTGTCAAACTGGGGCCTTAACCAGGCTTCGGTAAAAATAAAGGATAATCTATTTTAATGGCCTACGAGCGCCTAAATCTTCTAACGTAAGTACTTTTTTTAAAACCAATACGCGTTTCAATCTGTATTCCTCACTTTTGGTTTTCCTATTCAACCTATTGAAAAATGAAATTACATCAGTCTTATCTTCAATAAATTTGCACCGATATAATCCAAAAAACTTCAATGAATTTTGTTTCTTCGAATAAAGATAAAAGCTTTTTTCCGCTAAGATTTCATTTGATTCTGAAATAATTCGGTTATTATCGAAATCCGTATCTCTTCCAGCGAAATGAATAAATTGAATATCAGACCCATAAGACAAAATATTAAAATTCCCAACCAGAATAACGGATGATCTTTTTTTCGGATTTAATGATTTAAAAAATATGCTCGTTCTGAATTCCAAACTACCATCAGGCTTTTCATCCTTAATCGTATTTGGATAATGCTCTTTAACAAAAGACTTAATGTCGTCTTGGTGAATGTCCATTCAGACATCCTAATTAAATAACAAAACACTTCAATTGTTCTGAAACATTCTAAGTTGTTGATATCTAATGTTT
>JADHED010000567.1_pt1 | contig 41861 bp, 39 predicted proteins | sample 8952041 | NCBI WGS metagenome assembly JADHED01 (sample SAMN16124423, study PRJNA663239) | bioreactor sludge metagenome | isolation source: sludge (control) | place: India:Bengaluru | collected 2018-09-08 | reverse complement strand
GACGGGCCTGGCCCGAAGGGTGGAGCCCGCACGATGCGGTGAGAAGGGCGGGCCAGTGTGGTGAGTCAGCAGTCCGCTACCTTCGAGGGCCGATCGATCGCGGGCTCCCCCGGAGCCCGCGGTCGGCCCACGCTCGTCGGTTGCGACCAGCCCGGGTCGCGCCCTCCTCGCTCCTTGCGGACCGGGCGCGGCGACGCTCCCGGTGTGACGCGGGACTTCCGACTCGCCACCTGGCCGCTCGTGTCCCGGCGCGAGTTGGCCACTTGCCGTGGAGACCGGGGACCGGGTGGCAGGGGACGGGGCGGCTACGGGCCGTGGCGGTCCCGGAGGATCCTCGCGGCGTCCGCGATCCGGCGGAGCTTCGCCGCCGCCACGGCCTCCTCGTTGACGCCGCGGTTCGCGAAGCACGCGAACCCGCAGTCGGGGTTGAGGAACACCCGCTCGGGCGGGAAGAAGGCCAGCGCCCGCTCGGCGCGCGCCACGATGTCCGCCACGTCCTCCGGAGTCTCCGTCCGCGGGTTCACCACGCCGAGGCCGATCTCGCGGTCGGCCAGGGCCCGGCCCACGACCTCCACGTCTCCGGCCCGCGGCGTCGCGAACTCCAGCACGAACTGCCGGACCCGCATCGCGGAGAAGGCGGGGACGAGGGGGGCGTAGTCGCCGGCGAGCAGCACCTCCTCGCGGCGGCTCCAGTTCCCCCGGCAGACGTGCAGCCCGGTCCGCACGTGCTCGAACCCCTCCACGACGCGGTTCACGAGATCCGCCGCGTACCGCAGTTCGTGACCCGCGTCACGGCGGGTCGCCAGGGTCGCTCACATGAAGGTGCGGCGCCCGCACTCCTCGGAGAAGACGACCTCCGTCAGCACCGGCTCGTCGAGCTGCACGAAGGTGGCCCCGCCGGCCGCGAGGTCGGCGATCTCCTCCCGCAGGATGCGCACGACGTCCTCGGCCATCGCCATCTTGTCGGCATAGGCCCCCCGTGAGAAGGCCCCCACCCACATGGACCGGGTGAGGAGGTACGGTCCGGGGAGCGTGACCTTCACCGGAAGGGGAGTGAGCCTCCGCACGAACGCGAGGTCCTCCGCCGCCAGCGGCGCGCGGCGTGCGAGGGGGCCGGTGCAGGTGGGGTTGCGGATGGCGGACGCCGGAACGTCGAGCGTCGTCAGCATCTCCTCGAAGCCGGACTTGTCCTCCACCGTGTCGAGCATGTCGGCGAGCGACATGAGCGTCGTGCCGGCCAGCCGCTCGGTGACGAACGAGTAGAACGAGTCGCGACGGATCTCGCCGTCCGTGACGAGTTCGACGCCCGCCTCCTCCTGGAGGCGGACGCAGCGCTCGACTTCGCCGTCGAGGACCCGGTCGGTCTCCGCCCGGGACAGGCGTCCGAGCCGCCGGTCGCGCAGCGCGGCCAGGGCGGTCCGGCTCCGGGGCCAGCTTCCCACGTGGGTCACGGTGAACATGGCGCCCTCACACGACCGCCAGCGTCGCCGTCACGGTGGCGGCCTTCGACAGCGTGCGCAGCAGCGGGGACCTCTCCGCGGCCCGCCGCCATGCTTCGCGCACCTTCGCCTCCGCCTCCATGGTGGAGGCGAAGCATCGGAGCTCCACCGCCGCGAGGCCGGGGTCGCCGGCCGTGAGCCCCAACGCCGCGAGCGGATCGGCGAGCCGCCCGCGGACGGAGACTTCCACGTCGTCGATCGACAGCGAGTCCCGTGCGCACTCCGTGGCGAAGGTGGCGGCCACGTCGCCCCCGAGTGCGCCGAGGAGGCACTCCACGGCGGAGGGGTGCTCGTCCCGCTCGGAGAACGAGGCGGGCTGCCCCACGGGGAACGAGAAGTTCCGGCAGTAGGCCGTGGAGCGCCGCCCCGCACCGGCCCGGACGCGCACGCGCCACTCGTACCCCGCGGCCTTCGCGCGGTCCTCGGAGAGGGCCCGGGCCGCCGCCTCCGGGGTCTCGGGGCCCCGGCGCAGGAAGTACCTGACGGCCGTCGGACCCGGCAGGCTGCCGAGGTACTCGTTCCCCGTGAGCCGGCACCAGGGGGGCAGATCGTCCGCGACGGTCCTCTCCCGGCTCCGCATCTCGAGCACGCCGCCCACCGGAACCGCCAGCAGGTGCTCCCGGAGCAGGAGCACGAGCCCCGAACCGCAGTCGAGGTCGCCGCCGTCGAACACCCGGTCGGGCACGAGGTTTTCGAGCGGGGACATCGCGGGCCTCAGTAGCAGACGCAGGGGGAGCCGTCGGCCAGCCACTCCACGAGCGTCGCGCCGCCCGCGGGCCGCGCCCCGGCGACGAGCCGCTCCTCCCCGATGCCGCGCTTCTTCAGGCACGGCGCGCAGGCCAGGAGCTTCCCGCCCCCGGCGAGGAACTTCGCGAGCAGGTCGTGGAGGGGCGCGAAGGGCGGCCCCTCCACGATCTTCGCGGCCTCGCCCTCGACGGCGGCGTAGACGCCGTCCGATGACAGGAACACGAGCGTATCGAGCCCGCTGCCCAGCGCGGCGTTGGCCACCACGAAGCCCACGGTGGCCTTGTCGCCGTCGCTGCGGCAGTGGGTGATGGAGACGCAGAACTTTCCGGCCATGGCTCAGTCCTCCGCGCGGTCGGTCCTCGTCTCGATGAGATACCACGGATGGGCGGCGCCGCGCAGAACGTGCCCGGTCAACCGGCACCAGGCCGGCAGGTCGAGGGGCGCTCCGGCGTCGCGGGCGGTCACGAGGACCCTTTCGCCGGCGGGGACGCGGTCGAACGCGAGGCGGAGGTCGAAGAGCAGGTCGCCGCAGGCGGCGTCGCCGCCGTCGAACGCCCGCGACCAGCGCCAGCCCGCGGGCACGCCGGCGGCCGTGACCGGCGCGGCCGGGCCCGCCTCGTCCTCCGCCTCGCCCGCGAGGGCGGGGAGGGACCCGGGCGGCACCGGCGGCAGACAGGGATAGGCGCGCCCGCCGCCACCGAGCGCGCACGGCGCGATTCGCCGCCAGTCCGCGAGGTAGCAGTCGCGGTGCGCGACGTAGGCGGCGGCGGTCTCGATCAAGTCGGCGGTGGTCTTCCCGAGGCCGGCGGCGAGACAGGCGAAGCACAACCGGCGGGGGCCGAGGCCGAGAGCGCGGCAGAGGATCGCGTGGTGCTCGCACGAGGGTGCGCCGCAGCGCTCGCAGGCGGCGCCGCCGACGGGCGCGGCGGGGCCCGCGGCCGGCCCGGTCATCTCCGCACCGCCTCCCGGGCCGCGCGGCGGGCGGCCCCGCGCAGGGCGACCTCGGGACGGAGGACGATCCGGACGGGGATCGTCCGGAGGAGGGGGCGGAACCGCCCCTTGTCGAGGAAGGCGTCGGCGAACGGCCCCGAGACGATCCGGGCCTGGATCTTCGGCGCGATCCCCCCGGCGAGGTACATGCCGCCGCGGGCCAGCGCGAGGAGCGCCAGGTCGCCCGCGGTGGCGCCGAACGCCCCGACGAACAGGTCGAGAGCGCGCGCGCACAGCGGGCAGGCGCCGGCGAGGGCGGCCTCCGCCACCGCCGCCGCGGGGTCCTCCGCCGCCGCCACCGCCGGGTGCGGCGGCGTGTCGGCCCGCTCGCGCAGGTACTCGTAGGCGGCGGCGAGCCCCGGGCCGGAGACGACGCGCTCCCGGCTCACGGTGCCGTGCCGGCGGGCGAGGAAATCGCGCAGGCCTGCTTCGTCCGGCGTGCGGGCGGGGAACGTGGAGTGCCCGCCCTCGCTCGGGAGCGCCCGGCCGTCGGGGAGGAGGATCGCCATCCCGAGGCCGGTTCCCGCCGCGAGCACGGCGGCGGGCGCGTCCGGGGCGGCGCTGCCGCCGAGGACCTCCGCCAGGTCCCCGGGGGGGAGGCCGGGGATGCCTTCCGCCGCGGCCACCAGGTCGTTCAGGAGCGTGACGGACCGGAGCCCGAGGTCCGCCGCCACGGCCGCGCCGTCCGCGGGCCACGGGAGGTTCACCGCCGGGCACCGGTTGCCGAGCACGGGCCCGGCGACCGCCACCCCCGCGGCTTCCACGAGGGACGCGTCGGCCCCGAGGAACCGCCCGAGCAGACCGGAGAGGGACGCGGACCCCGCGGTGGGGAGGGTCGCCGCGCGCAGGACCGGGAGCGCCGGGTCGTCGTCGGGGTACAGGGCGAAGCGGCTGTTCGTCCCCCCGATGTCGGCGGCGAGGATCAGGCGGGCCTCCCCTTCTCCGAGAGGAAAGGCGCGGCCGCGCGGTCGACCATCCACGTCAGTCGACCGTCCGCCGGGTGGACGTGGGAGGCGGGCAATCTCGCCTCCGCCCCGCGCTCGCGGTCCTCGATCACCCACGACAGCGGTTCCTGCTTCCGCTCCCCGCTGACGAGGAAGACCACGTGGCGAGCGGCGTTGATGGCCGGGAGCGTCAGGGTGATGCGGTCCTTCGGCTCCCGGGGCGCCCGGGAGTGGACGACGAGGCGCTGCTTCTCCCGGAAGGCGGGGGAGGCGGGGAAGATCGACGCCGTGTGCCCGTCCGGGCCGAGGCCGAGCAGGACGAGGTCGAACCGCGGCGCATGCCCCGGGAACGCCGCGCGCACCTCCGCCTCGTACTCCGCGGCCGCCTGCTCGGGCGGAGCCTCCCCCTTCATGCGGTGCACCATCCCCTCCCGGATCGGCACCCGGTGCAGGAGCGCGCGGTGCGCCATGCGGAAATTGCTCTGGACGTCTTCCGGCGGGACGCACCGCTCGTCGGAGAAGAACACCTCCGTTCGGCTCCAGTCCACGAGGCCCCAGCGGGGCTTCACGTCGAGAGTCCGGTACAGCGTCCGCGGGGTGGCGCCGCCGGAGAGGACGAGGGTGAATCGGTCACGCGCGCGCGTGGCCTCGCGGGCCACGGCCTCGATGAGGTCGGCGGCCTCCTCCGCGAGGACGCGAGCCGACTTGACGACGTGAAAAAGGGGTCCTTCCTTTACGCCCATGACGCTGCCGCGGCCGGGCCGGCCGACCGGCCGCCCGTCCCGACGCAAAGCATAGACCATCGACGGCCCGATGGCACTCTTCGGCGGCGGGGGAACCCCTTTGCAGCCGGGGGTCGGCGGGAATAGGATCCGTGGAGTGGCTGTGTGATGCCGGTCGTCCGTGCCGGCCTTGCCTCGTCGCCGGGAGAGACACATGACCCGTTCGCTCCTCAGCCGTCCCGCCCTCCTCGTCGCCCTCGGCCTTCTCTGCCTGCCCCTGTCGGCCTCCGGGGCGGGGTTCTCCGAGTACGCGGAGTGGTTCGGGGCCACCGAACCCGCCATCGGCCGCTACGTGACGGAGATGGTCGAAGCCTCCCTGACCCAGGAGATCCGCCGGGAGGTCGACGCCCGGATGACGTCGCAGGAGTACTTCGCCGCCCTCGACCTCATCGCCGCCGGGCGCGCCGACGAGGTCCGCGGACGGTTGCGGCCGGAGGCGTGGCGCGGGCTGCTGAAGTACACCATGGGCAACGACCAGGTGGGGGAGATGCCCCCGGATCTCGGGCCGGACGAGAACGACTGGCGGAAGATCGCCGCATGGGCGGAGGCGCCCGACGTCGCGGCCTGTCGCCAGTTCCTCGAGGCGAAAGCCGCCGCCTGGCGTCGGGGCCAGGACCTGACCGACCTCGACAGCGAAGGCCAGGCGGAGCGTGTGTTCTCCGGGTGGTTCGGGCAGGCCCGGGGCGGGTTCGGTCGGGGTCAGGCGCCGCGCGACCGCGCGCGGTACGCGGACCGGCTGGAGGCGGCGGCGAAGCGCCTCTTCGTCAGGCAGGCCGCCGGGATGCGGCACGTCCTCGAAGACCAGCGCGAGCTCCGGCTGGCGGTGCGGCAGAAGTGGTACGAGGTTCAGGACCGGATCGTGGCCGAGTGCGGCCGCTACCGCGAGGCCGAGCGCGTCCTCCGCAAGGCCGGCGAGCGGGGCGACATGGGCGAGCTCGCACTGAAGTTCGCCACCGATCAGGGCTTCCGCCGGGTGACCGAACAGAAAGCGAAGGGCCGAGGCGACTCGCCGCTGCTCGCCGGCGGCACCATCCTGCGTGGTGCCGACGCCGCCATCGCGGACCTCGACGAGAAGCACAAGGAGCTGAAGAAGAGCAAGGCTCCGATGATCGTCCCGCTGACGCTGGAGCCGCTCACCGCGTTCAAGAACGACTACGCCACGATCATGGAGGCGATCTTCGGGAACCAGGTGTTCTGGGACGAAGGCCTCCTCGCCCTGAAGGAATGGGACCGGCGTGAAAAGGACTACACGAAGCGTCTGGAGCAGATCGCCGAGCAGTACGCGAAGGACGTGAAGAAGGCCGGGCCCGAACTGTCGGGGCAGTTGGCGGCCGAGGCGAACGGGATCGTGACGGGTCTGGCCGCCTACCGCCAGGAACTGGGGGCCATCCGCGACGCGAAGGAGGCGGCGGCGGCCGAAGCCTACGGCGCGCTCCGCGACGCCGCCACGCGGGCGCAGGCCCTGACGAAGACGCGCTTCCACGCCGGGCGCTGGGACGAGGCGTTCGGAGAGGTCAACGTCCGTGCCCGCGCCCGGCTGGGCGAACTCGCCCGGCAGCGGCTCGGCGGCACGGGCGAGGCGCAGCAGCTCCTCAACCATGCGCTCTCCGGTCGCTACGAGTCGAAGCCGGTGCAGGACTACGTGAGGAAGAGCGGGAAGACGGCATCCGAGGCCCTCGACAACCTGGAGGGGTGGATCGCCGACTCCGTCGTGGCCTACGAGCAGGAGACCGGGAAACTGTTCGACGAACTGCTCGCCATGTCCGACGACGACGACAACCTGATCCGGTCCCGGGTCGAGGCGATCCGCGGCATGGAGCAGGTCTTCGGCCCCCGCGAGAACATGGTCCGCTACGCCGCTTCGGAGTACATGACGAAGCGGGACCGCGGACCGGAGTTCCGCGCCGACCCGGCGACCTACTGGACCGAGCACGTCGAGAGCCTCGTGGGGCTCAACAAGCGGCGGAAGAACGCCCTCGCGACCCTCCGCGCCGAGCGGGCGGACCTGAAGAACCTCCTCTCCTGGATCGCCGACGCGCAGGAGGACATCGCCAACAACCGGCGCTTCCTGCGGTATGCCCGGGAGCTTCGGGACGGCGCGAAGGCCGTGTCCCAGCGAGCGAAGGGCCTGGCTCCGGCGGCCGCGCTGCCGCCGGACGTGGCGGCCCTCGTCGGGCGCGAGGACTCGGTCCGGACGGTGAAGGAGATGGTCCGCCGGTCGCGGGAGGGGCGCGGCCTTCTGGCCGGCGGGCGATCGGGCTACGAGCGGGCGCTGGCGGCGGACAGCCGCGGGCGTCTCGGACTCTCTGACGCCGGTTTCGCCCCCTGGCGGCGCTCGCTGGCCCAGCACCGGGACCTGCTCGCGGCGCTGGACCGGTCGGCGGCCCCGGCCTCGCCGGCGCTCGCGGGCGCGCAGGACGAGGCGCGACAGATCCTCGCCGAGCTCGACTCGTTCTCGAAAGAGGCGCCGATCGTCTCGGATGACGTCCTCGCCATGCGGCGCGAGGCCGAGACCGACCTCGCCCCGCTGTTCGGCGCGGGGGCGAGCCCCGGGGCGCAGGAGGTGCTGCGGGAGTACCGTGCCCTCGTCGAGCAGGCGGAAGCGCAGGCGACGGAGGACGACCGGATCGTCCAGGGCTACTTCACCGAGGCGGGGAACCTCCTCTCGGCGCGAGCCGCGACGCCCGACGAGCGCCTGCGGAGTCTCGAGGGCGCGAAGTCGGCCCTCGACCTCGCCGCCCGGCACCTCGAGGCCATGCAGGCCTACTCCCTGTATGCCCCGGACGTGTCGGCGCCCACGCAGCGCCTGGACGGGCTCACGGCGGAACTGACCCGGGCCTTCGGGCAGGTCGAGCCTCCGGACCCCGTGCGGTTCGATCCACGAGGCTACTTCCACCTCAGCGTGAACGGCGTCAGCACCCAGACGTTCCCGGCGGGGGCGGTGACGCCGCTGGTGTCGCCGCAGGGAGACGTGGAGATCCGCTCCGAGTCCTACGACGCCTTGTTCCAGGGCGCGCGGAAGGTGCTCGTCCGGCTCGACGCCGAGGGCGCGCCGCCGGTGTACCAGGTCGCGGCCCGGGGTTCCGCCGACTTCACGTGGCGGGGCAGGTTGCCGGCGGCCGGCGTGTACGTCCTCGAGGTCCTCGTCGTGGACCGCAACGGGTACGGCTACGCGCCGACGCCGTTCCCGGTGCGCCTGCGCTGGGCGGGGACCGGGGGCGCCGCCGAGGAAACGCTGCCGGGCGGCGTGAAGGTCCTGCGCGTGTACCGCTCGGGCGAGACGGTGGCCGTCCGGACCCTGCTGGGGCCGCCGGTGGAGTTGAAGATCACCCGCGGGCGGGCGTCGGACCCGGCGGAGATCCAGGTGGTCTATGCCGGCGACCGGCCCGTCTACTCCCTGCGCGCCGGCGAGTACGGGGCGTTCCTCGGGGGACGGTGGATGACGCTCCTCGAGTACCAGCGCTCCCCGCAGCAGAGCCGGCTGTTCGTGCCGCTCCCCTCCGGCCCCGACGCGACCACCCGGCGCGAGCACGAGTGGCGTTTCGCGGTGAGCATCGGCCCCGCGGAGCAGTTCTTCGTCTACCGCGAGGACCGCGGCGCCTGGATCCCGCTGGCGGTGATCTGCGGCGCCGACGTCGCCTCGCCGGCGGTGCCGGCGGCCGCCGGTGGCGGTACCGGCCGGTACGAGGACGTCATCGTGGCGTGGGGCGGCTCGGACGAGGACTTCCTGTACTCGCTCTGCCGGGCGGCCCTGCACCGGGAGCCCAGCGTGGCGGAGATCACGGCGCTGCGCGCCGACCTGCGCACGCCGGGCCGCACGCGGGCGGCGGTGGTCATGTCCCTCCTCAACGGCGATGCCTACCGGGCGAGGAACGCCCCGGAAGCCGACTACGTGCGGGACGTGTTCCAGACGCTCCTGTGCCGGGAGCCGACGCCGCAGGAGCTCCGGGACGAGCCCGTGCGCCTGCGGGGCTTCGCCAGCCGGGGGGCGTACCTCACGAGCGTCGTGGACGGCGCGGAGTACCGGCGCCTGCTCGCGGGCGGGACGCCGGGGAGCACGCCGGGCGGCGTGGCGCCGCCGGTCGCGGCCGGGCCCCCGCGCCTCGTCGTCGGATCCGACCGGGTCGCCTCCGGCGGCCAGGTCACGATCCCCGTGCGGCTCATGGGCCTCTCCCGCCTCGGCGACCTCACGGCGGCGCTGACCTGGGACGCCACCGCCCTCGAACTCACGGACTGGGCGAAGGGCGCGGTGCCGGCGGGGACCCTGTGCGACGTGAACCCCGGCGCGGCCGGCACGCTGATGGTGGGGATCGCCGACCCGCGCGGCCTCGACGGGGAGGTGGCGCTGGCGAGCCTGACGTTCAAGGCCCGCGGCCGTCCGGGCCGGCCCTACGAGGTGCGCGCCGAGGTCCGCCGCGCGGGCCGGGCGGACACGATGGAGGCGGTGACCCTCGTCGTGGAGAACGGCGCGGTGACGATCGTGACGCCGGGGGAGATCCCCGGCGGGGCGACGGGGCTCGTGCCCGGCGACTGGAACCGGGACGGGAAGGTGACGAGCGTGGACGCTCTGGCCGCCCTCCGCATGTCCATCGGCCGCCTGCCCCAGGACCCGACACTCGACCTCGACGGCGACGGCCAGGTGACGACGCGCGACGCGCGGATGCTCCTGGCGAAGGCCGTGGAATCGCCGGGCGGCGCGCCGCCCCCCGCGCTCGTCTACCGGTTCGACCAGCCGCGGACGCTGCGTTCCGACCCGGTGCCCTACCTCGACACGGCCATGGCCCCCGCCTGGACGGCGGACGGCCGGGGCGTGGTCGCGGTGGTGCCGGGCACGGGCATGCTGCTCCTCGACGCGGCCACCGGCGCCACGAAGCCCCTGATCACCGCGGACCCCGACCCGATCTCCGGCCAGGCCTTCGGGGCGCACGCGAAGAGCGTGACGGACCCGATGGTGGCGGGGGACCGCGTCGTGTACCAGTCCACGCTGCCCTTCCTGCGCAACGGCCGCAGCCGCCTCCTCTACATGGCGGTGCCGCTCGCGGGCGGGAAGCCCGTCCTGCTCGCGGAACTCGATCCGGAGTACGCCGTCGTCGGAGCGGGGAAGGACGGGTTCACCGTGTTCCACTCGGCGCCGGGGGCCGCGCCGCGGCTGCTGCGCTGCGCCGGGCCGGGCCTCGCGCCGGACCGCCCGGCCTCGACGACGAACCTCCCGATCCCCGCCCCGGTCTACGCGGTGACGGCGGACCTGAAGTGGGCGGCGTTCGCGCTCTCCGGGTTCGGCGGCCCGCCGCCGTGGTCGGTGAAGATCTGCGAGCTGCCGTCGGGGAAGATCATCGACCTGACGCCGGACAAGGCGCTGGGCGCGCTCTGCTTCTCCCCGGACGGCAAGCACGTGGCGGCGGTGCGCGGGACGGCGCGCGGGCGCGAGGTCGTGGTGTTCGCGCTCGCCGACCCGGCGAAGGTGTTCGTGGTGGCCACCGGCCTCTCGGACTGCTCGGGCCCGGCATGGTCGCCGGACGGGACCCGTCTGGCGTTCTCCGGCGTGCGCGAGGTCGGCGCCGGCACGGCCCGGCCGCGCTCGGACCGGGTCCTCGAGGTCGTGGAGGTGGGGACGCTGCGCTGATCCGCCTCTCTGACCGCCGCGTGCCCGCCCAGCGGTCAGGGCGAGGCACACGGCGGACCTCCTGGCCCTGCTTCGGCGCGCCCGCACCGACAGTGTGTTCAGGCCGCGAGATCAGGCCCGGACCGCGCGGGGCGGTGAGAACGGCGGACTGAGCGGCGGCGAAGGGGTCTCCCACGAGCCACGCCGGGACGGGGCGCGAGCAGCGCGACGAGCGGGCGGTGGGGCCCTCACGGAGTCGGTCCGCGACGACGGGCGAGGCCGCGCCGCGACGCGTTTCGCGCCCGGCCCGGAGAATTGCCGGCCCCGGCGGGCGGAGCGGATCCGGGCTCCTGCCGACGCTTCACCGCACCGAGACCGGCAACGTGGCCGTGCGGGATCTGCTCACCGCCTCTGGCGGCGCTCAGCGCCGGCGCAGTTTGGAGATGACCCCGAAGAGCAGCGCCACGGCGACGAGGCCGCCGAGGATCAGGACGACGCGGCTCTGCTGGTCCTCCGGCTTCTCCGACGCCGCCGGGGCGGCGGGCGCCGATCCGCCGGCGGGGGGGGGAGAGACCGGCGGAGGGACGGCGGGCGGCGGCGGGGCGGGCGGCGGGACGGGCGGGGCCACCGCCGGCGGCACCGCCCCCCCCGCGACGCGGACCTCCCCGGCGGTGACCCGCAGGGGGATCGCGCCGAGCGTGTCGGCGTGCCACGCCTCCAGCCGGCCGAACGTCAGCGCGGAGCGGGTCCCCGCCGGACCGATCGCGCGGAAGAGAAGCCAGCACACGACGCCGTCGCCGGCGAGGCCTTCCGAGAGGACGAGGGCCAGGCGCACCTGGCCCGGCCGGGGCTCCCGCGCCTCCACCATGGCGCCGACGGCCAGGGGCCCTGGTTCGGCGCCGTCGAAGGCGAGGACCGCGGGATCGTAGGACGCCTCGACGTCCAGAGCGCCGGCGCCCTGGGCCCCCGCGAGGCGCACGCCCACCCGCGCCGCCGCCCCGGGAGCCGTTTCGCCCGGCGTCTCGAAGCCCGCCTCGCCCTGGGCGAGCGCGTCCCCTGCGGCGCAGAGCAGGGCGAGGAACAGGGAGACTCCACCGACATGCCGCATCGCCTTCACCTCGGAACGCCGTCAGGCCTTGGGCAAGGTCAGGAACGCCGCCAGGTGGATCCCGGCGAAGACGAGGAGCCAGAACCACCGTCGGATCGGGTGCGCGAGGACGATGCCGAACAGGCCGAAGTACAGCGCGAAGAACACGTCCATGGCGATCTGGGCGTTCTTCTCCCACAGGCCGGGCGTGTACTGCGCACCCCACTTGTTCACCCACATCCCGGGGGCGAGGACCTCCCGGTAGGGGAAGGCGAACCGCCAGTTCGCGACCTCCGGCTCCTTCACGAGGCCGACGGCCTTGACCCCCTTGCGGACCGTGTCCTGGACCCAGTTCTTCTCCCAGAGCCCCTCGGCCGTGAACACGCCGAAGGCGGCGCCGAGGAGGAACAGGAACAGCGTCCACTTCGAGAGGCCGCCCTTCTTCGCGGGGGCGGGTGGCGGCGGCGGGGGGGCGGCGGCAGGGGCGGGCGGCGGCGAGAGCGTGTAGGCCGGCGCCGGCGCGGCCGTCCGGGTGGCGGAGACCACGTGCCGCGTGGCTTCCTCGCTGCGCGGCGGCGGTTCGGGGTCGAGAGTCACGATCCGCACCCGCATGCCGGACTTCCCGAGCGTGATGACGTCGTGCGGGCAGACCTCGACCTTGTCCACCCGGCGCTCGTTGAGCCACGTCCCGTTGCTGCTGCCGAGGTCGGCGAGGATCCACTTGCCGCCCTCCAGCCGCAGCTCCGCGTGCTCGCGGGACGCCACGTCCGAAGGCACCGCGAGGCTGCACTTCTGCGAACGGCCGAGGACGAACGTCTCTCCGGCGAGCCGGACCGGCGGCTTCCGCTCGGCACCGGGTTCGGCGAGGACCTCGAGACAGACTTCGGGCATGGATCCCTCCCTTCGCACCACGGCAGTCGGACGAGACGGGATTCTCACCGGATCGCCCGGCCGTGCCAAGACCAAACGCACGTGCCGGCAGTCCCGGCAAGCGCCCCCCGGACGTGACACCGGGACGATCGCTGTCCCGGCGGGACCTCCGGCGGAGCGGTCAACGGGTCGCGGGCAGGTCCTCGCGCGGGTCCCGGTACTCTCCATCGGGACCGAAGAAGCCGGAGGAGACCACGCCGGCCATGCCCTCCGTGAGCGTCTCGGGCGCCCACACGACCCAGTCCGGCACCGCCGTGCCCGAGAGGAAGTAGCGGGCGTGCTGCGCCATGCGCATGGCCTTCGCCGTGGTCGCCCCCACGACCCCCGCCAGGGCGGGGGGGCCGCCGTCGCCGCGGGCCGCGGCGAGGAAGAGCCCGAAGTCGCCTTCCCGCGCCCGGCCGCCGGCCGTCACCACGCCGCGGCGGATCGACACCGGGGCGGCGGGGAGCACCTTCGCGTACGCCGAGTTCGTGTCGGCGTTCCCGTACAGGACGACGTTGCGCCCGGGGTGCGCCGCCGGGTCGAAGTCCCGGTCGGCGAGGACGGCGAAGTCCCCGTTGCCCCGATACCACCAGAGGATCGTGTCGTAGCGGACCTTGGCGAGGATGGCGGCGTCCTCGGCGTCGTCGCCCGCCGTGCCGTAGACGAGGAGGACGTTCCGCTCGTAGGCGTGCTTGAACGGGCCCGTCGGGCGGGGAGGCGGCGCCCCCGCCCGCCATCCGCCCGGCTCGCGGAAGAGCGTCCCCGTGCCATCGAGGGCGACGTCCTGCCCGTCGATCCGCACCGGCGTCCGTTCTCCCGCGGGCAGGGCCGCGAGATCGAGCGCCAGGGAGCGCACGTTCTCCGTCTCCACCCGGACGAGGGGCCCGCCGTGCTCTATCGCCGCGCGGACCGTGCAGGGGAAGGGGCGCCGCGTGGCGGCGAGAACCGTCACGAAGCCCCGGCGCCCGGCGACCGCCGGGTCGAACGTCGAGAACTCCACCTCCGAGGGCCGGGGGTTGCGGACGTGGCGCCGGCAGAAATCGAACAGCGCCGGCCAGTCCACGCACTCGCTGCCCCACCAGTGCCCGGCGCCGGGCTGCTCGTGGTAGACGTGGTCCGCGTGGAAGGGGGCGAGGGCGGCAAGGAACAGGCGAGCCTGCGCGGCGGGGACGTTGTCGTCCTTCTCCCCGTGGAGGACGTAGATCGGCGTCCGGACCAGGTTCCTCACGAACGCCATCGTGTCGTTCTCCGCCTGCGTCCACGCGAACGGCGCGAGGTCCGGGTCGCGGCCGAAACTCGTCGGGAGGCCGCCCCCGTAGGTGAAGAACGAGGCCCAGCCCGCGGAGGGGGCGATGGCCGCGAAGAGGTCGGCATGTAACGTCCCGAGGTACCACGTCCCGTGGCCGCCCATGGAGTGGCCGGTGAGGTACACGCGGTCGGGGTCGATCGGGTAGCGCGCCAGCGCGAACGAGAGCGCCTCGAGCGCGTCGGTCCGTCCCCAGTCCTGCCAGTCGAAGCCGAAGCGGCGGCGGTTCGTCGGGCAGACGACGTAGGCGTCCGCCTTCGCCCGGTAGGACTGCGCCTGCCCGATGGCCTCGACGCCCGCGCCGTGCAGGGAGAGGTAGAGGGCGTACCGGCGGCCGGCTTCCACGCGTTCCGGCGGACGTACGGCGTGGTACTGCACCGACCCGTCCACTCCGGAGAGGCGCGTCTCGCGGTACGCCTCGCCGGCGGCTCGCAGGGCCATCGGCCGGCCATCGCTGACCCCATGTCCGTCGCAGGTGAGGAGCAGCGGCAGTCGGTAGTCCGGGCCCGCGGGCTCACCGACCTGGTGGAGGGGGAAGGACATCTTTCGGAGTCCGAACGGAAGCACGGGGGGGACCGCGTGGGTCTCGCGGGCGAACACGATGCCGTCCCCCACGGTGAGCGTCGCCCCCGCGAGCACCCCGCCCGTGTGGTTCAGGACGACGACGGCGCCGGGACCCTCTACGCGCTCCCCGGCCCGCAGGTCGGGCAGGAGCGCGTCGTGCGGCGACAGGGAGCAGGGCCCCTCGGCGGGGAGGAGGCGCAGCGCGAACTCGCCGCGCCCGGCCCGCAGGAAGAGCCGGTTCCCGCCCTTCCGCAGCCCCACGGCGAGGCGGAGGTTGCCGTCGCCGTAGACGTCCCCGGGGTAGCGCTCGCCGTTGACGAAGACGGATTCGAAGCCCGTCCCCTCTAGGAGGGCGGCGCCGGCCTCGTCCGCCGTCACGATGGCCGCCGCCCAGCCGTTGCGGAGCGCCTCGTGGGCGACCCTCCCCGCGGCGTCCGGCGCGACGGCGATGCCGCCCTCGGGGAGCCAGAGCGGGTCCTCGGCGAGGTGGAGCAGCGCGGGGTCCGCGGAGAACAGGATCCGGCCCCCGGGCGCCGAGGGTTCGTTCGGGCCCACGCGCCACTCGGCGGGGGGCGTGAAGGCGCAGGCGAGGAGGGCGAGGAGGGGAGCGAGCATCCCCGCAGGATGGAGGAGGCCCGCCCCGGTGTCAAGCCGGTGCGGGCCTCGGGGGACGGGGAGCCCGGACGGTCAGTCCTTCGGCGGCGGTGCCGTGCGGGTCCGGTACTGCTTCAGCATGTTCTCGTACTGCGGGCGGTAGTTCTCCTCCGCCGCCTCGAGCGCCGCGGCGAGGGCCTTCTCCGCCCGCTCGGAGGCCGGCGCGAAGCGGGCCACGATCCAGCCGGCGCTGCTGCGCTCGTAGGTCGAGACGGTCTTCGACTCGAGGATCGGCAGGACGACGTCGATGACCCCGACGGCCTGCTTCGGGAACGACTGCAGGACGGAGAGGGCGAGGCCGCGGATGGACTCGTCGGCGTCCGAGACGAGCTTCAGCACCGCCGGCACGACGACGTCCCCGTCGTCGCGGAAGTTCCGCAGGTCGATGAGCGCGTTGCGGCGGAGCGCCGCGTTCTCGGAGCCGAGTTCGGCGAGGCGCCGCTCGAGGATGTCCGCGGGGACCTCGTAGACGGAGACGGGGTTGGCGCAGGTCAGCACCCCGAAGAGGGGCGTGAGGTCGAGGGAGGCCCGGATCTCGTATTCGCCCGCGGGCACAGCCACGGGCAGGTCGCAGGTCCCGCCTCAGCCATAGGTCGCGGACGCGGAGAAGACCTCCGTGCCGTCCGCGACGAGCGCCACCTCGGGGCGCACCTCGACCTTGCCGCGCCGGGCGAGGCGCAGGGTGCCTCCGTTGGCGTCCTTGAGGCTCACGTTGACCAGAGCGTTGCGGCCGCGCAGGCTGGAGCCGGTGACGAAGGTGAGCGGCGGCCCGAGCCGGAACGGCTTCGCCTCCCGCGCCGCCTCGAGCGTCGGGTGCGTGGCGAGGGGGACGTTGATGAACCAGGCGTGGAAGTCGTCCTTCGTCACCGACCAGTGGGCGTAGGTCCGGTCGCCGGGCTCGTACGTGCGTGCGAACTTGAAGGAGTACAGGTCGAGGACCCACTCCCCGTCCGCGTCCGTGACGCGGACCTTCGCGTCGCGCACGGGGCGCTTCGTGTAGGAGTCGGTGGATTCCGCGAACTCCTGCGAAGCCTCGAGCCGGCCGTCCCCGTCCAGGTCGAGGCGCGCCGCGACGCAGGCGCCGGCGGCGTCGAACTCGACCTGCACGTCGACGATCCGTCCCGGCTTGAGGCCGACCTCGACCCGGAAACACGCAACCTGCGCCGGCGCGGGGGGAGCGGGGGGCTCCTCTCCGAGGCCGGGAGCGGCGGCGGCGAGCAGCGCCGCGGCCGCGAGGGTGAACCGTCTCATGAAACCTCCTCCCGGCCGATCCCCGGCCGGCCCTCCCTGTCTACTCCCCGCGCGGCGCCCGGTCAAGGCACGCCGGGGCGGGGGCCGTTCTTGCCACGCCGTCCGGCGACCGGTATGCTCCCCGCCCCCATCAGGAGTTGAACATGAAACGCGTTTGCATGATGATCGTCCTCGCGGCCGCTCTCACCGCCTGCTCGAAGTCCACGTCCGGGAACGGCACGGCCCCTGCCGGCGGCGACGCGGCCGCGGCTGCCGCGCCGGCCGGCCCGCCGGCCGCCCCCGAGGTCCGCGGCGGCAGCCTGCGCGATGCCCTGGCGAAGGGGGAGGCGACCGGGCGGAACGTGCTCGTCGAGTACTGGAGCGACACCTGCCCCTACTGCTCGCAGATGGAGCGGGGCGCGCTCAGCGACGAGCGGGTGAAGCAGGCGCTGCCGGGCGTCGTGTACGTGCGCCTGACGAAGGACAAGGACGGGGAGTCCTTCGTGAAGCGCTTCGGGGCCCAGCCCACGCCCTCCTATGTGGTCATGAAGCCCGACGGTTCGGCGCTCGGGAGCATCGTCTCCGGGGTCGTCGCCGCGGACGCCTTCGCCGCCTACGTGACGTGGGCGAAGACGGGGGAGGGGACGCCTCCGCAGACCGCCGGCAAGGGCGGCTGAAAGTAGCCGTCCCGCGGCCCGTGCGGCCGCCCGGTCAGAACAGCAGCGACAGGCCCATCGCCAGCAGCAGGAGCAGGGCGAGGACCCGGACCGTCTCCGCCGGCAGGCGGCGATAGAGCGCGTGTCCCGCCGCCACGCCCGCGAGCAGGGGCAGCAGCATGGCCCCCGCGGCCAGCCACGTCCCGCCGTGCAGGAAGCCCTGCGGCAGCACCGCGACCACCTTCGCGATGCTCCCGGCGGCGAAGACGGTCTGCATCACGGCGAGGCGGTCCTCCTTGCCGAGGGACCGCGCGTGCAGGTACAGCACGAGAGGCGGTCCTCCCGTGGAGGCGAGGCCGTTCAGGAACCCGGAGACGAACCCGGCGAGGACCGCCACCCAGAGCGGCAACGCGCGGGGACGCGGGGCCCACGGAGAGAGGAAGTACAGCGCGGAAGCGACGAGGATCGCGCCCACCGCGCGCGCCAGCGCCTCCTCCGGGATGCTCCCGAACAGCGCGAGCCCGAGGGGCATGCCGAGGAATACCAGCGGGATGGAGAGCGCCAGGACCTCCCGCAGCGGCCCCGTGCGGCGAAGCCGCCAGAGGACGATCAGCGAGATCGGCGGGGCGAGGAGGGTGAGGACCAGCACGGCTTCCCGGGCCCCGAAAAACCACGCCAGGGGGCCGATGGCGATGAGCGCGTGCCCGAACCCGGTGACGCCCTGGGCGAACGCCGCGACGGCGATGACCCCCGCGGCGGCGAGCAGGACGAGCGGGTCGGTCAACGAGCGACCCTCGCGCCGCGGAGGGCCGCCGCCGTCCGTCCCGGATGGAGCGCGAGGAGGACGGCGGCGGCGGCGAACAGGCAGGGCAGGCTCGCGCCGAGTGCCGATCCCGCCGCGAGGAAGTACGTCGCCACGCCGGCCCCCCAGGCGGCGAACGATCGCCACCGCACTCCGCCGCGGTACCAGTAGGCGCCGCCGGGCCGGTCGATCTCCGCGACGTCCACCCGGCCCCGGGCGAGGACGTAGTGGTCAGTGAGGACGACGGCGAACACGGGGATGAACACCGCGCCGATGGCCTCGAGGAAGTGCTGGTAGAGGAACACGTCGAGGAGCAGCGCGAGGGCCGCCGGGCCGAGGCCCACGGCGAGGATCGTGGCGCCCAGGGGCAGGCGCGGCGCGATGCTCCGCGCCGACACCGCCGCGGAGTAGACGTCGAGGAAGGTCGTCGTCACCGTGCTGACGAGGACGAGCAGGATGCCGAGGAGGATCGCCCCGATTCCGGCCCCGGACAGGGTGGACACCACGATCTGGTCGGGCTCCGCGTTGCCGGTGGCGGTGGCGATGAGCAGGCCCACGGCGTACATCCAGACGCCCCCGAGGAGGTACCCGCCGAACGTCCCGAGCGCCGCGCCCCGGGCGGACTTCGCGAACCGGGAGTAGTCGGCCACGAGCGGCAGCCACGAGACGCTCATCGCCACGACGACGTCCACCCCGAGGAGGAGGTTCGTGCCGCCCGGGGCGGGCCGGCGGGCGACCTCCGCCGGGCTCCACCGGCTGAACACGAGGACCGTCATCCACACCGTGAGCAGGACCATCGCCAGGGCGAGGATCTTCAGGAGGCGATGCCAGGTCTCCGCCCCGGCGAACGAGCATGCCGTGCACAGCAGGGCGAGCGCCCCGACCCACACGAAGGTCATGGCAGGCGTGTCCGCCCGTTCCGGCAGGCCGATGGCGCCGGCGAGGCGGTCGAGGTACAGGCACGCCACGAAGTACATCCACGCCGTCCAGCCGACGAGCTGGACGAAGTTCAGGGCGGCGGGGAGGACGCTGCCCCGGACGCCGAAGGCCGGGCGGGTCAGCACCATCGTCGGCAGCCCGGTCCGCGCGCCGATCGACGCCATCGCGCCCATGAGGCCGTTGCCGAACAGGCGGCCGAGGAGGATCGCGAGGAGCCCCCCGAGGAGGCCGAGCCCCGTGAGCGGCGGCAGGCCGCCCGCCCAGCACTCGGAGATGACGATCGCCGCGCCGAACCACACGGCCGCGACGTCCAGACCGGTGAGTCGCCGGGCCTCCGGCGGGACGGGCAGAAGGGGCGAATCGCCCATGCGAGCGTTCTACCGCCGGCCCGGGCCGCCGCCGTAATCTCTTCGGATCCGGAGGTGGACCTTGCACCTGAAGACCGCGATCGTGCTCCTGTCGCTCGCCGCACTCCCGGCCGTCCCCGTCGCCGCGCAGGACGATCCCCTGCCGGCGGCGATGGCGGAGCTGTTCGCCGCGCCGGGCGGGGAGGCGACGGAGGCGGCGGTGGCGAAGGTCCTCGCTCTCTCCCCCGAGCCCGCGAAGGTCCTCGACCTCCTCCGCGGCGGTCCGGCCCGCGGGGCCCCGGCGGAGCGCGGCTGGGTCTCCCGCCGCACGGCCTACCCGGACGGCGCCCAGCGTCCATGGCACCTCTTCGTGCCCGAGAACTACGACCCCGCGGTCCCCTCGCCCGTCCTCGTGCACATGCACGGCGGCGTCAGCCGGCCGGAGATGATCCCCGAGGAGCAGATGGCGGAGTACCGCGAGTTCTGGAGTGCGGGGGCCTCCGGCCGCGGCGTGCTCCTCGTGTTCCCCTTCGGACAGCGCGGAGCGGAGTGGTGGAGCGAGTGCGGCGCCGAAGGGCTCGAACGGATCCTCCTCGACCTGCGCCGGGACTACAACGTGGACGAGGACGCCGTGTTCGCCACGGGGTTCTCCGACGGCGGTTCGGGCTGCTTCTATCTCGCGATGACGCGCCCCACGACCTTCGCCGGTTTCATCCCGCTGAACGGCCACCCCGCCGTGCCCGCGCGGGCGGGGGAGCGGCAATTACACCTCGTGAACACCGGAATGCGGCCGTTCTTCATGGTCAACACGCAGGACGACCAGCTGTATCCCACGCGGACGGTGCTCCCGTTCCTCGAGGCCATGCTGCGCGCGGGCGCGCCGGTGCGGTTCTCGTCCTACCCCGGCATCGGGCACTCGCCGGACTACTTCGAGGCCGAGCGCGACCGCATCTACGAGTGGATGGACGCGAACTCGCGGGACGCCCTGCCGCGGCGCGTCGTGTACGAGACGGCCTACCCGGACAACGGGCGCTGCGCGTGGGTGACGGTCCTGGCGCTGGGCGAGACTCCGGGCGCCCCCGAGTTCGCCGACCTGAACCCCCTGGCGCCGGAGGACCGGGTGCGCCTCGGCGTCACCGTGGACCAGGACTTCCCGGGGCCCGGCGTGAAGGTGGCGGAGGTGTCGAAAGGGTCGCTGGCGGAGACCATGGGCATGAAGGCGGGGGACGTGGTCGTGGGCGTGGACGAAGCGGAGATCGACGGCATGCCGGCGCTGTCCGCGGCGCTCGGCACGCGCGTCCGCGGGAGGCCGATCGAGGTCCGCGTGAAGCGGGAGGAGGGCGTCTCCTCGCTCGCGGGGACGATCCCGGCCTTCGTGCCGGAGCCGACGTTCCCCCGGGAGCGGCCGTCGGGGCGGATCGAGGTGATGGTGAAGGGGCAGCGGATCGACGTGCGCCTGCGGGGGGTCACGAAGTACGCCCTGGACCTCGCCGCCCCGCTCGTCGACCTCGCGCAGGAGGTCGTGGTGACGACGAACGGGAAGGAGTCGTTCCGCGGCGTCCTCCCCGCCGACCTCGGGCACCTGCTCCGCTCCTTCGCCCGCGATCGCGACCGCTCGATGCTCCCGCTCGCGCGCGTGGTGGTGGAGGTGAAGGCGGAGTAGCCGCTACCGCGGCTCGCCGCCGCGTTCGAGGAGGAGGGTGACCTCCTCCAGCGTCGTGCGGCCCTCGTCCTTGCGGTACCACGCCATGATGGGGGCGTAGAACTTCCCCATCTCCTCCTTCTTCGGGCTCCCCTGCTCGAGGACCTGCCTGCGGAGGAGCGCCTGCAGCGGCGCCGGGCGCGGGCCCCACCAGCCCAGTTCGCGGCCGTGCTCGTCGAGGACGATCGCCACCGGGATCGCCTTCCCGCCCCGCGTCAGGTAGCGGAGGATCGTCTCCGGGTGGTCGTCGATGGGGAGCAGGCGCACCTCGACGCCGGGCGCCGCGGAGAGCGCCTTCACGATGACGGGGACCGTGCGGGCGGCGTCGCCGCACCAGTCCTCGGTGAGGATGAGGACCCGCCGGGGGCCGGGCAGGGCCGCCAGGCGGCGCGCGGTGAGATCGTCCACCGCCGCCGTGTCGAAGTGGTGCCTCCACAGGTCCGCGTGGGCCTTCACCCCCGCGTAGTAGGCGTCCCAGCCGACCGCCGCCGCCCACTCCTCGTTCGTGATGGACATGGCGGGATGATAACCGGGGGGTTGACGGCGCGCCACGGACGGGGTATGTTTCCCCCGGATCGGGCCGGACCGGCTGGAGGTGCCGGAATGGCCCGATTCTGTTTCATCCTCGTTCTCGCCGCTCTCCTCTCCGCCCCCTTCGCGCCGGCCCGCGCCGGAGGCGAGCCGTCGGCCTCGGAGGAGGCGGCCCTCCGTGCCGCCCTCGATAGCGTCCGCGCCACCGCCGACCGTCTCGCTGAACTCGTCTCGCTCTACCTGCGGGAGCGCCGGATGGACGAGGCGCGCCGCGCGGTGCAGGCCGTCGCGGACCTCGCGGAGATGGAAAAGGACCTCGCGGGGCGGCTGGCGGCGCTCGCTGCCGCCGCGGCTCCGCCGCCCCCGCCGGCGCTGTTGCCGCCGCCGGCGTTCCCCGTGCCGTTGGTGCCCCCGGCGCCCCCGAAGCCTCCGCCACATGTCCGCCTCGAGCCGAGGCCCGCGCCGGAACTCCCGGCCACCGCTCCCGGCGACACCCTCGCGGCGGTGCGCCTCGGGCTCGGCTGGCTCGCTCGGCACCAGGACGAGGACGGGAAGTGGGACCCGGACGGCTTCGTGGGCCACGACAAGGTCTTGCCCGTCTGCGACGGCCCGGGGAACGCGCTGTACGAGCCCGGCCTCACCGGGCTCGCGCTGCTGGCGTTCCTCGGCTCCGGGCAGACGCACAAGCATGGCGAGCATCGGGAGGCCGTGCGGCGGGCGCTCCTCTGGCTCAAGTCCGCGCAGGATCCCGACGGCTGCTTCGGCCAACGCGTCAGCAGCCACTTCACCTACAACCACGCCATCGCCGCGCTCGCCTGCGTGGAGGCCTTCGGGCTCACGGCGTCCCCGCTGTTCAAGGAGTCGGCGCAGAGGGGGCTCGACTTCATCGAGTCCTGCCGCAACCCCTACCTCGCGTGGCGCTACGGCGTACGCCCGCAGGACAACGACACCTCCGTCAGCGGGTGGATGACGCTGGCGCTCGCGGCGGGGAAGACCGCCGGGCTGCGCGTGGAGGAGGAGGCGTTCCAGGGGATGCGGGCGTGGCTCGACAAGGTCACCGACCCGGATTCCGGGCGGGTGGGCTACACGGCGCGCGGCACGGGCCCGGCCCGGCCGATGGACCGCATGGACCGCTTCCCGGCCGAGAAGTCCGAGTCGTTGACGGCGGTCGGGATCCACTCCCGGCTGCTCATGGGCGAGGACGCCGCCCGGAGCGAGCCGATCCGGATGGGGGCGGCGCTGCTGCTCGGCTGCCTCCCGGCCTGGGACGACGCCGGGCACTCCGTCGACTTCTACTACTGGTACCACGGCACGCTGGCGGCGAGCCGCCTCGGCGGCGAGACGTGGACGGCGTGGTCGGCGGCGCTGACGGCGGCGATCCTGCCGAGGCAGCGGAAGGACTCCGAGTCCTTCGCCGGGTCCTGGGACCCCGCCGACGCCTGGGGCGCGGACGGCGGCCGCATCTACTCCACCGCGCTGTTGACGCTCTGCGCGGAGATGGTCGCCCGCGGCGTGCCCGGCGCGCCCGACGGACCGCGATAGAATCGGGTCCATGGGGAGGGCCGGGCTCGTCCTGGCGGTCATCGCGCTGGCGTTGCCGCTCGCGCCGGCGGCGGAGGACGATCCCGCGGTCGCCGTGGTGCGCGCGATCCGCGCGGCGACGCTGCGCGTGGCCGAGTACGCGGACTGCCTGGTCGACGCGCGGCGGCTCGCGGAGGCGCACCGTCTGGCCGAAGTCGTCGCTCTGCTGTCCGAACTCGAATCGCGGTTCCGCCCGGGTTCCGAGGCGCCCTCCGCGCCGGTCGCCGCGCTGCGGCCGAAAGGCGAGGAGGAGGCGCTCGCCGCGGCGGCCGCGGCGCTGGGGGCGGTGCGGTCGGCGATCCGTGCGCTGCCCGCGGCGACGGCGGACGGGCCCGGGCTCGCCGCCGCGCTCGATCGCCTCGCGCTCGAGGAGCGCGCGCTGGCCGCCCGGCTCGAGCTGCTCCGCCTGAACGGCGCCGACGCGCCGCCGCCCGTCCTGCCGCCGCGGCCCGGCGAAGTCCCCGCCACCCGGGCGGAGGTCCCCGAGGGTTCCGGCGTACCCGCGGTGTTCTCTCTCCGCCGGCGGGATGCCGATCACCCGCCGGGGGCGACGAAAGGCGCGGAGGCCGCCGTGGGCCTCGCGCTCGCGTGGCTCGCGAACCACCAGGACCCGGACGGCCGGTGGGACGGGGCCGGGTTCATGAAACACGACAAGGTGTATCCTGTTTGCGACGGTGCGGCGGCGGCGGGCCACGACACGGGCCTCACGGCCCTCGCGCTGCTCGCCTTCCTCGGGGCGGGGGAGACGTCGCGCCACGGCGCGCACCGGGATCGCGTCCGGGCCGGCCTCGGCTGGCTGCGCTCGGTGCAGGACGGCGACGGCTGCTTCGGCCCGCGCGAGGGGAAGTTCACCTACGGGCACGCCATGGCCACGATCGCCGTGGCCGAAGCGTACGCGCTCACCGGCTCGCCGCTCCTCGCTCCCTTCGCCCAGCGCGGCGTCGACTTCGTCCATCGCTGCCAGAACCCGTACCTCGCCTGGCGCTACGGGGTCCGTCCGCAGGACAACGACACTTCGGTCAGCGGGTGGATGACGCTCGCGCTGTTCACGGCGCGCGTCGCGGGACTCCGGGTGGACGACGCCGGTTTCGACGGCATGCGCGCATGGCTCGCGAAGGTCACCGACCCGGAGTCGGGACGCGCCGGGTACCTGAGACGCGGCGACACCGCGGCGCCGCGCTCCGAAGCCCTCACGGCGCTCGGCGTCGTCTGCCGCCTCCTGACGGGGGAGGATCCGCGGGAGAGCCCGGACCTCGCCCGGGGCACCCGGCTCGTGCTCCGCTGCCCGCCGGTGTGGGATCCCGGGGCCGGCGCCGTCGACATGTGCTACTGGTTCTTCGGCGCGCTGGCCGTGCGGCAGGCCGGGGGAGACGGGGCGGAGGCGTGGCTCGACGCGCTGCGGCGGGCGATCGTGGACCACCAGCGGCGGGACCCGGTCTCCTTCAAGGGGTCCTTCGACCCCGTGGACCCCCATGGCCCGGTGGGCGGCCGCGTCTACTCCACGTCCATGACGACCCTGGCGCTCCTGGCCCCCTGCCGCTACGCGCCGCTCGTCTCCGCCCGCTCCCGCCGCTGAGCCCCGGTCGCGAGGCGCCGGTGCGGGCGGCGGTCACGGCGGCGCGGGGGCGGCGCGGGCGTGGACGACGACGAAGGACGACCGCCCCTCCCGGGCGAGGCGGGCGGAGAACCGGTGGCGGTGGCGCTTCCTCGTGGCGAGGTCGCGCAGCCACGGCTCGCTCCGCAGGGGCTCCGGCGCGAACCGCCACGACCAGCGCCAGCCGTCCCCGGCCGGATCGTCGAGGACGCGCTCCACCGTGAACCCGCAGGAGGCGAGGAACCGCAGCAGCACCGGCCGGTCGAAGTGGAGCAGGTGCCGCGGCAGCTCGAGGTAGTGCCAGTGCCGGCCGAGGCGCGCAAGGGCGTATCCGTCCGCCACGGGCACGGACACCGACAGCAGCCCGCCCGGCACCAGCAACTCGCGGACCCGCGAGAGCACCTCCCGGGGGTTCCCGACGTGCTCCAGGACGTGGCTCAGGTTCGCCACGTCGAAGGAGGCGGGCGGAAATGGCGCGTCGAGGATCGAGCCGTGGTGGACGGAGAGCCCGAGGTGCTTCCGGGCCACCTCCACGGCCCGCGCGTCGATCTCCACCCCTTTCCCGTCCCACCCGCCGAGGCGGCAGAGCGCGAGGTACGCCCCGGCGCCGCAGCCGAGGTCGAGGAGGCGGCCGGTCCCCTCGAAGGGGAGGAAGCGGATGTTCTTGCGGTCCGCCCGGAACCGCCGGAACAGCGGCGCCAGGACCCGGCGTGCGAGGGGCGACGCCGGGGCGGGGCCGGGCCGGGGCGGCGGCGCGAACGGCCAGCCGAGGAGGTGGCGGAGGACGAGGCGGTCCGCGAGCGAGAGCCGCCGGGGCCGGGACCGGGCGGGATCCTGGTGGGGGGCGTAGTCCCCGCCGTAGCAGCGGGGGAGGTCCTCCTCCCGCGGCCGGGGGTTCAGGTACTTCATCCCGCACGGGCGGCAGCGCACGATGCGGAACTCGCCCTCCACGGTGGCCGTGGGGTCCGCCGCACGCAGCCACTCCGTCGCGTCCGCCGCTCCGCACAGGGGGCATGGCACCTCCGCGAGGGGGAGGCGGACGGACATCAGATGGGCCTCGCCGGCCGCTCGCCGCGGAGGACCGGGCCCGGCCGGGCCCGGCTCTCGGTAAGGACCATGCGGAACCGCTCCCGGTAGGGGCCCGGGGAGCAGCGGGCGCAGGACACCCGGCGCCGCTTGCGCGACGGGAACTCCGCCCCGCACTCCAGGCACTTGTAGACGTAGCGGTACCGGGACAGGTCCGCCCACTGCTGTGCGTAGCGGAACTCCTGCCACGTGACGCGGAGCGCTCGGGCGATGCGCGCCCCGAGTTCCCGGAATTCCGGCCCGTGGCCGGGCACGAGGAGGTGGCACATCTCGTGCGCCAGCGTCACCGGGAGCGCGTCGGGCTGCCGCCGGTGGTAGGGCCGGGACAGCCGGATGAGCCGGTCCTCGCTCTGGCAGGATCCGGCGCTGGCGGTGAGCCGCTCGGACCACACGACCCGGGCGTGGAGGCGGCCCTCGAAGAACCGCTCGTTCAGCTCCCGGAACAGGTCCCGGGGGTCGGCGGGCAGCGGCGGGGGCGCCGGGGACTCGGAGAACAGCAGGAGCTGACGGCGGTCGAGGTCGCGCCGGCTCCGGAAAGAAGTCTTGGGCATGGCGGTATCGGCTTCTCCCCTCTACCCCCGAAAGGAGGCGAGGGGTGGGAAAAGGCGGCGGGGTGTGCGAGTGGAGACGCGGGGCGTCGTCCGGGAGTTTCGCTCGAAAGCGGCGAAGGGGACAGGAATCGCCGGCGGAGGCGGATCCGGGCTTGACGGTGCTCCGGGGCGCCTCTACACTCCCGGCGCGTCCTCCCGAGCGCGGAGGGATGGATTGACGAACGGAAGCCTACAGGCCGGCGACTCTCCACCGCGGCCCGGTTCTCTCGGGAACGTCCGGGCCGGCCTCCACGCCTTCCGGCGCCGGGTCATCTTCTGGTGCCTCGCCGTCATCCTCCTGATGGCCGTCGTGGTCGCCGAGCAGTTCGCGCCCGGGCTCTCCCCGCTGCCGGCGGCGGCGTGGCCGGGCAGCGCGGCGGTCTTCCTCGCCATCGTCGCCGTGGCCTTCGTCTGCGAGTACGTGGACTCTTCGCTGGGAATGGGCTACGGCACGACGCTGACGCCGCTCCTTCTCCTGTTCGGCCAGCAGCCCCTGGAAGTCGTCCCCGCCATCCTCATCTCCGAACTCCTCACGGGGCTCCTGGCCGGGGTCCTGCACCACCACGACGGCAACGTGGACTTCGTCCGCGACCGCCGCGCGCAGGGGGTGGCGGCGCTGTTGTCCGCCCTGAGCCTCGTCGGGGCCGTGGTGGCCGCCGTGGTGGCCGTGAAGATCAAGGGCGACTGGCTGAAACTGGCCATCGCCTTCATCATCCTCGGGGTCGGAGTGCTGACGATCCTGACCTGGCGCCGCCAGCTCCGCTTCCGCGCCGGCCACATCGTCGTGCTCGGCGCCGTGGCGGCGTTCAACAAGGGGCTCTCCGGAGGCGGGTACGGGCCGCTGGTCACCGGCGGGCAGGTCGTGTCCGGCGTGACGCCGAAGCAGGCCGTGGCGATCACGAGCCTCGCCGAGGCCTGGACCTGCCTCGTGGGCATCGTCGCCTACTGGCTGCTCGAGGGCCCGCCGAAGTGGTCGCTCGTCGTGCCGCTCGCCGTGGGCGCCATCATGTCCGTCCCCGCCGCCACCCTGACGATCCGCCGCCTGTCGCAGAGCATGGTGCGGGCGGCCGTGGGAGTGGTGGCGGTGGTCCTCGGCCTCGTGACCCTGGTCAAGGTCTTCGTCTGACGACGGTCGGCGGGCGGGCGGCCGGTCGAGGTGCGACCCTGCGGCTGCCGGCGGTCGCCGCGGGTCGCCGTCGGCCGGTCGAGGTGCGACCCTGCCGGGGCCCGCCGGTCGAGGCGCGACCCTGCGGTTGCCGGCCGATCGAGGCGGTCCGCGGGTGGCCGGTCGCGGCGCGGTCCTGCCGGGACCGGCCGGTCGAAGCGGTCCGCAGGCGCGGCGAGGGGGGGCCCAGGGCGGGGTGGGCGAGCGCATGCCGCCCCCTCCCGGCCGGAAGCGTCACGGGCGTGCGGGCGGGCCTACCTGGAGGGGCCCGGCTGGGCGTGTCCGCAGGCCTTGCACACCGCGAAGGGCTTCTGGTCGTAGGTGTGGCAGAAGGCGCAGGAGAACCAGTCCGCGTCGTCGTCGCGCTCGCGAGGGCGGGGGGGGCGAGGGGCCGGCGTCTTCACCGGCGCCTTCGCCGGCCGCTTTGCGGGTCGCCGGGCGGCGGGCTTCTTCGGGGCCTTCTTCTTCATGTCGCTAGGATCGCCGGAGCGGGCGTCCGTGGCAAGGGGGAATTCAGCCGCGGGGCGTCGGGCGCCGCCAGACGCCCGGCACAGCGGCGCCGCAATCGGGGCAGCGCCCGTCCGGGCCGACGCGGACCGGGCCGACCCGGTAGCCGGTGCGCCGCACGAGGAGGCCGCCGCAGGCCGGGCAGCACGTGCTCTCGCGCTCCCCGAGCGCGCCGGCCACGTTCCCGGGGTAGACGAAGCGGAGGCCCGCCTCGCCGCCGATCTCCATCGCCCGCGCCAGCGTCGCCGGGGGCGTCGGGCCGCGGTCCGTCATGCGGTAGTCCGGGTGGAACGCCGTGACGTGCCACGGGATGTCCCGGGACAGCCCCGCGAGGAACCCCGCGATGCCCCGGAGCTCCTCCTCCGAGTCGTTGAACCCGGGTACGACGAGCGTCACGACCTCCACCCAGACCCCGCGCGCGAGGAGTCCCTCGATGGTGGCGAGGACATGGGCGAGGACGCCGCCGACCTCGCGATAGGCCTCCGGCCGGAACGCCTTCAGGTCCACCTTCATGGCGTCGAGGCGCGGGCGGAGGAAGTCGAGCACCTGGGGCGTGCCGTGGCCGTTGCTGACGAACGAGGTGACGAGCCCCCGCTCCTTCGCGAGGTCGAAGACTGCCGCCGCCCACTCCGCCGTGATGAGGGGCTCGTTGTAGGTGGAGGTGAGCACGGGTGCGTCGCGGTCCACGGCGAGGGCGACGATCTGCTCGGGGGTGACGGCGGTGATGCCGGCGCATGCCGCGTCGTCGCGGAGCGTCTGGCTCGTGATCCAGTTCTGGCAGAAGGGGCAGTGGAAGTCGCAGCCGAGCATGCCGAAGGAGAGGGCCTTCGCGCCGGGGAGCAGGTGGAAGAACGGCTTCTTCTCCACCGGGTCGAGCGCGAGCCCGGCCACGTAGCCGAAGGGGACGCGGAGGGCGCCGCCGACGTTGACCCGCACCTTGCACACTCCGCGTTGGCCGGAGGGGATCCTGCATCGGTGCCCGCAGGCAAGGCAGCGGACCTTCCCCTCCCCGAGATCTTCGGTCAGGGCCGGCGCCGCCGGCCCGGTGTGCTCCGCGAGGTGGCCCTCGAGGTCCGCCATGCCCCGATGATACTCCTCCACCGCGAAATACGGAGGCGGGCTCGATTCTTCGCGGCGGGCGCGGTCACGCCCGCTTCAGCTTGTTCACCGCCTTCGACTTGATCTTGCTGAAGAAGCTCTTCTCCATGTGCGTGCCCTTGTCGGAGGAGAGGCCCTCCAGCTGATAGCGGGACTTCTGGATGGCTTTCGCGGCGACCTTCAGCAGCGGGTCCATCTTCGTCTTCTTCAGGGTCTCGATCTTCGTCTGCCAGCCGGGCAGCCCGATGTCGGCGATGAAGAAGTTGGCGACCGCGCTCGTGTCGGAGCAGGTGAGGAGGTAGCAGCCGAGGACGGGGCACTCCTTGAACACGGTGAGGTCGAGGGTCGCCGGCGTCTCGAGGCGGCGGTTCCCCGCGCGCAGCTCCTTGATGTCGAGACCGAGGTGGAAGAGGAGGAGGCCGAGGCCGGCCAGCGCGTTGGCGAGGCCCACCGCGGCGGTCGTGCCGGTCCCGAGGTCCCCGAACACGCCGGCGATCTTGAGTCCGAGCGAGGCCGTGTGGCGGCCGAGGTCCACGCTGTGCATGGCCAGGTCGCGCTTGATGATGTCCCGCACCGCGTCCGCGGCCGCCAGCGGGTCGCCCGGCAGGAAGCCCTCGCTCCACTCCCGGCTCTTCCAGAGGTTGCGGCCGTCCTCGGCCACGGTCTTCGCGGCCTTGGCCACCTTCGCGCCGCTCGCCACGAGGCCGACCCAGGGCGCCATCTCCGAGATGAGTTCGCTCAGGGCCTCGGAAGTGATGGCGGCGAGCACGTCCTCGATGCCGTCCAGGTCCGCGCAGGAGGCGATGAACTCCTCGCACATCTTCCGGACCGTCCCGAGCGGCACGGCCTGCTTCACGGCCTTTCCGCCCTCCACGACCTTCTTCACCGAGGAGTGGGCCTTCCTGCCGCCCTGCAGCAGGTCCTTGCCCGCCGACAGCTTGCTCATCGTGCCGAACACGAGCTTCGTCCCGCCGAACAGGCGCACCAGGTTGTCGCGTCGGGCGCGGGCGAGGACCGAAAGCGCCCGGAACTCCTCCATGCTGAGCTGGCTCATGCGTCCACCTTTCCGGTGTTGTCGGGAATGAGAACGGCTCTCAATGCCGGAGGCAGCCTAGCACGTGCCCTCGGTCCGGCGAAGGGGCTGATTCCGCCACCGGGAGGGAGGAGTCGCCGTTAAGGTGGGTAGGCGGACGGAGGCGCGGCTGCGGCACGCGAGAAAACGAGCCCGCCTCGGTATTGCGCGGAGGTGCGGGATGGCGGCGGTGCTGAACGACTTCGTGCTCGTGTTCCGGCGGATCTTCCGGGCCGCGCGATGGCTCGGGCTCGCGTTCCTCGTCGTCACGCTCGTCCTCTTCGTCCGCGAGGCGGCCGCCGTGTTCGATGTCCTGGGCGGCGCCGATTCGCCGCTCGCGTGGATGTTCGCCGCCGTCGCCATCGGACTTTCGCTGTGGCTCCTCGGCGGCCCGGTGTACCGGTTCCTGCGCGTGCCCGTGGTGGTGGCGCCGCCGTGTCTCCCCGAGAGGGACGAGCCCTGGCGCGACGCCGACCTCCGCCGCCGGACGGCTTTCCTGCTCCGCTACCTGCGCGGTCTGCGGAGAAACCCGCTGCTCCGGGACGCCGGCGCCGGCATCGCCGCCGCGGCGGAGGACCTGCGCGCCCTCGAGCGGCGGATCGCCGCCGCCCCGGACCCCGCGGCCGCCCGGGCCATCCTCGGCGCCTTCGAACGCGACCGCGTGGACGCCCTCCTGGCGCCCCTCGACCGCGAGGCCGACCGCCTCATCCGCGCCGAGGCCCTGTCCGTGGGCCTCGCCACCGCCCTCTCCCCGAACGGCACGCTGGACGCCTTCCTCGTACTGTGGCGGAACGCCAACCTCGTGAGCCGCCTCGCCAACGTCTACTACGGGCGCCCCGGCGTCCGGGGGAGCCTGCGGATCCTCTCGGACGTGTCCACCGCCGCGCTCCTCGCCTCCTACCTCGAGGGCCTCGCCGACGCCGCCGGCGGCGTTCTGCGCGGCTTCGTGGGGTCCGTCGTGGGGACCGTCGCCGCCCCCGTCATCGACGGCACGATCAACGCCGTGGCCACGCTGCGCATCGGCTACCTCGCGAAGGCACGCTGCCGGTCCTTCGCCGCGTGGACGGACCGCACCCGCACGCAGGCCCTCGCCGACGCCTTCGCCGCCGCGAAGGCCCGCTCGAAGGACGTCATCGCCGAGCTCGCGAAGTCCGCCGGCCACGGCATCGCCGGCCTGCCGGGCAAACTCGCCGACGCGGTGAAGGGGGGCTTCTCGGCTATACTCCGCCACTTCCGCGCGGAGGGCGAGGAGCCCGCCGCGCCCGATGCCGCCCCGGGGGTGTAGATGCGCACCGCGATCGCCGTCCTCCTCGTCCTGCTGGCCGCCGCCGCCGGCCTCGCCGCCCCGCCGACCGACGCCGAACTGGCCAACGCCGCCGGCGTCGAGTGGTACGGCGTCTACGCCCAGGGCACGAAGATCGGCCACGCCCGCATCGGCTGGGAGCGCGACGCCGCGGGCGGTTTCCTCTACCGCGCCGACTACACGATGCTCCTCACCGCGCTCGGCAGCCGCACGCGGATCGTGGGCACCGAGTGCGCGTGGTTCGCCGCCGAGGCCCCGCACCCGTTCCTGGGCGGCACGAGCCGCATGGACATGGACGGCGAGGTCCGCATCGTGGCCGTCGGCCGCACCGCCACGGGCCTCCGCGCCGTCGTGTCGGAGAGCGGCACGAGGCGGACCCTCGACCTGCCCCCGACGGCCTACGTGCTGGGCGACGAGCTCCGGGTCGCGCGGTTCATCCTCGGGCGGCCGGCGGTGGGGGAGTCCGTGGAGAACCTGACGTACAGCCTCTCGGACCTCGTGGAGGACCGGAACCGGTTCACCGTGACCGCCGTCCGGGAGGTGCTGGCCGGCGGCGTGCGCGAGCAGGTCTACGAGGGGCGGATGCACTCGGAGAAGGACGGCGATTCGGGGACCGGGGTCGTGGACGGGGACGGCCGCCTCCTGTCCATGGCCCTCGGGGGGATGTTCGAGCTCCGGGCCGAGCCCGAGGAGCAGGCGAAGGACATCCGCTTCAGCGCCGACCTGTTCGTCGCCGGGGCGGTGCCCGTGGACGTGCCGCTCGGCGACCCGGGCGACCTCGCCTCGCTCGTGCTCGTCGTGTCCGGCGAGGGCCTCGACACGATCGTGGCCGGGCCGCGGCAGGCCGTGGCCCCCGGCGAGGCGCCGGGCACGATCGTGCTGACGCTGGGCGCCGCGGCGGCGGACCGCGTGCCGGCGACCGAGGAGGAGGTCTCCCTCGGCCTGCGCGCGACCGTCGAGTTCCCGACGACCGACCCGCGCATCGTCGCCCTCGCGCAGAAGGCCGTGGGCGACGCCGCGGACCCCGCGGAGAAGGTCCGCCGGCTCACCTCCTTCGTCTCGGACCTCCTCGAGGACGAGTACGGGCAGGACTCGCTCTCCGTGCTGCAGGCCGTGGAGAAGGGGGTGGGCGACTGCACGGAGCACTCCGCTCTCTTCGTGACGCTCGCGCGCGCGGCGGGCATCCCGGCCCGGACCGCGGGCGGCCTGATGTACATGGGCGACGACGTGCAGGCCTTCGGCGGCCACGCCTGGGCGGAGGTCGTGCTGGACGGTGCGTGGGTCCCGGTGGACCCGACCTTCGATCAGCCCGTCGCCGACCCGCTCCACGTCCGCTTCGGCGCCGACGACCGCGACACGGGCCCCATGCTCGCCACGATGGGCCGCATCCGCTTCACCGTGAAGTCGATGGCGGAGCGTTGACCGGCAGGACGCGCGTGCTCGCGGCCAGCGTGGCCTCGGTCGCCCAGCCGACGACGTCGCCCTCGGCCATGAGCCAGGCCCAGCCCGGGTGACGGACGTGGGCGGCGCCGGTCCGGTAGAGGATCGTGCCCGGCGCAAGGTCGGTGAAGCCGTGGTCGCGGCTCTTCTCGTCCGGCGCGCCGAGGAGCGTGAGGCCGCCCGCGCCGACCTCGTACCGCGTGAACTCGCCGGCGTAGCGGGCGGGGAACGCGGCCAGCACGTAGAGGAGGCCCGCGCCGCCGACGAGGATGGCGGCGGCGAGCAGGAGGGGGAGGCGGTCGCGCTTCCGCGGGGGGGCGCTCATGCGAGGCCCCCGTCGGAGAAGGCGTGGACGATGACCCACGGCAGCGCCGAGGCCTGCGCGAGGAGCAGCGTGCCGCCGCGGCGGGAGCGGGGGAGGGCGAGGGCGGCGAGGAGCGTCCCGCCGAGGGCCCCGAACAGGAGCACCGCCGCGAAGAGGCCCTTGAGGCTCAGGGGGATGCCGGGCTTCGCGATGCCGCCGCCGTGCCGCTGCATGATGGCCGCCGCCCACACGAGGAGCCAGACGAAGGCCTGCGGGCGGAGCGTCGTCAGGAGGGCGCGGAGCGGGCCGAGGTGGCCCTCGCGCGGCCGGATCCGGAGGACGCCGAGGGCCAGCAGCGCCGTGTAGATGAACGCGTGGGTGTGGGGGTTGCGGAGCGGGTCCATCTCGCGCCCGCCGGGCACGAAGGACAGCGTCTTGAACTGCAGCGCCGCCGCCACCGGGATGAGGAGCAGCGTGGCCGCGAGGAGGATCACCGCCGCCCCGCAGCCCGGCGGCCGCTCCGCCAGCGCCTTCTCGATGTCCGCCCGGCTCTCCCTCCTCATGCCGCCCATGCTATCCCCTCACACTGGTGCCAGGTCAAATTCGCAGCCCTTCCTCGCCTGGCCGCAGCCGCCGACTCCCTCGCGCACTCCTCGAGCACGAGATAGCCGGTCGGTGCCTGGTCACTCCTGGCCACTCGGGCCGCCAGAACGTGTACGAGGCGCGAACTGACCGGGGCACTTCGAGCCTCACGCGGGCCTACGGGTTGTCGAAGACATCGTAGACGGTGTGCGGCCGAGGCGTGACGCCGCCTCTCTCGTCCAGGGCGAGGCGGGGCGGCACGCGGTCGAGGATTTCGGGGTCCCACGCGAGCATCGTCACGGTCCGGCGGACGGGGGCGGCCCCGGGAAGGCGGATCTCCACGTCTATCCGCGCCCCCACCACGGCGCGGCCGACGGCGGCCGCTTCCGCCACCGCCCACCCCGCCCGGCCGGTGACGGTCGGGAAGTCGATCAGAAGACCCTTCCCGCGGACGGTCACCGTCGACCCGGATACGGGGAGGCTGTACGTCCCGGCGGGGAGGGGCAGACGCCGGACGTGCTCGGCCATCGGCTCATCGACCCCCGCGCGCCGGTCGAGGGGGGGCAGCGCCTGGAAGAACCATAAGAACGAACCGAGGTTGTACCCGCCGGCCATCAGCGTCAGGACGGGCAGCCACAGCGGATGCACGTGACCGACGTCGTCCCCCTTCAGCGCCAGGACGATCCCCACGGGGATCGCCACCGGCGTGGCGACCAGCCAGAGGAGCCCCATCGGGAGGCAGAGCGCCTTCTCGCCGGCGTGGTAGGCGATCACCGACCGGGTGCCGCCGACGACGAGGTCGCACTCCGCCGCCGCGGGCACGTCGATGGGGCGGTAGACGCAGGCGAAGTACTCGCCCGGCGAATCCGGGGTCGGGGCGGACATGACGAAGATGACGACCTGCATCTCCCCCGTGCGCCCCGGCGCATCGCGGACCTCGAGGCGCTCGTCCTCGAGGTAGGAGCATCCGCCGGCGAGGAGGAGCAGCGCGGCCAGGGCCCGGGCCATGCCGCCGATCATCGCCGCGGCGAGGGCCCCGCGCAAGGGGGGCGAGGCTTGGCGGAAGTGAGAACGGATTGCAGAATGATGGCATGATCCACCTGCGCCCGGCGGGGGAGCGCGGTCTGACCCGCCTCGACTGGCTCACGAGCCGCCACACGTTCTCCTTCGGGTCGTACCGGGACCCCCGGCACGGCGGCTTCCGCAACCTCCTCGTGCTGAACGACGACGTCGTCGCGCCGGCGACCGGCTTCGGCACGCACGGGCACCGGGACGCGGAGATCGTGTCCTACGTCCTCGCCGGCTCCCTGCAGCACCGCGACAGCCTCGGGAACGGCGCCACGCTCGCGGCGGGCGACTTCCAGTACATGAGCGCGGGCCGGGGGGTGCAGCACTCGGAGTGGAACCCCTCGTCCGAGGAACCCGTCCACTTCCTGCAGATCTGGCTTACGCCCGTGAAGCGCGGCGGGCCGCCGGCCTACGCCGAGCGGCGGGCGGCGGACGTGCCGGGCGGGGAGGGGCTCGCCGTCCTGTTCTCCGGCCGCGGCGCGCCGGGGGCGGCGGCCATCCGCGCCGACGCCGACCTCGCCATCGGCCGCCTGCCCGCCGGGGCCCGGCGGGAGGTCCCGATCGGCGCCGGCCGCGCGGCGTGGGTCCACGTGGTGTCCGGGCGGCTCCACGTCTCCGGCGCCGCGCTCGGCCCGGGCGACGGCGCCGCGGTGGAGGGAGAGGCCGCCGTCGTGCTGACCGCCTCCGCCCCCTCGGAGTTCCTCTGGTTCGACCTCGCCTGACCGTTGCTCCTGCGCGCGGTCGAAAGGCCGCGGAGCGGCTCCCGTCTCCCCGGCCCGCCCCTTCTCTCACGGGACCTTCGAGACGCGACGGAACTCCGCCGTGCACCCCTGCACGCACAGGCTGACGGTGCCTTCGTAGGCCGCCGAGGTCGCGGAGGTGTACTCGTAGATCCCCTCGCCGTTCGCGAAGAAGCGGACCAGCGGCCCTCGGACTTCGACACGGAAGAGGTTCCATGACTTCCGGTCGAGCGGCTTCGCCATCCTGCTGAACTCCACCGTGCCGATGCGCTGGTAGTCCTTCTCCGTGCCCGTGTAGCGGACGAGACTGAAGCGCTCCGCGAAGACCTCGACCTGCCACAGCTCGAACGTGCTGCGACAGCCCCAGCCGAGGACGAAGACTGGCTCCTTGCCGGTCTCTTCCGCCAGACGCGCCTCGAACTCCAGTATGTAGTCGCCGGTCAGCAGGTCCCTCGTGCGGGCCATGCAGGTTCCAGCCCCCGGCTTCACGACGAGGACCCCGTCCCGGAAGGAGAAGATGGGGGGGCCCTTCGAGAACCAGTTCTTGAAGTCGCGGCCGTTGAGGAACGGCACCTCGCCCGGCTTCACGATCGGCGGAGCGGCGGGCTCCGGCAGTTCAGCGCGAAGCGCCTTCGCCCGGGGGTGCTCGGGGCACAGGTCGAGGATCCGATCCACGCACCGCCGCGCGAGAGCGGGGTCGGTCTCCCGGCTCTTCGTCGCGAGGTCGAGAAGCTGCCCGACGTGGCGGCGGATCATCTCCCGATACTCGAGGCGGAAGCGGTCGATCTGACGCAGCAACGCCCGCGCCTCCTCGACCGCGGCCTCCTGACCGGGGGTGCCCTGCTCCTCCGCCGTGTCGAGAATCGCCTCCAGCCGGCGGACGGCCTCGTCTTTCTGGTCCTGGCCCCGGGCGGCCTTCGCCAGCCCGAGCAGCGCAGGGATGCTGCCCGGCATCTCGGCCAGGGCCTTCTCGAACTGCGCCGCCGCCTCCGGGTAGTTCTTCGCCGCGAGGGCCTTGTTGCCGCGCTCGAGAAAGAACGCGGCAGCCTCCTCGTCTGCCGTTGCGCCGGCGGCGAAGGTGAGGAGCAACAGCAGGGGAGCGAGCGTCTTCATCGCGTGATGCCAAGGTCGCGGATCTGGACCTTGGCCTCCTGCACGAACAGACCCACGTTACCTTCGAAGTCCCCGGCGCCCTCCGCGTTCTGGGTGAATTGCTCCTGACCGTCCAGGAGGCAGCGGACCCGGTCGCCCTCGACGCGGATTTCGAGCACGTGCCACTCGTCCCACCGGAACCGGGGGATGATCTTCGAGCGCAGGTCGCGGGAGCCGCCGCTCCGCGCCATCTCGGTGAGGGCGAGATCGCCGCTTCGGCACAGCAGCAGGCCGTGGACGTGCGGCGCCGGCGCAGGCTTGCGCCCGAACAGGAGGCCGAAGGTGCGTGTGTCGCCCTGATCCTCGAGCACCCGGAACGCCGCGCGCGCGACGTACCGGCCGTCCTTGCGGTCCCGCTGTGCGATCATGTGGCTCCCGCCCCGCGCGTCGACTTCGAGGATCCCGTCGCGCAGGATCCAGGGCTCCTTGAGCCCGGGATACCAGCCCTTCATGGCCTCCGGGTTCAACTGCGGCTCGAACTCACCGGTGCCCTCGACCCGCCCGGGGCTCTCGGACAGCTGCTTCAGCTGCTCCAGGGCGGTAGGGTGATCGGGCTTGACTTTGAGCGCGACGGTGAGGAACCGGCGCGCCCACTCCGGCGAGACGGACATGCTCTGACGGGCGAGGTCCATGGCCTGCTTGAAGAGAGCCTCCTCCATCTGGGCGAGCTGGGCGTAACCGGGTCCTATCCGGGCGATCGCCTTCTCCGCGTCTGCGGCGGAGCGCTTCTGCGTCCGGCTGGGTGTCGGGAGCGCGCGCACCTCGTCGATGCAGCGAACGTAGGCGGCGATCGCGTCTTCGTTCCGGTTCAGCTTCTCCAGCGTCTGCCCGAGGGCGTACTCGGCCTCCGGGTAGGGGGAGGACTCCGCCAGCGCGCGGCGATAGTGCTCGAGCGCTTCCTCGTAGTTCTCCGCCCGGAACGCCTTCTCCCCTTTGTCGAACAGGAGTTTCGCCACATCCGCGTCACCTCCGGGGGCCGGGCCGGAGAACAGGAGGACCGCCGAGAGAATGAGAATGCCGGGAAGAAAGGTCCGCCTCATGTGCGCCTCCCCGATGCGACTCCTGCCGGATTCTATCCCGTTCGAATCGGGAATCCAGCCCGAAGTTCGCCATGGACGGCGTCCCCTCCCACTCCCGCCAGCGGTCCCCTCGGCCACGGAGGTGTTTCGAGTTACTTCCCTGCGGCACCGTCGAGAACCAAGGTGGCCGCGATGGCGGCGATGTGCAGGAGCAGCAGCAGGGTGCCGGTGCGGGGGACGCGGCCCGCGGCGTGCGCGCGCCGGAGGAGCCACCCGTAGACCGGGAACTGGACGAGGCCCACCGCGATCCCGACGAAGGACGCGACGATGGTCGTCTTCGCGAGGAGGACGAGGAGGGCCGTGAAGGGGAACAGCAACTGCAGGACGGCCCTGGCGGCGTCGGTGCGGAGGGCGGCCGCGGCGAGGACGAAGAGGCCGGCGGCCACGACCTCGGCGAGGGTCCCGAGAAGCACGTAGCGCGGCGCGCGGGCCGCGGGCGGAGCCATGGGTGTCGATTCGCTCATGACCGTTCCCTCCCGTACGGCCCCGATCCTACACCTCCCCGCCCCCTATGGGAATGCGGATGGCGCAAGGTGATGAGGCCACTTCGCGTTTCGGCCGGTACTACGCTCACTCGGCGGTCGCGTGGAGTCTCAGACCGAGTGCGTGGACGACCTTCAGGATCGTGGCGAAGTTCGGGTTCCCATCCGTGGAAAGCGCCTTGTAGAGGCTCTCCCGTCCGAGTCCGGCCTCGCGGGCGATCGCCGTCATCCCCTTCGCCCGGGCGATGTCCCCGAGCACCGCTGCGATGAGGGCGGGATCGCCTTCGTCGAGAGCCGCTTCGAGGTAGGCCGCCATGTCCTCCGTCGTCTCGAGGTGTTCGGCCGCGTCCCAGGGTCTGCTCTTCGTCTTCGCCATCGCTCAGTCCTCGAGGTTCCGGGCCAGTTCGATCGCCTTCGCGATGTCCCGCGACTGGCTCTTCTTGTCCCCTCCCGCGAGCAGTCCACATCGCTCAGCCGTGCGAACCATGCGGCATGGACCGCGGTCTGCCGGATCTCCACCACGAGGGCATTGTATCCTGTGGGATACATGAATCAAGGGGGATGGCGAAAGTCGGCCGGGCCGCTGCGCGCCGACACGGTGGCGGAGGCCGGCGGGGCGCGGTAGCCTGAGGGGCGGATGCTGCGCCTGCTCGTCATCGCCGGGGTCGTGCTCGTCGTCGTCGCGGCGGCGGCCGTGGTGTGGGTCGCGCTCGATCTGCCGCCGCCCCGGCTCGTGCTGGCGCACGGGTTCCCGCCGGCGGGCGGTCCGACGGGCCGGCGGATGGAGGTCGAGGGAGTGACCTTCGTGGAGATCGGGACCGGTTACTTCCGAATGGGGTCGTGGTTCAACTGCCAGCGCGGGGACGCGCTGGGGATGGTGTGCCAGGCGTTCGGGTTGCCGTGGGGGAAGCAGCCGCAGGAGAGCGGGGACGAGGTGCCGGTGCGGTGGGTGGAGGTCCGGCAGCCCTACTGGATCGCGGAGACGGAACTCACCAACGCGCAGTACGAGCGTTACGACCCGGAGCACGAGCGGGACTGGCCGGGGGACGACGACCCGGCGACGAGCGTGAGCTGGGAGGACGCGCAGGCATACTGCCAGTGGCTGGCGAAGAAGAGCGGTCTTCCGGTGCGGCTGCCGAGCGAGGCGGAGTGGGAGAACGCGTGCCGGGCGGGTTCGGAAGGCGAGTACGGCTTCGGGGACGACGAGAAGAGGCTCACGGAGTACGCGTGGTTCGCTGAGAACTCGGAGGGCCGGGCGCACGCGGTGAGGACAAGGCGCCCCAATGCGTGGGGGCTTTTCGACCTGCATGGGAACGTGTGGGAGTGGTGCGAGGACACCTACCACAAGGACTACAAGGGGGCGCCGGCGGACGCGCGGGCGTGGACGGAGGGCGGAGAGGTGTGGGGGCCAGGCGCCTCGCCGATCCGGGTCGTCCGCGGCGGGGGCTGGAGCGGGCCGGCCGTCGACTGCCTTTCCGCCCTCCGCTTCTGGTGGCCTCCCGTCGGCCGCGGGGACTACCTCGGCTTCCGCCCCGCCTGCGGGCCATTGGACCCTTGAGCCATCGGGCCACTGGCCCGGCCCCGGCGAGGCGTGCGCAGCCGCCGCCGGGGCGTGGTGGCGCGGCCTGCCGGGGCGCGGTAGGCTGATGGGCGGATGCTACGCCTGCTCGTTATCGCCGGGGTCGTGATCGTCCTCGTCACGGCGGTCGCCGTGACGTGGGTCGCGCTCGACCTGCCGCCGCCGGGGCTCGTGTTGCGGCACGGTCTGCCGCCGGCGGGCGGTCCGACGGGGCGGCGGATGGAGGTCGAGGGAGTGACCTTCGTGGAGATCGGGACCGGTTACTTTCGCATGGGGTCGTGGTTCAACTGCCAGCGAGGGGACGCGCTCGGGCGGGTGTGCCAGGCGTTCGGGCTGCCGTGGGGGAAGCAGCCGCAGGAGAGCGGGGACGAGGTGCCGGTGCGGTGGGTGGAGGTCCGGCAGCCCTACTGGATCGCGGAGACGGAACTCACCAACGCGCAGTACGAGCGTTACGACCCGGAGCACGAGCGGGACTGGCCGGGGGACGACGACCCGGCGACGAGCGTGAGCTGGGAGGACGCGCAGGCATACTGCCAGTGGCTGGCGAAGAAGAGCGGTCTTCCGGTGCGGCTGCCGAGCGAGGCGGAGTGGGAGAACGCGTGCCGGGCGGGTTCGGAAGGCGAGTACGGCTTCGGGGACGACGAGAAGAGGCTCACGGAGTACGCGTGGTTCGCTGAGAACTCGGGGGACCGGGCGCACGCGGTGAAGACGAGGCGCCCCAATGCGTGGGGGCTTTTCGACCTGCACGGGAACGTGTGGGAGTGGTGCGCGGACACCTACCACCAGGACTACAATGGGTCGCCGGAGGACGTGCGGGCGTGGACGGAAGGCGGAGAGGTGTGGGGCGCCTCGCCGATCCGGGTCCGCCGCGGCGGGGACTGGTTCGGGGCTGCCGTCATCTGCCGTTCCGCGTGCCGCGTCGGGAACCTCCCCGGCGTCCGCGGGGACATCCTCGGCTTCCGCCCCGCCTGCGGGCCATCGGACCCTTGATCCATCGGGCCACTGGCCCGGCCCCGGCGAGGCGTGCGCAGCCGCCGCCGGGGCGTGGTGGCGCGGCCTGCCGGGGCGCGGTAGGCTGAGGGGCGGATGATGCGCCTGCTCGTCATCGCGGGAGTCGTGCTCGTCATCGTCGCGGCGGCCGCCGTGACGTGGGTCGCGCTCGATCTGCCGCCGCCCCGCCTGGTGCTCGCGCACGGCTTCCCGCCGGCGGGCGGGCCGACGGGGCGGAGGATGGAGGTCGAGGGCGTGACCTTCGTGGAGATCGGGACCGGTTACTTCCGCATGGGTTCGTGGTTCAACTGCCAGCGGGGGGACGCGCTGGGGCGGATCTGCAAGGCGTTCGGGTTGCCGTGGGGGAAACAGCCGCAGGGGGGCGGAAACGAGACGCCGGTGCGGTGGGTGGAGATCCGGCAGCCGTACTGGATCGCGGAGACGGAGGTGACGAACGCGCAGTACGAGCGGTTCGACCCGGAGCACGAGCGCAGCGAGTACTCCAAGGACGACGACTCGCCGGTCGCCGAGGTGAGTTGGGAGGAAGCGCGGGCGTACTGCGACTGGCTCTCGAAGCGGAGCGGACGGCCGATGCGGCTCCCGAGCGAGGCGGAGTGGGAGAACGCGTGCCGGGCGGGTTCGGAGAGCGAGTTCTGCTTCGGGAATGACGAGGCGGGGCTTGGGGAGTACGGATGGTTCGTGGGGAACTCCGGCGGTCGGGCGCACACGGTGAGGACGAGGCGCCCCAATGCCTGGGGGCTTTTCGACCTGCACGGGAACGTGTGGGAGTGGTGCGCGGACTGGTGGCACGACGACTATGAGGGCGCACCTGAGGGCGCGACGGCATGGACCGCTGGCGCCTGGCCGAACCGGGTCCGCCGCGGCGGGGTCTGGTGCGGGCCAGCCGTCGACTGCCGTTCCGCCATCCGCGTCAGGGGGCAACCCGTCGACCGCTGGGACGACCTCGGCTTCCGCCCCGCCTGCGGGCCATCGGACCCTTGATCCATCGGGCCACTGGCCGGGCCCGGACGGGGCACACCCGGGCGACGTGGTGTGTGAGGGGGGAGCGCGGGCCGGGCAAGCGTGCGAAGCCGCGGCCCGTGGAAATGGCAAGTTGAAAAGGGACCCCGCGGCGGGTTGAAAAGGGACCCCCTC
>JADHED010000566.1_pt1 | contig 41875 bp, 33 predicted proteins | sample 8952041 | NCBI WGS metagenome assembly JADHED01 (sample SAMN16124423, study PRJNA663239) | bioreactor sludge metagenome | isolation source: sludge (control) | place: India:Bengaluru | collected 2018-09-08 | reverse complement strand
CCGCGGATTCCCGCGCTCCTCCTAACGCCGGTGTCACGCATGGGTAAAGGTCAGGTCCCTCAGGGGGGGAACGCCGATCTGGAACCACTCGAATGGCTGGAGTGTTATGGTGTCCCTCGAGTCGTGAATCAGCCCGGTGTCCCCATTCCTGTAGCTTATTTCGAGGCTGATGGGTCCGGGTGCCGCCGATCCGCCTGCATTCACACAGGCGACGTTCGACCTGGCTCCAGGCGAGGGCGGGTTTGAGGTTTGTTGCAGTCCGTAAAGGTAGGCTTCCGTGTTGGCTGCGGCGGTCAGCGGCGTCGCCGTGTAGGCGAGCCCAAACCGGCCGATCACACCAAGCGCACGCAGATCGGCGTTTGGCGGAGTCGTGACACGAGAGAGCGCCGAGAATTCGGAAACGTTGTTTGCCCCCCTGACAGCGATGCGAAGAGAACCGAGAAGCGTGCCATCGGGCAAACCGCTCATTCCGTTCTGCTTGAGGAAGTCGAAGGCCTGCTTGAAGACCTGCTGTCCCGCCGGGAGCGAGTATGTGGCCGATCCCTCAAAGCCCGTGTACGGGGCACTGGAACCTCCCTTGAAGGTCAAAGTCAGCTCGACTGGCTTGCCGGAGCGATTGGTGAGCGTTAACTCGGTGTCGTAAGTGGATCCGATCCTCACGAGAACGGGCATCAGGTAGGTCAGGGCGTCTCCGGTTCCCGTGGTGGGGTAGGCGACGGTCACCTTCTGCGTGCTCGACACGGAATTCGTGCCATCAGAGACGGTGAGCGTGACGTCGTAAGTGCCTGGTTCTGCAAAGATATGCGTTGGATTGACCTGGTTCGATGTTGCGTGGGTCCCGAACGACCACGTCCAGCTTGCGGCACCGGTTGACTCATCGGCGAAGTGAATCGTGCGGCCAGGACGCGGATTCGCAGGCGTGAATGAGAACTTGGCGGCGAGGGAACGTAATCCGGGCTGGGCGGCGGGCGCAGGAGCCGCGCTGGGCCGGGTGCCCGCGTTCGCTTCCCAGAGCCCGCGGCCGGCCGTTCCAATCACGACCTTGTCCTGATCGCCCGGGAAAATGATGTCCGTAACGGGAACGTTGGGAAGCCCGGCACCGTGCCGAGCCCATGTCTGACCGCCGTCACCCGACCGGTACAGCCCAATGAAAGTCCCAGCCCAAAGAACATCCTTTGATTTGGGATCGATCTCGAAAGCGAAAATTGGGAGGTCGGGGAGGCCCTTGTCCTGTCCGGTTTTGGAAATGGGCGTCCAGTTCTTGCCACGGTCCGTCGACCGCCACACGCGCTCCTTGCCAGCGGTGATGATTTTGGACGCGACATAGATGACGTCGGGATTCCCGCGTTCTCCCCGGATCGCCTCCGCCGAACCGCCGAGTGGATACTCGCCGATTCGGGCCCAACTCGTTCCACCGTCGTTGGACTCGACGACCTGGCCCTTCTTGTCGACAAGGAGCATTCGCTGCCCGTCCGCGGAAGTAATTGAGAAATCAGAGATTGCCTCGATGAGGGGCATGTCCTTGGAGGCCTCGAACCAGTTGCCTCCGTTGTTGTTGGATTGCCAGATCTTCCTCTTTGTGGCCGTGAAAATGCGGCTTGCATTCTCGGGATGTTGCCGCAGGATCGTATTGAACAGCCGGTTGTTCTTGGCTTCGTTGAGCCCCTCGGAGTCGTCGAACGTCTGCCCGCCATTTGTCGAACGCTGAATCCCCTGGTTCTGCGTGGAGATGGTGAAAACCTGGGGGTTTGCCGGATTCACGAGGCAGGCGTATCCGTCGCCTCCGCCAATCTGACGCCACTCCGTTTCATTCACCTTGAGGCTGGTTCCGTTGTCCTGGGCTCCGTTGAGAAGAATGGACCCGTCGGCACTGGCGCATATAGCGTCCACGAGCCAAGACAAGATCCCCTTGTTGAGGCCAATGAAGTTCACCGGACTTTGCGTCATCCGGTAGATGCCGCCGTCGTTGCCGACGTAGACGGTGCCGTCTGGTCCGAAGACGACGGCGTGTTGGTCCGCGTGCGTGTAGGGGAGTTTGACGGCCTCCTGGGGCGGGCTCCAATCTGAGAGCTGGGTCCATGTTGCGCCTGCATCCGTCGAACGCCAGAGGTCCAGGCCGCCCGCATATATGACGTCTGGGTTTTTCGGATCGACGGCCACGACGTTGGCGAAATTCCCTTGCGTCGAGAGGATATTGACCTTGGTTCGGTCGATCTTGAGAGCGGTCCATGTATCGCCGCCATCGTCCGAACGCGCCATGTCGACTTGCTTTTCGTCCAGGCCAGAGATCAGCACGTAGACTCGCGCGGAATTAGTCGGGGAAGCAGCGAGCTGAGCCCGACCCCTGGTCTCGATATTTCCCGGCAAGCCCGCTGACTTCAGTTCCCACGATGCGCCGCCGTCAGTCGAGCGGTAGACGAGCCCGGGGAGTTCACCTGGTTTGTACAGGCCCGCGTAAATGATGTTCCCATTCTCGCCAGTCCGGGAGAGCGCGGTCACATGGAGATCGGTGATATCCGCAAGGGACTTGTTGAGCACCGAAGTCCAGGTGTCTCCTCCATCCGTTGTGCGGTAAATGCCGCGGTTCGTGCCAGCGACAACCTCGTCAGGGTTCGCCGGGCTGACGGAGAGAGCCCAATAGAACTCCGACGGCGGGGATGTCTTGGTCGCGCTCCAGGTCACACCGCCATCATTGGAGCGGAGCGCCCCGATACTCGACCGGACGGCGTAATCCGAGCGCCCGATCTTTGTGGTGGAAGAGTCTCCACAACCTGTCCCCGCATAGACACGGTTTCCATCCGCGGCGAATGTTACGGCGCCAATCTGAAGGGAACCGGCCGGGAGTTCTCCGCCCACTCCCGTCCATGTCTGGCCGGCATCGGTTGATCGCCAGAGCCCGCCTCCAGCAGCTCCCACGACGAGGATCTTCGGATCAGAAGGGTGGGGGGCGATGGCCGTGATGAGCCCTGTGTCGTGCGACTCGGGTTTTGCTGTGTTGATAGGAAAGGTGTATGTGGGATTGAAGGTCGGGCCAAGGTTCTTCCACTGGATGTCGCCGTCGGCATTCAGGCTGCGGTTTTTCGCGCCCTGGCGCTCTCTGGCGATTTCCCGTGAACGCGTCTGTGTTGCGCGCCGGTACAGATCCGTCAGATCGCGCGTCCCGAGTTCGCGCTCGATCTTCTCGGCATTCTGTCGCCATTTCGCTTCTCGGCGCTCTCCCTCGTTTTCCTGTTCCGAGGCAAAGGCTGAAGCTGGTTGATAACAAATAGTCAGGACCGACAGAAGAACGAGGGCCCTGGAACGCAAAAGGAGCATGGATTCCTCCTGAGGAACCTAGAGGGGCCTTCACTTCCGGCCAAAGCTTTCCCGGGGGAAAGCCGGAAGGGTTAGCGTTGACGAGTGGCCGGCGGACTCTACAAAGAGACGTCCGGGCGTGTCAAGAATTTTTGCGACCTCATCTCAAAAACCCTTGAAAGCCGTATAGAGAGTGAATATGCCCGATACGAAGAAAATGAGAGCGGCGCCGATCTTGATAGCTCTCTCTGGCAGGCGGGTCCCGAGGACCTTCGCAAAAGCGATGGCCAGTCCATCGGCAACCACCATCCCGATGGAGCTGCCTAACCAAACTGGCATGAAGGCTCTGTACTGAGTGGCGACACTAATTGTCGTCAACATGGTTTTGTCCCCGAGTTCGGCAATGAAAAACGCTGTCCCAACGGAGAGAAATGGGCCAAATCGGGAAGGGCGGGAGGTCTCGGTGCCGTCGATCTCGTCCCCCTTGAGGGTCCAGAGACCAAATCCGACAAAGGAGAGTCCTGCGGCGAGCTGGACCCAGAAAACGGGAAGCAAGCGGCTCGCGGAATCTCCGAGGAAAACGGAGAGAAGGTGCACGAGAAGCGTGGCGACGAAAACGGCCCAGAGAACGAGTCTGGCCGAGTAACGGGTGGCAAAGGCCATCGCTACGAGCTGTGTTTTGTCACCAAGTTCGGCCACGAACACAATAAAGAGAGACACCCAGAAAGCGGTCACGAATTGACCTGGCCGATCTCAAATCATGCGGCGGACGGGGCGAAAATTAGCCGCGAATATCCGTACCCTGACGGCGGATGATGTTCTCGGCCGGGTTGCGCATTCGGATCTCGCAAAACGCACGCAACACATTGTTGACGCGCGGGTAGGTTGCGGTGATCTGACGAACGGTCTCGCTATCCAGTTCGAGCAGTTCGCAGAATGTGGCGGCGTTCACGGTCGCGGTTCGGGGGCGTCCCGTCAAGAGGGCCATTTCGCCAAAGAAGTCGCCATCTTGCATGACCCGGATAGGGTGGGCGTGACCCGCGGCATCACGGACGAAGGCCTTCACCACTCCTGTCGAGACGACAAACATGCTGTGGCCCGCTTCGCCCTCGGAAACGATGATGTCTCCAGGCTCGAAGGTCAGAAGAGACAGCCCCTTCATTACAGCGATGAGTTCTTCGGTGTTGAAGTCGCTGAAGAGCGGAGTCTTGGCGAGGCCACCCGAAATCGCGGGCGCGGCGGGTGCCTGCGCCGGGGCTTCCTCGGGGCCCTCACCCAGCAGATCAAGGGCTTCTGTTTCAGCGGGTTGAGATTCCATGGCGGGTTCTGAAAGCTCGACTTCCTGGCCGCCAAACTCGATGATGAAAGAATCCTCCGCCGCGGGCGAGGGAGGAGGCGGTTCGGGCGCTGGCACCGGCTCGGGAACGGACCGGAACTCCTGCACGGGCTCAACCAACGGATGCGTGGCCTCTGTTTGATCCTTGAGACCAGCGGTGTAGGGTCCAGAAGGTCTCCTGTAGCCCGGGCGAGATGCGGTCTGTTCGTCGCGCTCCTTGAAAAGCCTGGCGAGTTTCTCATCAACGAGCGTCTTGGCGGGATCGAGCCTCTGGATTTTTTTGAAGACTGCAATGGCCTTGGCCACGAATCCCTCGCGCGCATATTCGTCCGCGAGGCTCTCCAGAATGGGCATCGCCTCCGCTTTCTTGCCATCGAGAATGAGAACGTCTGCAAGCTGCTGCCGCAACTGAGCCTTGGCGCCTTCTTTCTCGATTCTCGATTTCAGGACCTTCGCTGCGCGACTGTAGTGCTTCTTGGCGATCAGGTCTCCAACGTCGGTGTTGAACGAGAAAAAATCCATGCCTCACCTCTTCTCCGAAGATGCTAACTCAGCCTCGAAGGGAAAAAACCGGAAATTCTTTTGAAAAATACTTGACAAGAAGGCACTCATATCCTAAATTAAGTGGCGATGATAAGGTTTGGCGCAAAGCCCGGGCACGTGGCCAAACGGAAAAGCACCCAACCAAGGAGGAACGACATCATGTTGACCCGCTGGACCGATCCCTTCCGCGAGTTGCAGGCCTTTCAGAAAGAAATGAACCGTCTGTTTCAGGACGCCTTTCCGGGCACTTCACCCATGAGAGGCGAGGAAGCCTTGACCGGGGTCTGGGCTCCGCCCGTCGACATTTCCGAGACGGTTGAACACTTGACATTCACCGTCGAGGTTCCCGGCTTCAAGCAAGAAGATTTGAGCCTCAATGTCGAGGGGGGCGTTCTGACCCTCAAGGGGGAGCGCACATTCGAGAAAAAGTCCGAAGAGCGAAACTTCCACCGTGTCGAGAGAAGCTACGGCCAGTTCGTCCGCTCCTTCTCGCTCCCTGCAAATGTAGACACTTCTCGCATTAACGCGAACCTCGCCGACGGTATCCTCACGATCGAGATGCCCAAACGCGAGGAGTCCAAACCAAAGTCAATCCCAATCGGTTCCCACAAGCAGTTGACGGGCAAGTGAATCGTTTTGCTGCCTGAACCGCGCTCCAACACAACAAATACCCCAAATACCTGAAATTCTCTGGGCGGCATCCCCGGGGGTAGGCATCTTGCCTGTCCCCCGGGGGGCCCCCGGTTTTGTCCCCCCAAGAGAAAATGTCTGTCCCTGTCCCTGTCCATCCCTGTCCCTCTCTCTCCAGTTCACCCGCCGCTTCCAGTGTGCGAGACTCCTCCGGATGGCCGTCGATGGCTTGATTGACCCTCTCCTTCGTAAGACCGCCGCTGTCGAGGCTTCCCGGCGCCTCTTGGACGATCTGGAAGAGCGGATCCTGTTGCCCGAGCTGGGGCCCGTTTCCCTCGTGGGCGCTCCGGCCGGCCTTCTCCCGTACCTTCTAAAAACCGCTTCCACAGCACATGGCTTGAAATGGGCCGTCCTTTTCCCTAACGAGAGAGAAGCCAGCAGTTTTTACAGAGATGCGGCTGCGGTTTTTGGCCCGTTACGCACGGCGTTTTTTCCGGCCCCATCCCTGACCCCCTATCAAGGGATCTCGCCCTCGCTCAAGATTAGACGTGACGAGTTCGGAGCGCTGGCCCGAGTCGCCGAGGGCACTCTCGACCTCCTCGTCATCCCGGCGCGTGCTCTCTTTCGAAAACTACCCGCAGCCTCCAGACTACAGGCCCGAAGGATGGAACTCAGCCGGGGCAGCGTTCCATCCCTCGCGAAGATCGCGGCCCATCTCGCCGAGGAAGGGTACACGCGAACGGACCTCGTCACCGAGTGCGGCGACTTCGCTCTGCGCGGCGGGCTTCTGGATGTTTTCCCGCCGCACTTGCCCGAGCCTGTTCGTCTCGAGTTCGACTTCGACGAACTGGAGTCCATCCGTTCGTTTGACCCGGACACCCAGCGCTCGACGGGTGAGTTGAGTCGCGTCTCCATCCCGCCCTTCGCGCTTTCTCCAGATACCCGCAGATCCCGCGAAATCGCGCAGTCCATCCTGGACGAGTGCCGGACGCCAGAAGATGATCCGCCAGTCCCCCGAGATCTGGATGCCCCCAGAAAAGCCGACGGACTCGAGGAGATCCTGCCTCTCCTTTCCGAAGGAGAGGGCGCAAACCTACTGGACCACCTCGCATCCTTCACCTTCGCTGCCAGTGACGCGACAGCTGTTTCCGAGGAACTCAAAAGATCCTGGGATCTCTACCTTCTCGACTACGAGAACTGCCGGGCCCGCGGCAAAGTCGTCCCGCACCCCCTGCGCCTCGCCGCTGACCCCGACCGGGTCTGGGAAGAGGCGAATCAGCGGATCGTCATCAATCTTTCCGCGGCGGTTCCGTCGGGAAAGGCACTCCCGATCGGGGCGGAGTCCACTCTGTCGTTTGAAGACCGCTTGCCAGAAGCGCCGCGCGAAATTCAGCGCGCCCGGCGAGACGGCCTGGCGGTCGTTTTGATGGCGGCCACTCACGGGGAGTTCGAGCACGTCGCGCGGCTTCTCAACGAGTACGACGTCGATTTCGCGGGGGAGGATGGTCCCGTCGTCTCGGAAATTACGCCGAGTTCCTGCCGTCTCGTCGAGGGAGGGCCCGTCTCCGGCTTCCTCTGGAGACAGGCCGGACTCCTGGTTTTGACGGCCACGGACCTCTTCGGCGAACCGCGAGTGACCGCCTCTCGCCGCAAGGCTGCTTCCGAGGCCTTTCTTTCAGACCTGAGAGATCTCAAACCCGGCGACATTGTCGTGCACCGCGACTACGGACTCGGGCGGTTCACGGGCCTCACCACCATCGACGACAGCGGGGTCCGCCGCGAAATGGTCGAGTTGCGTTACGCTGGGGAGGCGAAACTCCTCGTCCCGGTGGAGCGGCTCGACCTCATTCAGAAGTATGCCGGGGGAGGAGACGGACCGTCTCCACCCCTGGACAAGCTGGGAGGCACGGGCTGGGCAAAGCGAAAGGCCTCGGTCAGAAAGGCCGTCAAGGACATCGCAAGCGAGCTGTTGAAGCTCTACGCGAAAAGAGCAGCCTCCTCCGGATTCAGCTTCTCAAAGGACTCGCCCTGGCAGAAGGAATTTGAGGACGCTTTCGAGTACACAGAAACACCGGACCAGCTGGCCGCCATTCGAGATCTCAAGAAAGACATGGAATCCGGCCGGGCCATGGACCGCTTGCTCTGCGGCGACGTGGGATACGGCAAGACGGAAGTTGCCATGCGGGCCATGTTCAAGTGCGTCCTGGATGGCAAGCAAGCGGCTCTCTTGTGCCCAACCACCATCCTCGCCGACCAGCACTACCGCACTCTCCGAAGGCGCTTTGCGGCATTCCCAGTATCCATCGACATCCTCTCGAGATTCCAAACGCCAGAAGGGCGGAAAGAGATCTTGAGACGGCTTTCCGAGGGAACACTCGACGTCGTCGTCGCCACGCACCGGCTGCTCTCAAAAGACGTGGCCTTCAAGGACTTGGGCCTCCTCGTCATTGACGAGGAGCAGCGTTTTGGCGTCGCCCAGAAAGAACGGATCAAGGAGTGGCGCGCGAGTGTCGACGTGCTGGCCATGTCGGCCACGCCAATTCCCCGGTCACTCAATATGTCCCTCGCGGGAATCCGCGATCTGTCTGTCATCGAGACACCCCCCAAAGACAGATTGGCCGTTGAAACGCACGTCGTCCCGTTGAACGACGAGGTGGTTCGCGAAGCCATACAGGCCGAGCTGGACAGGGGAGGTCAGATCTACTTCGTCCACAACCGCGTGGAATCCCTGGGTATGTGGTACGAGAAGCTCTCGGGACTCATTCCAGGGCTCCGTATCGCCGTGGCCCACGGTCAGATGGGAGAAGTTGAACTGGAGAAAGCCATGCGGGCGTTCACGACTCGCGCCGCTGACCTGCTGCTCGCCACCACCATCGTCGAGAACGGATTGGATATCCCGACCGCCAACACCATGCTGATCGACAGGGCCGACCTCTATGGGCTCGCCCAGATCTACCAGTTGCGGGGGCGGGTGGGACGAAGCGATAAGCCCGCTTCCTGCTGGCTCCTCGTCCCGCCGGGACGCCCCTTGACAGAGGACGCGCGCCGGAGGCTCAAGGCGATTCAGGAGTTCTCGGACCTCGGAGCCGGCTTCCGGATCGCCGCCAAGGACCTCGAAATCCGGGGTGCCGGGAACATGCTCGGAGGAGAGCAATCCGGGCACATCGACTCGGTCGGCTTCGAAACGTACATGCAGCTCCTGGAAGAAGCCGTCGCGGAGTCGAAAGGGGAGCCGCTGCCAGAAGCCCGGGAGGTCACCCTTCAACTCGGACTGCCTCTTGGTCTCCCAGCGGCCTGGATACCAGAAGAGAGCCTTCGGATGGCGCTCTACAAGAAACTGGCTGCCGCGGCCAGCGTCCAAGATCTCGACCAGATCGAGAAAGAAGCACGCGACCGGTTTGGGTCTCCGCCGAGAGAGTTTGACCGGCTCGGGTCGCTTTCGCGTCTCCGCCTCGTCGCAAAATCTCTCGGGATCAGGTCTTTGCTGCGCCGGGGGGACGAACTGGCCGTGGGGCTCGAGAAGGACCACTTGCTCGATCCCAACAAGGTTCTGGATTCCCTGCGAAAGGGTGCGTTGATAGCGTCAGGTCCGGATGCCTTCCGGTACCCCAGGGCATTTGAAGGGCTCGACATCGCGTCCGAGGAGACTCCCGACCGCGCGCGTGATGTCCTGCTTTCCCTTGCAAAGAAGAGACCCTGAACCCGCGCCTCAGGGGTGCAACACCCCGGACAGAATCCCCTTTGCCACGGCCGTCACGCCATTGATGACGAACTGGATTCCGATCACCGCTGAGATGAGACCCATGATCTTGTTCGTAACACGGCGTCCGGTGTCGCCCATCCGCTGTGTGATGGCGGGCGCGGCGAGCAAGATAAGGAGCGTCAAAATCATGCTTAACGCAAGTGCGATGCCGAGTGCCAGACGGTGCCCCCACGAATCTGTCTGACCGACGAGCACCATGACCGTCGAGATGGCTCCCGGGCCAGCGATGAGCGGAATTCCAATCGGCACGATCGCTGGATCGGCCTTTCTGGTATCGCTCGAGGAGACGTCCTCGTGCCCATGCTCGAGAGTTCGTAACGACAGGAGAGCCAATAGGATTCCGCCGGTGATCTGAAAAGCGGGGACGGTGATGCCGAAGAACGCGAAAATCGCGCCTCCCGCGACGCTGAAAACCAGGAGAATCGTCGAGGCCGCCAGAGTGGCGCGGAACGCCGACCGGCGCCTTTCGCCCCGGTCGAATCCCTCCGTCATCGAGACGAAGATCGGAGCCGCCGAGACCGGGTTGATGATCGAAAACAGGGAAGAAAACGCCAGGACTGCAAAATGATGGGTTTCGGCCATTCCGCTCACGCCTTCTCGCGCGAAATCTCTTTCAGAAACTCGCATGCGGTTGATACCACGCTCTCCCGCTTTTCGTGATGTGGAAAGTGGCCGCATGACGGGATAAAAACCGTCTGGCACACTCCGCCCACCGCGTATTGGATCGAAGTAGCCTGCTCCGGCGTTCCGAAATCGTCCTCCTCGCCCTGAATCACGAGCACCGGGCTCTTCAGGAAACGGAGTTCACCGGTGATGTTCCAGTTCCGAAACTCCTCCGCGAGCCAAGTCTCGTGCCACGCCGCAAAAAGAGCCTCGGTTTTTTCCCGGTGGTATCGCGCCAGCCGCTCGCGGAAATCCGTCTTTGTGTACCTCTCTACCGTCGACCGGATTCCTTTCAGCGTGGTCTCGTCCACGAAGACGTGCGCTGACTCGCTGATGACCGCCTCCGCGCGTCCTGGAAACGCCGTTGCGAAGAGCAATGCGATGGTCCCCCCGTCGCTGTGCCCGAAAAATGCCGCCTTTTCGATGCCGGCCGCATCCAGCACTCGGGGCAGCACCTCCAATGCCTGATCGTGAAGATACCGGGGCGTCCGTTTTTCCGTGAGCGGGGAAGACCCCCCGCTTCCTTGCCGGTCGAAAAGGAATCCGCGGCGCCCGGTCAAAGCGCAGAGCCTCTCTGGAAAGTCCTTCCACTGACTGGCGCTGCCGAGAGCATCGTGCAGAAAGACAAGCGGGGGCTTTGCGTGATTCCCGCCATTCGTCCAGCCGGCGGAATACTGAACATCCAGAAGCGTGAAGACCCGCTGGAGCCGTTCCATGCCCGGAATGATAGAGGACTGAATAGGGACATTTGATTAGGGACAGGTTTTTAACAGCCTTTAACAGCCATTGGGACGGAACTGATTTGGGGACAGGTTTTTTGCGACTTGGGGACAGGTTTTTTACGACTTTACGACTGGAGACCAGGGACAGGTTAGGGACAGGTTTGGACCGTTTTGGCTTCCCCGGCTATCGGGGGTTCCAGACTTACCGTCTTCCTGAGAGACTCCGTGCGATGGCGGAACCGAAGAAGTACGTCCTGCGGCGCGTCCCGGCGGCCAAGACCTACCGAGTGGACTACAACCGGGAACTCAACCCGGAACAGCGGGACGTGGTGTTCGCTCCTGACGGGCCGATTCTCGTCGTCGCGGGCGCGGGTTCCGGTAAGACCCGGACGCTGGTTTACCGGATGTCGCGGCTCATCGAGGACGGCGTTGAGCCGTCGCAGTTCTGCCTTCTCACGTTCACGAATCGGGCTGCGCGGGAGATGACCCGGCGGGTGGAGAACCTGATAGGGGCCGACGTTTCCAAGTCTCTCTCCGGAACCTTTCATTCGGTCGCCGCCCGGCTCTTGCGGGTTCACGCGGAGGTTATCGGCTACCGCCCGAACTTCTCGATTCTCGACAGCGAGGACGTCAAGGACGTCATTGATTCCGCGGCATCAGATCTTGGTATCCCGGCGACCGAAAAGCGCTTCCCCAAGGCCGATCTCCTCAGAGACCTCCTCTCGTTCTCGACCAATACGCGGCGGCCGCTTCAAGATGTCGTGACGGCAGAAGCCCCCCACATCCTCTCTCAAATGGCCGCAATCGAAGCGGTTGTCGAGCGTTTCCAGAAGCGGAAAAAAGATTCTAACGCCATGGATTACGACGACCTCCTGGTCCTTCTTTCCAAGCTGATGGCGGAAAATGAGTCGATTCGCCGGGCGTTTACTTTACGAATCCAGCACCTCCTGGTCGACGAGTTCCAGGATGTCAACAAACTCCAGAGTGACCTCGTCGACCTCCTCATCAAGGAGGCTTCCTCGAAAAACGTTCTCGTCGTGGGAGACGACGCTCAAGCCATCTACTCCTTCCGGGGAGCGTCGATCGACTCGCTGCTGAGTTTCCCTGAGCGCTATCCGGGCGCCAGGATCTACCGGTTAGAGCAGAACTATCGTTCGACGTCCCAGATTCTCGCGATGGCAAATGAGTCGATCAAGAACAACAAAAGGAGGTTCGAGAAGGAACTGCAGTCCGTCAGGGGAGAGGGCTTGCCGGTGGCGGTTGTGGGCGCGGCTGATGCCGCGCAGCAATCGGAGTTCGTGGCTCAGCGGGTTCTCGAGCTGCGCGACGAAGGACTCGCTCTTTCCGAAATCGCTGTTCTCTACCGGGCTCACTATCAGGCGATCGAATTGCAACTCGAGTTGACACGCAGGGGGATTCCCTACGAAGTGCGCTCCGGGCTGCGCTTTTTCGAACAGCAGCACGTGAAGGACGCGCTGGCGTTCTTGCGGCTCGCCATTAACCCGAAGGACGAGATCTCATTCAAGAGGGCCATCAAGCTTTTCCCCAAGATCGGGGAGCGCATTGCATCGGTCTTGTGGACGGCGGTAGGGGACTGTCACGATCCCGTGGAAGAGTTCCTGGGGCTAGATCTCGGCAAGGTTCCGGCTGCCGCCCGCCCGAAGGTCCAGGGATTCAGAACAACGCTTCAGACACTTCGAAAGGAGTCTTACCGCTCGTCCCCGGCAGAGTCCATCCGCTGGATCGTGGACGAGGGGGGCTACACGGAAGTGGCCCGGGCGAAGTTCCCGAACGCCACGGTCCGGCTCGACGATCTGGAGGCGCTGGCCCAGTTTGCGATGGCCTATGACGATGTTTCCCGGTTCTTGCAGGAAGTCACCCTGTTTGGTGATCCCGCGGGGGAAGACACCGTGGCCGGGGACAAGGATGAGGAACGTCTGGTTCTCTCGTCGGTGCACCAGGCCAAGGGGCTCGAGTGGCGGGCCGTTTTTGTGATTGGACTCGTCGAAGACCGCTTTCCGAATGCCCGGGCCTCTCGCGATGAAGCGGGGCTGGAGGAAGAGCGCCGCCTTTTTCATGTCGCGGTCACGAGAGCGCGGGACGAACTCACACTCGTTCACACCCTCTCCGCTTTCGACCGGACGGGCGTGTTTGTCGTGACGGAACCCAGCCGGTTCTTGAAAGAACTGCCGGCAGGTCTTTACGAGCGATGGGTGCTGGAGGCGTCGCGCGAAACACAAAACGCGGAAGATCTTGCGGCTCTTGATCCAGACCCGCAAGAAACAGTCAACTAAAAACGGAGCGCGGATCCCCTCGAATAAGTAGAATGAACGAGATTTAGAGATCTGTTCATGTAAGAGCCGCAGTTCACCCGGGCGAATTTGAGGAAGGAAGGGCCCCTCCCCGCCATTTATGCCAGAGATGAACGTCAAGACAAAGACTGGAACGTACCGCACCGGCAAGGTGCGTTCAGCCACGTTCCAGATTTCTCAGGCGGTAACGGCGACAGAAAGTCTGAGTGAGCTTTTTTCTCAGATTCACCGGATCGTGGCCGGTCTCATGAAGGCCGAGAATTTCTACATCGCGCTAAAGGACGAGAAGAAGAATCTCATCTCCTTCCCCTACTTCGTTGATGAACTTGATTCGACGCCGCTCCCGAAGCTTCCGGGACGGGGGTTGACCGAGTATGTGCTGCGCTCCGGCGCCCCACTCCTCGCCAGTCCAGACGTCTTCGAGGACCTGGTGCGTTCTGGCGATGTCGAGCGTGTCGGTCAGGATTCGGTGGACTGGCTCGGGGTCCCTCTGAAGGCACAGGGCCGGCCGTACGGAGTCCTGGCCGTCCAGAGTTACTCGAGCTGCGACAGGTACACTCAGGACGATCTGGACATCCTCCGGTTCGTGGCCGACCAGATTGGCCTCGCAATCGAGAGGAAACAGGCGGTGGAGGCCCTGCGCCAGAACGAAGTGAGGCACAGGGCCATCCTGCGGGCCATCCCCGACCTCCTTTTTGTCATCAGCAGGACGGGACACTTCATCGACGTCCACGCTCCGCGTCAGAACGAGTTGTTGGTGGAGCCCGAGGGGATCACCGGGCGCCACTTCTCGGAGTTGCTTCCGCCCAGGTTATCTTCGCGAATGGAACCGGCCCTCCACGAGTGCCTGCAAACGGGGGTAATGGTCTCTTACGAATACGACCTGAGAATCCAGGGCGTGCGCGGATACTTCGAGGCACGCCTCGTACCGTACGACCAGGATGCCGTGCTCGCCTTGGTCCGGAACATAACGGACAGAAAGATCTCGGAACTGGTGCTTGGCTTGCTGCACGAGGTCGACCGGATGATCGTGGGACACGAACCGCTCAACCGCGTCTTGAACTTCGTCTGCGAGGAAATTGTCAATCGCCTCGAGTACCCGCTGGCCTGGGTGGGGATGAAAGAAAAGGACGGGTCCGTCAGGCCGGTGGCGCGCGCGGGAGTCTCCGCAGGGTATTTGGATAACATAAAGATTCGGTGGGACAACAGCTTGCAGGGTCAGGGACCCGCTGGCCGCGCCATTCGCACCGGACAGCCTCACGTCGTTGACGAGATCAACTTCGAGACGTTCGACCGGTATTCCTCGGTTGCAAGGGACTGGAATTTCTCCTCCATCGTCGCGTTTCCGCTCATTTCACACAAAGACCCCTTCGGCGTTTTGATGGTCTATTCCTCGCGTCGCGGTGAGTTCAGCGCGGGATTACAGAACCTCCTGCTGCGGTTTGCTGATCAGCTCGCCCTCTCTTTCATCGAGGGGGAGCACCTGGAAAGAATCCGGCTGCAGAACGCGGCTCTCGAGTCCGCGGCCAACGCGGTCATGATTACAACGAGCGAGGGCCAGATCGAGTGGGTCAACCCGGCTTTCACCGAACTGACCGGATATGAACTGGCAGAGATAAAGGGTTCCACTCCCAGGACCCTCAAGTCCGGGATCCACAGCGACCAGTTCTATTCCCGGCTCTGGGAGACCGTGAAGAGCGGACAAGTCTGGCGCGGGGAACTCTACAACCGCCGCAAGGATGGGACGATCTACGTTGAGGAGCAGACGGTCACACCAGTCAAGAGCGATGAAGGGGAGATCAGTCACTTCGTTTCGATCAAACAAGATGTGACCGCGCGGAGGAAGAGCGAAGAGAGGATTCGCTACCTCGCGCTTCACGATCCGCTGACAGACCTTCCCAACCGGAGGGTCATGGAGGACACGATCGAGAGGCTCATTGCCGCCTGCCGGCGGGACGGCCGGCCGAGTGTTCTCATCCTCCTGGACCTTGACAATTTCAAGACCATCAACGACTCCATGGGTCATCCGGCGGGCGACCGGATCCTCATCGACCTCACCAAGATCCTGAAAGGCGCCTTGCGCCCCGGGGATCAGATTGCGCGGTTCGGAGGCGATGAGTTCGTCGTGCTCCTCGAGGGCGCGTCGCCCGAAGCCGGGAGAATCACGGCAGAACGCCTGCTCCAGGTGGTCAGCCAGCACTCGTTTCAGGCCGAAGGCCGGGTCTTTGACCTCACCATCAGTCTCGGGGTCGTTCCCATTGACGGCCGTCTCGAGGGGCCGTCCATCATTGCCCTGGCCGATGCCGCCCTCTACACATCCAAGGAAGCCGGAAGAAACCGGGTGACCTTCCTCGATTCCGACGCATCAAAACTCTCCGCCTTCTCCCAGGAAAGCCAGTGGGCGACGAGGATCAAACACGCGCTCGAAAATGGGCGGTTCCGGCTTGCATTCCAGCCGATCGTGAGGCTTTCTGACCGGATCCCCCTCTACTACGAAGCTCTCATCAGGTTGCAGGATCAAGCCGGGGAGCCAATTGCGCCGGGTGCATTTCTCGGCGCCGCCGAGCGCTTCGGTCTCATGCCGCGAATCGACTGCTGGGTCGTGCGACAGGCGCTGGGGATTCTGTCCGCCCACCCCGCGACGAGGCTTTTCATCAACATCTCCAAGGCGAGCTTCGTGCCGGATGTCCTCGACGAAATCGCGGACGCCATCAAGGAGAACGGGGTGGCTCCGGGACAGCTCGGGTTCGAGATCACGGAGTCTTCGGCCGTGCTCGACGCCGGTGCTATCCGGCAGGGGATGCGGCAGCTCAAAGAGCTGGGATGCGGTTTTGCTCTCGACGACTTCGGTACGGCATTCTCTTCGTTTTCGTGTCTGCAGAGTCTGCCAGCCGATTTTGTCAAGATCGACGGAGGCATCATCCGGGACCTTGATTCAAACCCGGCCAATCGTGCCCTCGTCAAAGCTATCGACACCGTGGCCGTTACCATGGGCAAGGAAACAATCGCCGAAGCCGTGGAGGATGCGAACCTCGTCCCCGTCCTCTTGGACCTCGGGGTTTTCCTTGGCCAGGGGTACGGGCTCTTCAAGCCATCCTACGGATTCCCGCTTCTGCAAGGGTGACCGCCATGCGAGATGAGGAATGGAAAGCACTCGCCCTCCGGTATGTCGAGAGCACCCTTGCGGGGATGGCCGGCTCCAGGCAAAGGTTGTCCGCCCTGCAAACGGGCACGGGGGGGCAGGAGATCCTCGCGGAAACGCAAGTCTTCGTTCACAAGATCGCGGGAACCGCGGGCACATTCGGGTTTCCGAAGGTCTCTCTCATCGCAAAGACCCTGGACGGTGCCATGCGAAAAGCGAGGCAAGAAGGCATTTGCAGGCCAGAACAAATCGCCGGCTGGGATACGGCACTCGAGGAAATGGAGCGAGAGCTTTCGCGGCCTCCCGCGAGCGCGAGCGGCGCCTTCATTGAAAGTGAACCATCGGAAGAGCCTGGCTAGCTCCTGTGGTGGCCCTCGAGCCTTCTTGTTTTCATGCGGTGGCGCATCCGGCCGAGCGTGATGTTGAGCGGGTTATCGCGGTGGAGGAACGGAATGACCGGCCGCCTGCGAACCCCGATCTCTTCCCTTAGCTTCCTCAGCCTTCTGTTCTCTGGGGAAAGGGCAATTCCCTTGTCGAAAGCCTCGACGGCTTTGCGCCGCGAGCCACCCTCGACCCACACCCGTCCAAGATTCTCGTAGTGGTCCGAGTTGTAGAACTCCCGCTCGATGGCGGCCTGGCAGAATTCGGCGGCTTCTTTGTACCGCCCTTTGTGCATCGCCAGGCAGAGTCCGTACGATGAAAGCGCGATTGGGGGGAACTTGACTTTTTCGCCGCCGCCAAGTCGAAACGCTTCGGCAAGAAAGATCAGGCCCTTTTCAAAGTTGTTGGCCTTGGCGGCGGAAACTCCCAGTTGAATGAGGTCTGTTGGGTTCGTCGTTCCCGCATCGGCCAAAACCTGGGCAGCGTCAAGCGTATCAACGGCCATTGCGCTACCAGTGTCGCCACCCGCTTCTTGGATGTCAAGACGGAGAGTCTCTCACGGCGTATTCGATTCAGACCGCAGCCGCATCAAGTGAGATTCAGCGTTCGTTCTCATCCTGAAGAAGGAGTCCGAGACGGGGCGCAGTCTCTCCATCGCTTGCTCGATTTCCCCGGCCATCTTCGAAATGCCCGCATTCTGGCATTTGAGAATGGCTGCCACCCGTTCTGTCTGGGAAAGCGCTTTCTGTGCATCAGCGGCTAGATGTCCTGTGCTGGAACGCACCAACTCCAGAGCGGAATCGAGCTGATCCAGACACGCCTGTGCCCGCCCGAGCTGATCTTTTGTCGTCCGAAGTCTGGCGAAGGTGCTCGACGCCTCTTGCCCCACCTCGCGAGCCGCCTCGCTGGTTCGCGCCGCCGCGTTGAGCGCTTTCTGCGAGACCGTCGCCAAATCACGAGAAAGACGGCGGGCTTCCTCGAAGAGACCTCGTAACTCCTTGCCGAAGGGCTCGAAAAGCTCTCCCTCCTGGGGTACCTTGGAAGCTAAAAGGGCGATATTGAGGGCCAGCAGGTTCATCCGGTCTGAAAGGCCCGAAAAAGACGCGGAAAACGGGAGCATGGCCTGAAGCACCCTTTCTCCCTCGATGGCGGCAGCCATCAGGTTCCTGCCCGCCTCAACCGTCCGAGCCGAGGAGTCCGCGGCTCCATCTGCCAGCCGCTCGGTATTCGACAGCTCGTCCCGCGTGCTTTCCGAAGCGGCTGCCGACCGTTCCAGCGGGCCCGCTGCCGGTGCCGCGCAGAGTTCGGGAAATGGAGGGACGTCCTGGGCGACGGCCCGAAGCTGGCCCGGAATGCTGGACATCCCTTCGAGACGCTCTGAAAACAACAACTCCAGAGCCGACAATTGATTGACGATGTCGTTGGCCCCAGGCTCGAGCCTCCTGAGGGCCAGGTCTGCCCCATCACTGCCTAGCCGCGTGTCGAGAGGCTCGAATGGCTGCGCCGGCGCCACCGGTTCGGGCTGCGCAAGAACTGGTGCTGTCAATGCAGCAGCCACTTCCGCTCCCGTCCCGGGGGCCGGCTGGACATCACGCACCGAGACGGCTTTTCTCAGTGACGCGAGTTCATCCAGATGCCTCTTTTCCTGGTCCTTGATTCGAAGAAGGGACGTGAAAGACCACGCCGCCAGCATCACGGCCACCGCCAAAAACACGCCTAAGCCCAGTTCCATCGCGAGGAGAACTCTACACCCGCTGAGAACAGAGCGAGCGTAAACTGGGCTGGTTGACACGCATTCTGAATAACGGCGAAAAAGAGACGGTGGAAAAAAGTGTGAGGCTGCGTCCCGCACGGGCCGCTTCGGCGACGAGGCGGCATCCGTGGGTCTTTTCTGGCAGCGTCTTTCCCATTCGCACCGGACAGCCTCTTGATCGCCCGGTTCCCCTCGTGGACGCCAATGGCCACGTGATGGGGCACGGTTTTCTCTCTCCCGCTTCTCCCATCGTGCTCAGGCTCTGGCGTTTCGGGCCGGAAGCCCTGGACGCCGCCTACGTTGCCGCTCTGATCCTGAATGCCGCGAAGTTTCGGGAAGAGTGCGTGCCGAAAGAGACCAGCGGTTACCGGCTGATCAACGCGGAAGGCGATCACCTGCCGGGCCTCATCGTTGACCGTTACGCGTCGACCCTCGTTGTTCAGGCGGCAACGGAAGGGACGGAAAGAGCGAAGCCCCTCTGGTTGCCGCCTCTGAAGGACATCTTCCCCGGGTTTGGCATTCTCCAGAAGAACAGCCTGCCCTCCCGTCTCGGGGAAGGATTGCCAGTCGAAGACGAGGTCCTGTCGGGCCACGTTCCCGGCCGCATCGTCTTCACCGAGTGCGGCCTGTCGTTCATCGCCGACGCCGCCTCCGGCCAGAAGACGGGTTTTTTTCTGGACCAGCGTGAGAACAGGCAGGCCGTGAGGCGTCTGGCTCACGGGAAGCGCGTGCTCAACCTTTTCTCTTATTCGGGTGCTTTCGGTGTTGCGGCCCTCGCCGGCGGGGCCGCCTGTGTGACTCAGGTTGACATTTCCAGGGGCGCCCTGGATCTCGCCCGTGAGAACCACACACTGAACGGTCAAATCACCGAAAGCGGCGAGCCGGCTGCAACCCTCGTGGCGAAGGACGTCTTCACTGACTTACGCGAGCGGGTCGAGTCACGCGAGCAATGGGACCTCGTCGTCACGGATCCCCCGGCGTTTGCAAAAAAGCGAGACGACGTCGACCGGGCAGCCAGGGGATACAAGGATGTCAACCGGCTAGCCATGAAGCTCCTGAAGCCGGGCGGCACCCTGCTGGCATGTTCCTGTTCCGGTCCCATCTCACCCGATCTCTTCCAGAAAATCCTCTTTGGAGCCGCCCTCGACGCCGGTGTCAGGCTTCAGATCCTGGAGGAGCGGGGGGCCGGACCAGATCATCCTGTGTCGGTGGACTGCCCTGAAGGCCGGTATCTCAAGGCGTTTCTTTTGAGAAGAACGTGACCCGCGTCGCTCTCCTGGGGCCTCTGCCGCCGTTCAGGAGTGGCATTGCAGACCAGACCGTGCGTCTGGCTCGAGCCATGACGGCCCTTGGATTCAGTGTGGAGATCCTGACCTTCCGGCGCATGTACCCGCGGCTGTTGTACCCAGGGACGCAGCAGCAGGCAGAAGGAGCATTCCCCTCGGATGCCGGTTTCGTTTGGCCAGTTCTCGACGGCCTTTCTCCATTTTCGTTTCGCCGTGCGGCGGATCTTGCCGCCAGCCGGGATCCGGCACTCGTCATTGTCCCCTGGTGGACTGCTTACTTCTCTCTCCACACGATTCTCTTTGCGCGGAAGCTAATGGGAGTGTCCCGGGCCCGCCGGCTGCTTTACGCGCACAACCTCGTGGACCACGGTGCTGCTCCTCTGAAATGGCGGCTGTCCAGGGCTGTCTTTCGGCTCTTCGACTGCTGCACCGTCCAGAACGAGGCTCTCGTAGACCAATTCCGTTCACTGGCGCCCGGGGTGCCAGTCCTCTCCCTGCCGCACCCCGTGCAACCGCAAAAGGGAAGGGTGACTAAACAGGAAGCTCGTCAGAATCTCGGTCTCGCCTCCACGGATCAGGTCCTCCTTTTCTCTGGGCTCCTGAGGAAGTACAAAGGGTGGGATCTTCTCCTGTCCGCGTTCCGGGAGGTCACGGCCAGGGTTCCAAACCTCCTTCTCGTTTTTGCGGGAGAGCCGTGGCGGGAGGCGCGATCCCTGCCCCAGCTCGCGAGGGACCTACCGAGAGTACGGCTCGACCTGCGCTACCTTCCAGATGAGGAGCGGGCTCTCTGGCTGGCTTCTTGCGACGCAGTGGTCTGTCCCTACCGGCACGCCACGGGATCTGGGATCGCGGCCGATGCGATTGCGTTCGAGAGAGGAGTCATCGGAACAAGCGTCCCAGGTTTGACGGAGGTCATCAAAGATGGGATTAATGGCTTTCTCGTTCCTCCAGGGGATGCAGGAGCGCTGGCAGCAGCCATGGAGCGATTCGCGAGGGATGGCCCTGCCGATAGATGGAGTGCCGCGATGAGGCAGTTGCAAGAAAACTACTCTCCCAGAGAACATGCTCGGAGACTCCTGCGGTTTGCCGGGATTCTTCACTCATGAAAACGGTTCGTATCGTCTCCGAACTTGGCCTTTGCGATCTTGCGCGGCAACTGGGTGGTCATGAGCCCCTGCTCCTGGAATTAGCAAACGCGCCGCTCTCCATTTCCAGGCTGGACTTGCTTCGTGCGGTGTGTGGCGTCCAGGCGCCGCTAATGGCGAGGTTTGGTGGTGAGCTGGAGAGCCCGCTCGTCGAGATTGCTTGCCTTGCGATCGAGTCAGAGTGGGAGCCACAAAGCCGGCTCAATTTGAAAGGGGCCCTGGCCGCGCCGCTTCTTTTTCGGATTGGAGAATGCGAACTGGTCCGGCTCGTGGCCCGTCATGGCCTGAGCCTGGACCCGGGGCTTGTGTTGCGGCCGTTCAGGGGATCAGCCGCCCGCAGCGCCGTGGCGCTGAATTTTGCGCTTTCGCTTGCTGATGCCTCTCGAGCAGGGTCCGAGAGAAACGCGCTGGCCCGGGAGCTGGCTGCTTTTAGATTCGTCATGACGCTCCCGGACCGGGTCGAGGGCGTTCGAGCCTTTCTCGAGAAGAGGTCTCCACACTTCGACTGGTAGACTTCGAGCTGGACATGGCAAAGTACGAGGGACGAAGAGAATCCACCCCCACGACACGAGTTTTTCGCGACCGGGTCGTATCGCTCGAGCAGACTTTCGAGATCGGCGAGAAGTATCTGGATGTGCTCCTGGAACTCCTGCAGGAGGCATTTCCCGGTTTCGAGTACAAAGAGCACGATCTGGAGCACGAGCAGGATCTCTTCTTCATCACGCTCGAGGGCCCATCGGGGGAAAGAAGACGCGTTTTTTTTAGCCGGATGTTCCTGGCGGATTCAACGTGTCTTCCAGCCATCGTTCAGGAACGGCACGCCTCGGCGCGTGCCCGGGTGCTCGAGAGCCTTCAAAGCCAGGAAGGCCAGAACGATGTGACGCTGCGTTTTCGCTCCGTCATGAACGATGAGGACAAAGCAATCGCCGACCTTCACGATGCGGAGTGGCGCAAGCGCCAGGAAGCGCTTGTCGCAGCGGAGCGAGCGCGTGAGAAGAAGCGGCACAAGGGCCAGAAAGAGCAACAGCGGCCCCGTCACGAGAAAGAGCCTCGTCCCCACCAGGAGCCCAGGAGGAAAGCCGAGCCGCGTGAGGAGGCTCCCCGTCCCACCGTGGTTCCTGCCTCCCCACAACCGGCCCAGGCCCCCGCGCCTGCCGGAGCTCTGGGTGGTAAGAAAGAGAAACGGCGCGGCCGTGGTGGGCGCCGGGACAGAAGGCCAGAGCGTCCATCCCAGGTCTCGCCAACTTCCGAGCATCCACCTGCCGTCCCGGCGGAAAGGGAACCCGGGATGCCAGTTGAAACAAGTGCCCCGGCCATTTCGCAACCAGCTGTCGAAAGCGGCGAGAAACTGGCGGCAGCGGGTTCAGAGAAAAGGCCCCAGCGCCCTCGGTCCCGTGGGCGCGCACACCAGAGGCCTCAAGGAGCACCAAGAGACAAGGGACCGCGGCCGGACCCGGTCCAACAGGAACCAGTCCAAGTTGCTGAACCAGGTGAATCCGCGCCGCAGGGTGGCCGGGAGGCCTCCAAAGGACCCGGCGAGGAAAAGCCGGGCCAGCACCAGCGGTCTGGCCGGCGGTTCTGGAAGAAGAACCGTCAGCGCAGGGGTCCCTCCGCAGGGTCAGGGGAAGGCCCAAAGCCCGTCTGATACCAACCCGTTATCAAGTTGCGTCTGCTGACCCCACACGGGGCGTTGGGGCATGAGCCCTATATCGGCTCACCACACGAGGGGCAGAAAACGTCGCCGGTGTTCTGAGAGTGATCGCACGCCGGCCGGGGCGGTGCCATGGGCTGTGCCACCGCTTCTGGCGCCGGTGCCGGCTCTGACTCTTCTTCCTGTTGTGGTTCGGGAGCCGGAGCCTTCTCTTCCCTGAACTCCAGCCGCATCCCTTCCGGCCCTGCTTCGGTCTTCTCGACAACAAGCATGCGCGAGGAATCGAGCTGCAGGTAGAAACGAAGGCGGTTTTCAGGATCGCCATGCCGGAGGCGGTATCTGAGCCAGGACAGCAATAGTTTGGCCACGTCGGCCTGCATGCGCCGCGTGAGGGGCGGGCGGCCGAAAAGGTGGGCCTTTGCGTACCCGCCCTTGCTGTCGACACCTACTTCGACGCCACTCGCTCCGCCGCGGATCGTCTCCGCGATGAGAGCGAGGCCGAGACGCTCAATGGCCTCGTCGGGGGCAGGTTCCTCAGGTTCGGGTTTGGGCGGCTGTTCTTGTGTTTTTTTGTACTCGATCCGTTCCCAGTGGGAGAGAGAGTCTTCAAGAACTGGTCCGATGACGGCAAAAAGCTTGATTTCGTGGCCCGTCGCGGCTTCAAGGCCCGTGACGAGAATGGGATTGTCGGGGTCGGAAACGGCCACGAAGAGCACGGAATCGTGCTGGTCGAAGGGGAGTGCACGCAGCCGCTTTCGTGCATCCGCGGGCAGACTCGTCACACAGTCAAAATTCGCGGCGAGAAGCCGTTCCCGGCTCACCCCCTCCAGTCCCGAGGCACTTCCCAGGGCCACCGTCAAAGCCTCTTCCGAGAGCGCTCCGCTGGCCAGAAGCGCACGTTCAATCGTCCCGCCGTGTGACTTCTGCCAGTCGGCGGCTCGACGAAGGCCATCAAGTGTCAGCGCGCCCGAGCGCGACAAAATCTCCCCGAGGCCGGGCCTCATGAGCGAATTCTAAGGTCTTCAGCCGTCAAGCGGAGAGATCGAACTGTACGGAATATTCTGGTGCCCGTCTGTTGACGAGTTCAACAGTTTCTGGATCAGCCTCCACGACCGCGGGCATCCAGGGTTTCATCCTGGCATCGACCACGAGAGGGCCCTCGTACGCCAGGTGGTTCCGCCTTATCGCGGTCCGGGCGGCGTGAATGTCAGCCGCGGGTTCGAACCTCGTAAATACATACCAGAGAAACGAACCGTCGTCGCGGGCTGCCGCGCGCGGTTCATCGCTCAAAACGACCAGCGGCCACTCTCTCAGCAAGGGGTCCTGAGCAATCCTGCTCGCGAATTTGGGGTCCCCCTCGAAACTGGGGCCTGAAACCACGAGTGCGCCTGGGCAATAGACGGCAACATCACCTATCCCGGCTGGTAATTCGCCCCTCCACTCTCGCGGGAGGTCTCTTACCGGCGCTCCGAGCCCAAGGAACACGCACTTGGATCCTTCGTTGACCGCCGGCCCCGTGTAGTCGAGTGTGTCCATGGAGACGTTGGCCAGGATGAAAAGATCGGTTTCGAACCGGCAGCGTTCCAGAATGTGCGTCAGGACACCGCGGAAGTCACGCAAGTCGCGTTTCTCGTCCATGACGAGCAGGACTTTCGTGAACGAAAGCTGGCCCTCGCCCAGGATGCGAAAAGCAGAAACCATGGCCTCGCGGGGGTAGCGGTCCTTCACGATCGCTGCCGTCAGTGAGTGGAATCCCGTGTCACCGTACGTCAGGAGTTCCACCACCGAGGGCATGACGAGGGGGAAGAGCGGAGAAAGAAGCTCCTGCAGAAAATCACCGATGAAGTAATCCTCTTGCCTCGGTTTTCCCACAACCGTGGCCGGGAAGATCGCATCGTGTCGATGATACACACGCTTCATTTCGAAAACCGGGTAATCGTGCGCGAGCGAGTAATAACCGTAGTGATCTCCGAACGGCCCCTCCGCCTTTCTGACGGCTTTCGGCACTTCCCCCGTGAGTGCGAACTCGCATTCAGAAACGAGGCGGTGGGGGTGAGAAGGGACACGGGTAACTCCCATTCGTTCACCCAGGAGGAGCGATGCCAGGAGTAATTCGGGCAAGCCCTCCGGGAGAGGGGCGATGGCGGCGAGGATCAGCGCGGGCGGTCCGCCCAGGAAGATCGTGACGGGCAGGCTCTGGTTCCCGCGTTCGGCTTCGTGGTAGTGAAAGCCCCCGCCCTTCCCGATCTGCCAGTGGATTCCCGTTTGCCGCGCCGAGTGAATCTGGATGCGGTACATCCCGAGGTTGTGTTCGTGTTTTGCAGGATGCTCCGTGTAGACGAGCGGGAGCGTGAGGAACGGCCCGCCGTCGAGGGGCCACTGCGTCAGCGCGGGAAGCGCCGTGAGGTCGAAGGAGTCATCTGCGATCTCGGTCACCGGAGCGCTGCTCTGTGTTTTCAGCCCGACTCTGAGCCCATTCGTCAAGAGAGAGCGGAATCGCCAGAGTTTTCCCGGGGTGGGAGGAACGAGTTCCGTCGCCGCGCTCGCTGCCAGTTTTACGAAATCGAGCGGCCGCTTTCCAAACGCGCGTTCCACCCTCCGGAGCGTGCCGAACAAATTCGTGACGACGGGGAAGCGAGATCCTTTTGGGTGACGAAAGAGAAGAGCAGGGCCCCCCCGGGCAATAACGCGCCGGTGGATCTCGGGGATTTCGAACCGGGGGTCGGCCTCGGCATCAATCTCGAGGAGATCCCCGTCGTCTCTTAGAGCCGCCAAAAACTCGCGGAGGTTTCGCATTTGCCTCAGCCAACTTGTCTGAGAGCGTGGGTGATCTTCGTGAAGGCCGCCCGGCCGGCGGGGAAGAGCCCGCCGAAAAAGCCCATGATGAGTGAGAAGACGATGCCCGTTGCCATCAGCTGTGGCGTGAGCCGGAAGGCGAACACCACCTCGGAGAAGGTTGCGAAGTTGGTGGTGCCCGTGACTCCAGAGAGGGCGAGCTTGACCACGAGAAGTCCCAGAAGGCAGCCGACAACTCCGCCTATGAAGGAGAGCAGCACCGACTCCAGAACGAACGAGGCAAGGATGGCGAACCGTGAAAACCCCAGAGCCCTGAGCGTGGCGATTTCCCGGATTCTCGAGGACACCGCGGCGTACATCGTGTTCATTGCCCCGAAACAGGCGCCAATGGCCATGACGATGCCGACGAAAGCACCCAGGAACTTGATAGGCGCGGCCGTGGAAGTCTGTTCTGCGTAGTACGCCTCTTCTATCTTCCCGTCGAGTGCCAGTCTGGGGTCGGCTGCCAGCCCCGCGACGACTTGGTCCCGTCCAGCCCGGTCCGTCGTTCTCGCCAGAACCGAGGAGTATCCACCCCGCTTGAATGTGTTAATCATCCCCTCGACATCCGTCCACATCTCGCTGTCGGGCGCGGTTCCGCCTGCGTCGAAATGGCCCACCACGGTCCAGCGGTACGCTCCAAACTTGATCTCCTGGCCGAGGTTTGTTCCCTTGAACCTCCGGGCCACGCTTTCGGAAACGATGACCTCGGACATGCCAGGGGCAAACATCCGGCCTTCCGTGATGCGGAAGTTCTTCCTCAGTTTCTCTGCTTTTTCTTGAACGCCCCGCATCGAGACGTTTGAACTGCCACCGTCGGCCTTGTCGAGATTCAGGATGACCACAAGCTCGGCCGAAGCCAGGGGCTTGCCATCCGTGTCTTTCTCGATGCCAGGCAGCGACAGAATCAAGGGGACTTGTTCGCGCGAAATTCCAGACTGGAGTTCCGACTGTGAGTTCTGCCTGAGAATCAAGAGATTCCGGTCGCTCCCAGAAGAGGCGAAGACGTTCGTCAACCCTTCGGCCAGAGCCATCACGGCGAGAAAGACCGCCACGACGAGTCCAATACCGAGAACCGTCAGCGTGGTCGTCACTTTCCGGACGAAGAGATTCCGTATGTTGTACTTCAGGGGAATCCGCACTTTTCGTCCTCCCTCGTTCAGGCGGTTTGCCTGAGTCCTTCCGTGATCGCCCGCTGGGCCGACCGAATGGCCGGAACGAGCCCGGACGCAATTCCGATGGCAAGAGTGATCAAGAACCCGACGGCGAGTACCTCGGGGAAAAGTTTCATTCCCGCCGCATACCCCGCCAGTGGTGTTTCGAAGAGGGCCGACTTGAAGCCCGGGAAAATCAAGGAGAAAAAGGAAACGCCCAGGAATCCGCCGATCAGGGTCAAAAACACACTTTCCGCCAGGACCATTGCCAGGATGTCCTGGCGCTGGAACCCAAGTGTTCTCAGAACTGCTATTTCGGTCACCCGTTCACGGGCGGCCATTGCCATGGTGTTGGCGGCGATCAACAAGATCACGAGCCCGATCGCCAGACTGAGGGCGTTCAGAATGAGCTTGACGTTTCCGAGCATGGAAACGAAGCCGTTCTGAAATTCCTTCTCGGTCTCGGTGCGGGTCGGGAAGGGTGTGTTCTCGAACATCGTGTCGATTTCGCGGGTCAACCGCCCGGCGGCTTCGGCTGAATCAGCCTTTATCCAGTAAGTTCCAACGAGACCCTTCGCCCAGGGAACCGCTTCCTCGACGTACTTGCGGTCGAAGTAGACGGCCGATTCGTCCGGCGCCTTGAAGACGGCTCGAATCGTCAGCTCGAGATTCGTTTGATAGATGTCGCCCTTGATGACGAACTGGTCGCCTATCTTCCACCCGTAGCGCTTCATCAGGAGTTCGCCAACGAGAGCCCCCTTGCGGTCGCTCACCCAGTCTTCAGCTTTCCCTTCGGAGATGGTGAGTTCGTCGTAGACCCTGAGCATGGAGGCAGGGTCCACGCCGAAGCGCGCCCAGGCATTCCTCGGCGAATTGTCGATGTACGTCCCGCCGAACCAGTTGAAAACAGTGATTTCCTTGACCCCGGGCAGTTGCCGGATCTTCTCCATGTAGGCTTCCGGAATCAGGTTTCCGAGGGAGACCTTGTGCCGCACGATGATGCGGAACATACCCTTGCCACCCGTCGGGTCGGCGTCCAGTGTGCGGATCAGAGTCCCCAGAACGCAGATGACGATGAGCGGGAGGAAAACGGAGGCGATGGTGAGCACCGACCGGGTCTTTTTTCGCAGAACGTTCTTGAGAGCGAGCGGAATGAGCCTCACACGCGGTCCCTTTCCCGCCTAGCTGACGACGGCGGCGGACGCGGCGGCGATGCCGACCTCGCGCGCCGTCCCCTCGGCCCGGATATCTTCCTTGAGGACACCCTTTTCGAGGTGAACGAGCCGGTGAGCGCGTGCCGCCGCCTTGGGGTCGTGCGTCACCATGACGATCGTCTTTTTGAATTCGTCGTTGAGCCGCTCCATGAGAATCAAGATCTCCTCGCCGCTCTTGGCGTCGAGGTCTCCCGTTGGCTCGTCCGCGACGAGGAGTTTGGGATCGGTGGCGAAAGCGCGGGCGATGGCAACACGCTGTTCCTGTCCGCCCGAGAGCTGGCGCGGGTAGTGGTCCATGCGGTCCGCGAGGCCCACGATCGAAAGGGCGAGTTCCACTTGCCTTTTTCGCTGCGCTTTGGACAGGCGGGTGAGCAAGAGGGGGAGTTCGACATTCTCGAAAGCGGTGAGGACGGGAACGAGGTTGTAGAGCTGGAAGATGAACCCGATATTCTCGCTTCTCCAGCGCGACAGGGCAGCTTCACTCATCTTCGAGACTTCCGAGCCGCCGACGATGATCTGGCCGGATGTTGGCCGGTCGATACCCGCGATGAGATTCAAGAGCGTGGTCTTGCCCGAGCCCGAGGGGCCCATGAGGGCGACAAAGTCGCCTTCGTCGACATCGAGGGACAGGCCATCGAGGACAGTCAAGACTTGGGTGTCACGAACATACTGCTTCACGATGGAAGCAATTCGGATGAAGGGATCTGCCATTAAGGTCACTCTCTTTCAAGACTTCTTGACGCGAATTTTCTGGTCAGCCCGCCAGCGAACCTCGGAACTTGCGGCGTCGGCAACGATTTCCTCGCCGCCCGCCACGCCAGAAAGAACCTGATACTGCGAGCCCGTTGCCGGACCGAGGGAAAGGGGCACGAAAACGGCCCGTTCTCCCTCGACTTTGAGGACGCCTCGCGAGCCCTCGACCTCGACGAGAGAAGACGCCGGAACCATGACTTTGGACTGCGACTTTTCGTCGATTTTTGCGTTCGGGTTGAGGAAGACGACCCGGCACGACATCTCGGGCAAGACGCGCTCGTCCTTGTTAAGGATCTCAATCTTGACTTTAACAGAGCCTTTTTGTCTGTCGGCCGTCGGGACGATCTGGCGTAACCGGGCCTTGTACGGCTGATCCGGGTAAGCGTCCAGAGTCACCTCGGCGGGCTGGCCCCGCTCGAGCTTGCCGAGATTCTGTTCGTTGATGTCGGCTTCCATCTCCAGGGAAGACATGTCGACGATGACGGCAAACGTCGCTCCCGCCGAGCCGGAACCGCCAAAACCCTGGGGAGAAACGGTTTCCCCGACGAAGGCTTTTCTCACCGTGACGGTTCCGTTGATGGGCGCGTAGATCTCGGCGTTCTTGATGAGTTCCTCAAAGTAACGGATCTGCTCGTCTGTTGCGGCTACTTGCGCCTCGAGAGCCTTCACCGCCGAGTCCGATGAGTCGAAGGTCTGCTGTGTTCCTATCTTCTGCGTCAGGAGCGACTGGGCACGGTCTCGCTCCCGGCGGGCGTTCTCCAGCTCAGCCAAAATTTGCTGTTTCTGGGCAGTGGTTTGTTTTCGCTGCGCCTCGAGTTCCTGCGACTCGAGCCGCGCCACCAGCTCTCCCTTGCTTACAGTTTGTCCCTCCTCGAGGTTCATCCAGGCCACGCGTCCGACTGATTTTGGTGAGATTTCGGCCTTTGACCGCGCCACGATGTACCCCGAAGCCGTCAGAACCGTTTCCGCCTGAGAAGGGGTGACCTTGACGACGCGCGTCGTGGCGACCTCGGGCGCCCGCAGCGACACGGCGCCGCCGCGTTTTGCAATGACAAATAAAGTTCCCGCGGCCACAACGATGATGGTGGCCACGGCCGGAAAAACGAAGCGCCCCATCCCGGACGCTTGTGGACTCCGGTCGATCTTCAAGGCAGAGAGATCCACCGGTTTGTTTTGCGGGTCCATTGAGAAGAGACCTCCAACGCTTGGATTTGTACGCTCTTGCCGCTTCTTCAGTTTCTCGAGGATCTGACTGAACGATCGCTGGATTCTGCCGCGATTGCCCGTTCAAGGGAATCCGCGAATCCCATCACGTTGGAAGACTCCGTCCGGATATTGCCAATCGCCGCACGCAACATGTATTTCCCACAGACGACGGCATGAGAAATGAAGTAGTGCCCCTCGGAGTTGATGCGCTCGAGGATCGAGCGATTGATCTCGGCGCATTCGGCTTCGGAATCGTTCCCGGGAACCCACCTGAACGCCACCACGGAAAAGAGGACGGGCGCCGTGATCTCGATCCCGGGGATCGTTTCCAGCCGTGTCCTCAAGTCTTGGGCCAGAGCCAGGTGCGACCGGAGCCGTTGCCGGATGCCAGAGAGACCAAACGTGCGGAACGTGAACCAGAGCTTCAGGGCCCGAAAGCGCCGCCCAAGCTGGATTCCATAATCCATGTACTCGCGAACACCTGACGCCCCTTCCGGCGTTTCCAGGTAATTGGGCACAACAGAGAACGCTCGCCTCACGCGCTCCATCTTGCGGAAGAAGAGGCCCGTGCACTCGAGCGGAACGAAGAGCCACTTGTGGGGGTTGAAGACGATCGAGTCGGCGCGTTCCCAGCCCATGAAGAGCGGCCGGATTTCCGGGAGTCCTGCCGCGCATCCGCCGTAAGCGGCATCGACGTGAAACCAGATCCTCTCGCGTTCGCAGATCGTGGCGATCTCGGTCAGTGGGTCGACGGAAGTGACGGCCGTCGTCCCGGCGGTGCCGACTATGGCGACAGGTTCGCGCCCGGCGGCTCTGTCTTCCGCGATCATGGCGAGGAGGACGCCGGTCCTCATGCGGAATTGAGAGTCAACCGGGACTCTGCGCAGACCAGCGAGCCCGAACCCGAGGACGACACACGCTTTGTCGATGGAAGAGTGGGCGAGTTCCGAGCAGTAGACAACGCCCGGAGGCCGGCCGGCCAGTCCGGTCTTTCGAACGTCGGGAAAGCGTTCCTCTCGAGCGGCGGCGAGCGCGATCAGGGATGCCGTGGATGCGGTGTCGGCGAGCTGGCCGTCAAACGAATCTGGCAAGCCGGCGAACTGGACGAGCCATCGCACCATCCCCTGTTCAAGTTCCGTGGAAACGGGGGATGTGCGCCAGAGAATGCCGACCTGGTTGTAGCCCGCCGCAAGCATGTCCCCCGCGATTCCCGGACCGCAGGCACTCGTGGCAAAGTAAGCTAAGTAATTCGGTGATTGCCAATTTGTGAGGTTTGGTTCGACAAGGGTATCCAGGTCTCGTTCAATCTTTTCCCATGGTTCTGGCTCTTCAGGGGCTTCGGGAGGGAGCTGAGACAGCACCTCCCCAGGGCGAGTTCGGGGGAGGACGGAGCGTGACTCGAGCGATTCGAGGTAACGGGCCAGGCGATCAACGGTGCCCTGGCCGAGACGGCGGAATTGGTCAACAGGTATGTCACTCACACAGGGAAGTGTAAGGAATTTAGCGAGGAGAGGTTCGATGCAGGAGGAAACCAAGAAGAGTTACGATGAAATGCCCTACGAAGGCCTGGCCTATGCGGCGTCGCATCCCGAGACGCTGGCGGTGACGGGCCGGCTTCGAGGGCTGCGCTTTTCAAATCTGGAGTCTTGCCGCGTGCTCGAACTCGGTTGCGCGATGGGCGGAAACTTGATTCCCATGGCGTACGGTTTGCCCGGTGGCCGCTTTGTGGGGCTGGATCTTTCCGGGACGCAGATCGCCGAGGGGAAAAGGCGGGTCCGCGCCCTCGGGTTCTCCAATATCGAGCTGATTGAAGCCGACATCCTGAGCGCAAGCGAGAGCCTGGGCGAATTCGACTACATCATTTGCCACGGTGTCTTTTCCTGGGTGCCAGAGACCGTGCGGCAGGGTGTCCTTGATGTGATTCGCAGACTGCTGGCCCCCGCGGGCATCGCTTTCGTCTCTTACAACACGAATCCGGGCTGGGCGCTCAAGACCGTTCTCAGAGATCTCATGCAGTTTCACGTATCCAATAGCGAAAAGACCCTGGACCGGGCGGTCTCTTGCCGGGAGCTTCTCGAAACGCTGATGGTTGGACTCGAGAACAACAAGTCACTCTATGCCAGCATGATAAAAGGGCTTGTCCATGACATCTTGCCCTTGCCCGACCACTACATCGTTCACGAGTTTCTCGAGACCGATAACCAGCCTTTGTACTTTGTGGACTTCATGAAACGGGCGCAAAAGCACCAGCTTCAGTTCCTGGGGGAATTGCGGGACTTCACCGGACTTGGCTCCATTTCGCCCGCGGGTTGGGCACGAATTCAAGAGTGGGCTCCAGATAGGATCCAGAGGGAGCAATACCTCGACTTCTTTTTGAACGGGACGTTCCGCAAGACCCTGCTTTGCCACGAGAGCGTGAATTTGACGCGAGGAGACGATCCAGAAGCCTTCCGGGAGTTCCGTTACAGCTCACGGGCTCAGCCTGAGAATCCTGAACTCGATGTGACCTCGGACGCCAAGGGGCGCTTTCTCTTGAGAACGGGCTACGTGGTTTCCACGACGGATCCGGTTGTCAAGGCGTGTCTTTTGGTTCTCTACGATGCGTGGCCCGGTGCCATGACGTTCTCAGAGATAAAGGATGCTGTCTTGAAGAAAACCGGCGGGCGTCTTGACCCCGATGACGAAACCCTCGAGAAGGCCCTCTTCCGCTGCTACCAGGGAATGATGGTCCATCTTCATGTTCTAAAACCCAGATATGTCGTGAGGATCAGCGACAGGCCAGTCGCGAGTCCGGTGGCACGGTATAAGGCGGCAACGGGAAACGTCGTCTCGAATCTCCTGCACGAAGCCCTCGTCCTCCAGGACATCGACCGGAGGATCCTCTATCTTCTCGACGGAACACGCACACTTCCGGAAGTTCGAGCGGCTCTGGAAAGGGATGTCCGGCAGGGGGGGATAAAAGAGGAAGAGCTTCCGGCCTCAATCGAGGTGGATGTCCAACGTCTGGCCTCCGTGGCCCTTCTCGTGGCGTAGGCGGTCTCGCGTACCAACCAGTTTCCTCTGTCTTTCCTGGGAGCGCGGGCGTCTCGCCCGCCCCCCGGAAAGCTGAGATGTCTTTTAGGGAATATGAGTTCCCGTGGTGATCGGAGTTATTCTCTTCTCGAGAATTCCACCGGTTCATCAGGGAGGATCAAAATGAAACAGAAATCCAGGTTCGGTTTCACGGCGTTTTCTGGTATCCGGCTGGTCCTGTTTTTCCTCGCAGCTTTCGTCTTGGGGGCGGCAGCGGTTTCAGAGGAGCCGCTCGACCTCACGGGCAAGTGGAAATGCGATGCCGGGGGAACCTACTACATCCGGCATGCTGGTTCAGAGATCTATTGGCTGGGGCAAAGCGACGACGACGGCGCTGCGTGGAGCCACATCTTTCTGGGGACATTGAAGGGCCGCACGCTGACCGGGAAATGGGCCGACGTTCCCAAAGGCGGGGCGATGGGGGCCGGCCGGCTCACGCTCAAGATCGAGAGTCCCAAATCAATCAAGGTTACACAACAGACTGGGGATTTTCTGACGACTCAACTCGAGAAACAGGATTGAAAAAGGGAACTCCGCCGCCCATCTGGGGGCTGGCCCGCCGGGGCCGGAAGTCAGGAGGAACGGGCGGGGAGGCAAGGGAACCCCCTGCCTCCTCCGCCGTGCCGGCTACGGGGAGACGATCACCTCGGGCATCGTCAAGACCCCATTCGGTTCGCCAAGCAGGCCGGAACGGGCGAACCGCTTCGCAAGGGGACGAAGGGCTTCCACTGTTTCCACCAGGGCCCGGGTGTCGGATGCGTAAACGAAGTCGTCGTCCTCCTTGTTGAGCGCTGCCGCCAGGGTTTCGAACGGCGTCTTGGCGCGAGGGTAGATCTCCAGTTTCACCTTCTCCTTTTCCGGGATCTTGGCAAGCCCGCGAGCCACCGACACGGCCTTTTCGAGCCCCCCCAGTTCATCCACGAGTCCGATCTTCAGTGCGTCTTCGCCTGACCAGATCCGTCCCTTTGCAATCTCCTGGACTTTTTCAAGAGGCAGCTTCCGGCCCTCGGCGACCTTCTTCGTGAAATCATCGTAGACCCGGTCGAGCCAGGCCTGGAAACGCGACCACTCGGCCTCGGAATAGCCGCGAGACGTGTTCCACATGTTGGCGTTTTGCCCGATTTCGACCTGGTCAAATGTCAAGCCGATCTTCTCCCACATGGCTTTTGTGACGAGTTTTCCGCCGAGGACTCCGATCGATCCCGTTATGGTGCTGGGCTGGGCCACGATCTTGTCGGCACACATGGCGACAAAATAGCCGCCGGATCCGGCGACGTCGCCCATCGAAACGACCACGGGTTTCCCGGCCTTCTTTGCCTTCAAGACCTCCCGCCAGATGGCATCGGATGCGACGTAAGATCCACCCGGACTGTCCACGCGGAAGACGATGGCTTTCACGTCTTTGTCCTCGGAGGCCTTGCGGAAAGCTTTCGTGACGGAATCGGACCCCATCGTGGCTCCCGAGAATCCATCGTTCTTGCTTTTTCCGCGCATGACGCCCCCAATGCCATAGATCAAGGCAATCGTGGACGACCCTTCCTTGCCAGCCATCCCCTCCTCCGCGAAATAGGCGGAAACGGTTCGCAAAACGGCACCCGATCCGCCTTTTGCCTTCACTTTGTCGAGGAGTTCGTCCCAGTAAACGAGGCCATCCACGAGTTTCTCCTTGACGGCCTCGGGTCCCAGGAAGGGGCCACGGTCAACGAGAGAGCGGACTTCATCTTCGCTCATCTTGCGCCCTTCGGCGATTCCGCGAACAACCTGACCCCAGAGGGACCGGAGGATGGAGTCCATCGCCTCGCGGTGGGCCGGGGTGTAGGACTTCTCCATGTAGGTGTTCATGGCGTTTTTGTATTCCTTGCGGTGATCAAACTCGGGCTTGATTCCGAGCATGTCGAAGGTGCCGCGAAGGAATGGTGTCTCCAGAACAAGCCCGTTGAGGCCGATATCGCCCGAGGGCTGCAGGTAGATCTCGTCAAAAGCGGTTGCGGCGTAGTAGGCGCCGGTCCCGGGACCGAACTCACCAAACGTTTCGGAGAAGGCGATCGCGAACTTCTTCTTGGACCGGAAGCGTTTGATGGCATCGCGGATTTCCTGCACTTGGGAGATCCCGCCCCCGCCCGGAACGCCAATGCGGCTGACAAGACCCACCACATGAGGATCGTTTCCTGCCTTGTCGATCGCGCCGATGACTTCTCTGAGTGTCAGCTCTTTCTTTCCGAAAGCCGCGAAGGGATTACTCGAGCCGATCTCCGGGTAGGCCGTTTCGAGATTCAGTTCGAGAATGGTTTTGTCGGGGATTGCGGACTTGCTGCCGATGTAGATCAACGCCACGATGCCGATAAGGACGAGAAGAGAAAACGCTCCAAGAGCGATGAACAGGAACTTTAGTCCGCTTCCCTTCTTTTTTGGTGGTGGCGGGAGTGGCGCCGGAGCCGGTTCGAATGGAGGATCGGCCGGGGCCGGAGCCGGGCCGGGGAGGTCAAGAGGGTTGGATTCACTCATTCTGTGTCTCCTAGACGTGTGATACGCAGGGCGTGGAGTTTGGGTCTCACGGAACCGGAACGATGATTCCAGCCAGGCCGAGTTCAGAGAGGCTGTCGCGAGCCGCCTCTGCGGCTGGGCGAGAAGGGTAGGGACCGAACTTGACGCGGAGGAGTCCCTGAAAATCCTCGGTGAAGGGATTGGGATAACGCTGGCTCAGGCGGTCCCGCAGGCGGCTGGCGTTTTCCCGGTCCGCGAAGGCTCCGGCTTGCACAAGCCAGGTTGCGGGGAGCTTGACCGTCTTCCCTTTCGGGGCCTTTCGATCGCCCGCCCCGACTGAAAGGACCCTCAAGGTTACGGGAACGACGCCATCCAAAACGGAGCCGGCGGCAGCCGCCGCGGCCCGCGAGAGATCGATGATTCTTCCCGAGATGAAGGGACCCCGGTCGTTGATGGGCACCGTGATGGAACGGCCATTCCTCTCGTTAGTCACTTCCACGACGGTGCCGAAGGGGAGGGTTCGATGAGCAGCGGTGACCTTTTCCGGGTCAAAGATCTCTCCACTGGCCGTTGGCAGCCCGGCGAACTCCTTCCCATACCACGAGGCTAGCCCCCGTTCCACGGCTCCTTCCCTGGGAACGATTTCGGCGGCGCCCTGAGGCCGTTTACGGCTTGCGCATCCCCCCGCGCTCGTGAGCAGAAACAGAAGGAGTCCCAGGAGAAGCGGTTCTTTTCGAAGCGTCAAACGGTAACCTCGATCGATTCAGCTTCCAGCGCAGCGGCATGCCTCGCGAGAACGGGATCGACCTCCGTGGCAAGGAAGTCCATGACTTGAGCCGCGGCACGGCCCACAAACCCCTCAGACCGCGTGACCGCTTCGAGTTCCCAGAGGGAAAGCCCAAAAGCGGGTTCGGCCGCAATAGAAGAGAGGAGTGGATTCTCCGAGGCGCCCTGCTTCAGAGAGTCTCCCGCAACCTGGGCGAGCTGGCGCAGTTTCTCGTGAAGGGACTGGCGGTCGCCGCCTTTCCTGACGGCCGCCATGAGGATGTTCTCCGTTGCGAGGAAGGGCAGTTCCGTGTCCAGGTTCTTCCGGATGACGGATGGGTGAACCACGAGACCGGAGACAATGGCTTCCACCAGAATAAGAATGGAGTCGGCGGTCAGGAAGGACTCGGAGAGAGAGAGCCTGCGGTTAGCGGAGTCGTCGAGCGTTCGCTCGAGCCACTGGCTGCCATGTGTCTGGGCGCCGTTTTCTGAAATGGAAATGAGCCATCGGGAAAGTGCGGAGACCCGTTCGCATTTCATGGGGTTCCTCTTGTACGGCATGGCCGATGAACCGATCTGCCGGTTCCCAAAGGGTTCTTCGACTTCTTTCATGTGTTGCAAGAGGCGCATGTCATTCGCGAACTTCGCAGCCGAGCCAGCAAGCCCGGAGAGGGTCTGGAGAACAAAGGTGTCCTGCTTTCGCGTGTAGGTCTGCGCGGCGATCGTGAAACGCCTGGGAAAGCCAGCTTTTTGAGAAACCAGCTGATCGAGCCTCTCCACCAGTTCGGCGTCCCCATCGAAGAGCGCCAGAAATGAGGCCTGGGTTCCCGTGGCGCCCTTGCAGCCTAGAAACCGGAGATTGGTCAAGCGGTAGGTGATCTCGTGGTAATCAAGGAGGAAGTCTTGAAGCCACAGACAGGCCCTTTTGCCCACGGTTGTCGGCTGGGCTGCCTGAAAGTGCGTGAATCCGAGGCAGACCAGGCCGGCGTTTTCGCGTGCAAAGCCGGTTAGCGCCGCCATCACCCTGACTAGCCGGTTCCTGACCAGTTCGAGCGCTGCCCTGATGACGAGAAGGTCACCGTTATCGCCCGCGTACGCGGAAGTGGCTCCGAGATGGATGATTCCGCGAGCCGCCGGTGCGGCATCGCCAAGGGCCAAGACGTGAGCCATCACATCATGCAACGTTTCGCGCTCGTAGCGGCTGGCCGCCATGAGTTCGTCATCCGTTGGCACGAGGTGGGACTCGAGGGCCTCTATTGCTTCAGTCGCGATCGGGAGCCCCAGTTCTTGCTGGGCCTCGGCGAGCCAGAGCCAAAGCCGGCGCCACGTTCCGAACTTCGTGCGCTGGGAGAAGATACGGGACATTTCAGGCGACGCGTATCGCCCAGTCAACGGGTTTTCAAACCGGTCGAAGGGGCTCTGCAGGGGCAGCGGGCTCATTCCTCGCCTCCCGATTCCTCTGCGTCCGGCAGGCGAAACTCGACGAGATCGTCATTTCCGCAGAGCTGGCAAAAGGCCGAGCTGATGTTTCCCTTGCGATCGACCTCAAAACTGTAGCAGGGCGTCTCGCAGTTCTTGCAGACCACGAAGTCGACTTCACCTTTCATCGGAATCCTCCTTTGTCCCTCCCCGGGACGTCTGCCTTTTCGAGTCTTTGTTAGTATCGCGCCGCTGGCCCGCCGCCGAAAGAGCATGATTGCGCAGGAACTCGTGAAGCCCACCCGCAGCCTCCCCCCGAGCGAGGCATGAGACACGGGGTAGCCGCTCTCCTTGCGGTCGCGGCCGGTCTTGCCGGGTGTGAGGGAGAACGACACACGGTTCCCCAGCCGGAGGAATCCCTGAGGGCACAAGTCACGCTGGAGAGCACTGGACTCAGAACGGAGCCCTCTTTCCGGGCCCCTCTCATCCGGAATTTGGCGCGTGGAACCGACGTCAGAGTCAGGGAGCTTTCGGGCGGGTTTGCCCGGGTATTCATCTTGCAGAAAACAGAGGGCTGGGTGCCTGCCTGGAGCATCGAGCGACTTGCGAGCCGCAGGGCCCGGCTCGAGCGGTCAAACGACGACCGGAAACTCCCCGTGCAGCAGGCCGTCCTTCGTGACCGCGTTCCCGTACTCCTTGCTCCCGATTTCGGCGCCGCTCAATGGACAGAACTCCAGGCTGGTGAACGGGTGGATGTGGTGACCGCGGATCATGATTTTTTCGGTATCCGCCTGCCGGGGCTTGGTTTGGCCTTCATTCCCGCGCGGTCCGTGAGTCTCGGGGCACCCCGGAAGGAAAGTCCTGCCACCGAGGTGGAAGAAGGAGAGAAGGTAGATGAACCGGAGGTGCGTGACCAGGCCGGGCCGGCTAACGTGGAAGTTCCGGAGCCGCTCGAAGAACCAAAGACAGAGGCACCTCATGAAGGGCCGTATGAGGCGCTGCCGGCGGGCGCTATCCCTCCGGTTGTCGTACACAGAGTCGATCCCGAGTATCCGGAGTCCGCACGGCGCGCGCGGGTAAGTGGAGAGGTCGTGTTGAAGATCCTCGTGGAAGCTGACGGGAGAGTCAGTTCTGTTGAGGTGGAGGAGGGTCTCCCCATGGGTCTCAGCGAGTCTGCATCGAGTGCCGTGGAACGCTGGGTTTACGCGCCCGCCAGGGTTGAGGGGAAGCCCGTTGCGGTTTATTCAAGGGCACGGGTGCGATTCTCCCTTCAGTAAGCTTTGGATTGCAGCATCCATCTCGGGCGGTGAGACCCTATAATCTGGGGTTCGAATGCTCGAACTCGTCTACGAGGTGGAAGGCCAGAGCAGGCGCTTCCGGCTCGCCGGCAACGAAATCTCCCTTGGCCGATCCAGCGACAACGAGATTGTCCTCAATGATTTCTCTGTCTCCCGGCGGCACGCGGTCTTGCGGCGCGAGAAGGAAAAATGGGTCGCCTACGACCAGAACTCCACGAACGGCGTGAAGCTCAACGGCCGTTTCGTCACGCAAGCTGTGTTGACGGAGGGAGATGTCCTGACCGTCGGAACGTTCACGCTGACGGTTCGAGAAGAGCCGAACGCCACCCCGCAAGGAGTCGTCCGGCCTTCGAGCGAATCCTCGGCCACGTTCGTTCGCTCCATCGCGGACTTCAATCGCGACTTTGGTCTCGATCAGCTGGCCCCGGCGGAAGCAGATGCCAGCCTGACCGTTTCTGGCCGCAGGTTCACCTCTCCAGTGGCCCGCGGAAAGATCTTCGAGATCCTCGTCCAGGTTGCCAAGACGCTGATCGTGGCCAGGGAAGTTAACGAAATCTTGGCCAAGGTCATGGACCTTCTCTTCGAATTCCTGACCGTGGATCGCGGCGTTGTCGTGCTTCTCGACCGGAACGACCGTCCCGTACCGATGATGGCCCGGCAGCGAGGAAAGGAAGCCGTCGAGGCAAACGAGATCTTCTCGCACACCATCGTCGACACCGTCGTTCGTGAGCGGATCGCCGTCTTGACGTCCGATGCTCTGGCGGACGGCCGGTTCGAAGCCGGACAGTCCATTCGCATTCAACAAATCCGGTCGGCCATGTGCGTGCCTCTCTGGAACCAGAGCCGCATCATCGGGGCCCTCCACGTCGACACCCCACTGCGTGTGGGCACCTTCACCGCGGATGACCTGGACCTCTTGACGGCGCTCGGGAACTTCGCGGCTGTTGCCATCGAGCGTGCCCGCCTCCAGAAGCGTATCGAGGACGAGGAGAAGATCCGGGAGAGGCTGTCGCGTTACCACTCTCCCGCGGTCGTCGAAGAGATCGTCTCCGAGGCCGATGTGTCGAACGTGGAGAAAGTCCGTGTTCGAACTGTTTCCGTGCTCTTTGCCGACATTGTCGGCTTCACCTCCGCAGCGGAGACCATGGAACCCGACGTTCTTGCGCGCTTCCTCACAACGGTCTTCACTTTCGCGGCCGATGCCATCTTCGCGCAGGGCGGCACGCTCGACAAATTCATCGGGGACGCCGTCATGGCGTTCTTTGGAGCCCCGATTTCCCAGCCAGACCATGCCCGCCGCGCCATCGCGGCGGCGGCCAAGCTCGTCGAGAACATCAAGGCCTGGAATCTCGAACGGGCGGCACGAGGCGAGTTGACCGTATCCGTCCGTATCGGCATCAACACCGGAAACGTTTTCGTCGGTGATATTGGATCCGATCGCCGCGTGGATTACACCGTGCTCGGAAACACCGTGAACATAGCGGCGCGGCTCGAGGAACACGTCGCCGGGCCCAACGAAATCGTCATTGGACACGAGACTGCCGATCAGGCGGGCGCGGACTACCTCTTCGAACCCCTCGGCGAAATTCGCCTCAAGGGTCTCTCCCGAGGGTTCCGTGCCTTCCGGGTCCGGCTCGATCCGCGGGGCGTGCCCCTGCTTCCGCACACCGCGGCGCACTGAAAATGCGCCTCTCCCTTCCCGGGCAGATCCTTTTTGCCACCGGTAATCCTGGAAAGGCCAGAGAGGTTGCGGCGATTCTCGGCTGCCCGGTTGAGGCAAGAAAGCTCGAGATCCGGGAAATCCAGTCCACGAGTTTTGAAGAAGTCGCTCGTGCCAAGGCTGCCGCGGGTGCACAACTCGCGGGAGGATGGGTGCTCGTTGAAGATTCGGGGCTTTCACTGGCCGCCTGGAACGGGTATCCCGGTCCGCTTACGCGGTGGGCCGTCGAAGCAGCGGGGGAGAGGGGTTTTGCCCGCATGCTGGACGGGTTTGCGGACCGCCGGGCGGAAGCCGTCTCGGTCTTCGCTCTCGCGGGTCCGGGGATGCCGGAATCCAGTGTCCTGGTTGCCGAGGGCCGTGTTCCGGGAACTATCGCCACCGAGCCCCGCGGAACAAACGGTTTTGGCTGGGACGTGATCTTCATCCCAGAAGGTGAGGACCGTACCTTTGCCGAGATGCCGTCCTTGGAAAAGAACTCTCGCTCACACCGAAGACGGGCGCTCGACCGTTTCTGTGAGCTGACCGGGCTCTGAGTACTGGCCGAGGGAAATACAGCATCCGGCGGGGCCGAATCCGGGTGAGTCTGTTTCCCAAAACGTTTCCAAATCTCGAATTCTGGGAGCCGGCACCTCCCATTCCCCTTTCGCTGACGCCATTCCGGGGCTATATTTCTTGACGGAAAGCAGAAGTGGTTTGACAACGCTGCCAGGACAGTAGTCCAACAATCTGACCCCGAAACTGGGATCAATCCCAACCCTGAAGCGGAGGTCATCATGAACAGTCAGAATGGCGTTCACCAGTACTGCAACAAGGAAACCCGCGGATCCGCATGGTCATCAGTCTGTCGCGCTCTTCTTGTGTCGCCGGCTGTCCTGTGTCTTCTCTTCGCCTCGGTTTCCCACGCGGCAACCTCGAAAAAGCCAGAAGTTGTTCCGCTCGAGAACGTCGAGGGGTTCGTGTTCGAGGCAGCGGATCTGACACAACCGGAAGCCGAGGAGATCTTCTCCCGGGCAGACGCCGCTCTCTGGATCGCCCAGCGCGGCCTGGTCCGGTGGGTTCAGGAGGGGCAGACTCTTCATGATGCCGGGAGCACCGTGCGACATATCTCGCCCGGCCCCGTTACGGTGGGCCAGTTTCGGGAAGGGATAGACCGCGACTACCCCAGACTGAAATCCGGGAACGGTGAGAGCTGGCTCCTGAAGCTTCCGTCCCGGCTCGAGAAACCCTTGTCTTCGGACGCGGGGTTCCAGAAGGCGACGGCCGCGCTGGCCCCGCAGGCAACAAGGTGAAGTTTGGGCCGTTTCTTGATACGACGGCGCGCACGCTTCATTACA